>Ga0209579_10001160_pt1 | contig 22426 bp, 14 predicted proteins | sample Coa_R1_2_FD_187152 | JGI IMG/M metagenome (GOLD analysis project Ga0209579, IMG submission 187152) | Surface soil microbial communities from Centralia Pennsylvania, which are recovering from an underground coalmine fire - Coalmine... | ecosystem: Environmental > Terrestrial > Soil >... | reverse complement strand
CGCCGTGCAATTCGCTGTCGGGCGCGAAGAACGCGAGCGCCTGCGCACTGACGCAATGTCCTTCCGGTGTGACGAACGTCTCGCCGCGGCGAAGATTCGCGCGCGACGCGAGCGCCGAACGCAGATCGGGCTGACAGCGCACGCCATGAAGGATTTCCGCGAGGACCGTCGCAACGCCCGAATCGCTCGCATGCAGCTTGGCGAGCAATGCATCGCCGCTCGGCGCTTCGCTTGCATCGCTCGCCTGCGTCGCATAAGCGGCAAGCCGCGCGGGCGGGTGCCCATCCTCGATCCACGCGAGCGCATCGTCGAGCCGCGGGAGCTCGAGCGCCGCAAGCCGCTCGCGCAGCACGCTTTCGAGTGCATCCTCCCACCCGGTCTCGATCTCGATCCGCTGCCAAAGCCGCCGCGCATCGACGAGTCCCCGCGCGCCGAGCCACTCGTCGATGTCCTTGCCGTGGCCGATCTTCGCCTGCAGCGCGGAAAGCGCATCCGCGCGCGCGGTCAATTCGGACAGCCGATGGCTCTCGCGCTGCGATGTGTCCACGGCTTCCTTCTGGCGTTCCTGCAACGCCTGCACCGCCTCGTGCAGCGCCTGCGTGAGCTGCTGCTTGCCCGAAAGCTCGGCGCCTTCCTGCGCAAGCTGCTCTTCGACATCGCGCACGGGATCGCTGTCGCTCACCGCGAGCGCAGCGAGTTCGGCCGCAAGCTTGCTTCGCCGCTCGGCGATGCGCGCCTGCGCCTGCGCCGCGCTGTCGCGGCGCGCTTCGCCGACGCGAATCTCCTGCTCTGTCATCGCCATCTGCTGCGAAAGATCGGCAAGCGCACGCGCCGCTTCGGCAACCGTCGCTTCGCGCCCGGGAAGGCCCGCCTGCGCTTGCGCTTCCTCGGCGAGGCTGCGCTCGCGCGCGGCAAGCGCATCGTCGAGGGCGGTCTCGGCATCCGACTGCTCGGCATCGAGCGCGGCGCGCTGCGCGTTCAGCGCGCCGATCGCTTCGCTCGACTGCGCGACCTGATCGGTGATCCTGCTTTCGTTTTCGCGCGCGAACGCGAGCTGCTGCTCGAGGCGCGTCACCTCGGCATTCGCCGCATAGAACGCAGCCTGCCGCTCATGCAACGCGTCGCCCGCGGCGAAATGCCGGTCGCGCAACTGCACGAGCCGCGCTTCGACCTGCCGGACATCGGCCTGCAGCGCTTCGAGGCCGACCGTCAACTCGGCGATCTCGGTGGCCGCACGCTCGCGCGCGCGTGCCGCTTCCTGCGCTTTCGCGTGCCACAGCAGGTGCTGCGCCTGCCGATGGCGCGCCTCCAACTCGTGGTAAGAAGCGGCGACCTTCGCCTGCTCGTCGAGCTTCGCGAGCTGATTCGCGAGCTCGTGACGGATGTCCTCGACGCGCGCGAGGTTCTCGCGCGTATCCGCGAGGCGGCTCTCGGTCTCGCGCCGACGCTCCTTGTACTTCGATACGCCGGCCGCTTCCTCGAGGAACACGCGAAGCTCCTCCGGCTTCGCTTCGATCACGCGCGAGATCGTTCCCTGCTCGATGATCGCGTAAGCGCGGGGTCCCAGGCCCGTCCCGAGAAAGAGGTCGTGAATGTCGCGCCGGCGCACCGGGATGTTATTGATGTAGTACGTCGAATCGCCGTCGCGCGTCAGCATCCGCTTGATCGAAAGCTCGGCGTATTGGCCCCATTGACCGCGGACGCGGCCTTGATCGTTGTCGAAGTGGAGCTCGACCGACGCGCGACCGACCGGCTTGCGGTCGCCCGCGCCGTTGAAGATCACGTCCTGCATCGATTCGCCGCGAAGCGCGGATGCCTTCGATTCGCCGAGCACCCAGCGCACGGCATCGATCACGTTCGACTTGCCGCAGCCGTTCGGTCCGACGATGCCGACGAGCTGGCCGGGCGTTGCGATCGACGTCGGATCGACGAAAGACTTGAAGCCGGAAAGCCTGATCTGGGTAAGGCGCAAGGGACTTCTGAGAAAAGACGGGAGAAAGCGCACCGCGCGGATTCGCGGATCGCGCGCGGACGACGAAAAAATCGGCGAATTATAGCGGGCCTAACCCGCGGGTGCGCGACAACCAGGAATCGTTTCGACGTAGTCGATGACGGGCGTCCAATCGGGCCCGACGCGATCCTTGAATTGCGCGTTGATGTAGTAGCGGCGACATGGCTCGACCTCGAGCGACATCGTCTTGATCGAACCGGGGAAGCGATTGTGCACGGGCGATTGCACCTGGATTTCGTACTTGCCGGGGTCGAGCTTGAAAGGCATGCCCGGGCCGATGGTCTGGTCGCCCGCGCGAATCAGGATCGCGTTCTCGCGATTGGGGTCGACCGCCGTATAGCGAGCGCCGGTCAATTCGCTCCACGTCGGTCCCCAGCTCTGGCAACCGCTCAGGGTAATCGTGACGATCGCCGCCGCGTACCACTTCGCATTTCGCATCGCTTTTTCCCTTCGTGGGTTCGCTGCCTTCTTACGATCCCAACGCGCGAAGCGCCTGCAAGACGGCCACGCGCGCCTGTCCGTAGACGAGATCCTTCCAGACGTCGCGCTCGTCGTGGAACGCCCCACGCATCCGGCGCTTGATCGTGCGGCGAATATCGTCGTCCACATGCGGATGATTGGCAAGCCATTGCTCCGCGCGCAAAGCCTCGAACACCTGCGCGAACGAAAGCGTACCGAATTCCAGCCCGATTCCGGTGAATTGCACATGCGGGCAGGCGTCGAGCGCTGCCTGAAATGCCACACCATCGAGGAGCGCCGAGGTCGAGGAGCCGTCGTAATAGCTCGTGACGTCCGCACCAAACCATGCGCGCGCACGCTCGATCATCAGCGAATCGTCCGGCCCGCAGAAGATCTTCTCGCCGTGACCCCAGGGTCCGAGGCCCGTGTGCACGTCGATCCAGCCGATACGGGTGCGGTTCTTCCCGTAGCGCGCGAGCAGGTCGCGCAGAACGACGTTGCTCCACGCGGCTTCGCGCCCGGCGTAGAACAGGCCGTCGGCAAAGTCGCACTGGCCACTGCTCACGGCCGCCTGCAGCGCGAGCGCGCCATGGCGGGCGATGTACGCGCCGATCGCGGCCGAATTTTCGGGCGTCGGCGGCCATGTGTCCGGCACGACGATCGAGTGAACGGCGCCGTAAGCGTCGTTTCGCGCCAATGGTTTCGCGAAATCGCGAAAATTGCGATTGAGGTCGATGTTGCTTTCGTTGACGCGTCGAAGATGCGAGAAGCCATACGGGTTCACCGCATGGACGAAGAGCACGTCGGCATCGGTTCGCTCGACCGCGGCGATCACGGCGTCGTCGCTAAGAAGCGCCACCTGGCAGCCCGATCCGCAGAAACCTTCGACGCCGTGCACGCCGGACAGCAGCACGAGCAGCGACGACGCGTCGCCAGCCCCGAAAACCGCTGCGTCGATCGACAGCGCCTCGCCTTGCGCACCCAGCGCGTTCGGGTGCACGTGGCGCTCGAGCGCAAGGCCGCGCGCTTTTGCGGCTGCGACGAATTTAGCGCGAGCTTCCTCGTACGAATCGGCGAAGCAGGCGGCAATGTCGAGCATGTCGAGGAGACTCCGAAATGGGTGCCCAGGCCAGGGCGTGTTGACAGGCCCTAATGTACCGACGTTTTAGGCTGTAGTACTCGTCCATCCTGGATTCTCCTTTTCGTGTGCTTGGTGGCTCACGATTCGGAGTTTCCTCGATGGACTTCCTTTTATGTCAAACCTTGACTGCCTCCCCGGCGGAGCCGGGGGGTCCGTTGGTAGGCTAGAGTACCGGTTCGCTGGCCGTGCTTCCTCGCTCTCCAAGATTCCCTAGGACAATCCGTGCTGAACCATGAGCTGCCCCACTGGACGCAGTTCTGTGATGACGACGCCGCGAGATTCTTTGTTCTGATCGTGCGACCGGCAGCAAGCTGATGTTCGATCACGGACATCCGGCGTCATACGCGCAGGAGCGCTTGTGGTTTCTGGAGCACTGGGAAGATTCCCCCGCGCTCTACAACATTGCGTCCGCATGGTGGCTGCACGGTCCGCTGGACACAGCTCGCCTCGATCGGGCCTTGAAGGCTCTCGTCGCACGCCACGAGGTACTCCGGACAGCGCTGGTGGACGATGGCGGCGTACCTCGACTGCGCATGCTGGAGCAATCGGCGATCGAGTTGCAGGTCGTGGACCTACGTGCACGGCCCGCAGAGCGAGCGCGCGCAAACGCTCTGTCGTCCGCCCAAGCAGCGCCCCAGCAACGCTTCGATCTGTCTTGGCCACCGCTGCTGCGGGCGACGCTCTATCGCGTCGGAGATGCCGACTCCTTGCTGGCACTCGTAATCCATCACATTGTCTCCGACGGCTGGTCGATGGGCGTTCTGTGGCGCGATCTCCGCCTGCTTTACGCGGACGAGGAGGCGTCGCTGCCCGCATTGCCGCTGCAGTACAGCGACTACGTGGTATGGCAGCGTTCGATGATGCAGGGCGAGTGCCTAGACCGGCAGCTGGGCTACTGGCGCAAGCAGCTAGCCGGACTCTCTCCGCTGCAGCTGCCGGCCGATCGTCCGCGTCCGCCGGTGCAGAGTCATCGGGCTGCGGCGCAGGCGATCGTCCTGTCGGCAGGGCTGACGTTGGCGCTCAAGCAACTCTGCGTGCGCGAAAACGTCACCATGTACATGCTTCTGCTGGCGGCGTTCCAGGTGCTGCTCGGGCGCTATAGCGCACAGGACGACGTGGCAGTGGGAAGCCCGATCGCTGGGCGGACTCGGCGAGAGTTCGAGGATCTCATCGGGTTCTTCGTGAACACGCTGGTGCTTCGCGGCGATCTGAGGGGCAACCCGCCGTTCCGGAACTTCCTGAGGCGCGTAAGGGAGCGGGCACTGGGTGCATATGCACATCAGGAGCTGCCATTCGAGAAGCTGGTGGCAGAGCTGAATCCGCCGCGCGATACCAGCCGCAGCCCGCTGATCCAGGTGATGTTCGTGATGCAGAACGTCCCCGCGCCGTCGTTCGCGCTGCCCGGCATCGAAATCACCGAAGAAAACATCCAGAAGCCCACGGCCAAGTTCGATCTGACGCTTACGCTATTCGAGCGAGACGCGACCCTGCAGGGCCGCATCGAATACGCGACCGATCTCTTCAATGCAGCGACCATTGAACGAATGGCCGGGCACTTCACGCTGCTGCTGGAAGACATCGTCGCGTCCCCCGACACCCCGATCGGGCATCTGCGCCTGCTCACCGAGCGGGAGCGACAGCAGCTCGAAGAGTGGAACGATGCTGTAGTGGACGAATGCCGCGACGATTGCGTGCCGCAGCTCGTCGAGCAGCACGCCGCTCGCACGCCGAACGCGGTGGCGCTGACGTACGAGTTCTCGTCGTTGACCTACGGCGAGCTCAATGCGCGCGCCAATCCGCTGGCCCACCATCTGCGCGCGCTCGGGGTTGGCCCCGATGTCCCGGTCGGAGTCTGCCTCGAGCGATCGATCGATCTCGTCGTCGCTCTGCTCGCCGTTCTCAAAGCGGGCGGCGCTTACGTCCCGCTAGATCCGAGCTACCCCACCGGAAGGCTGGAGTTCATCCTGGCGGACACCTGCGCGAAGGTAGTGCTAACGCAGATCAGCCTACGGGATAAGCTGATCGACGGTTGCGCCAAGACCGTATGTCTCGACGAGGATGCAGGGACCTGGCGCGGGCTCCCCGCCGACAACCCGGCGTCCCTTGCCGGGCCCGAGCACCTTGCCTACATCATCTATACCTCGGGGTCCACCGGCAAGCCCAAGGGTGTCATGGTATCGCGCGCAAACGCCTCTCGCCTGTTCTCGGCGACGCGCTCGCGATTCGGGTTCGGTCCAGACGATGTCTGGACTTGCTTTCACTCGTACGCGTTCGATTTCTCGGTCTGGGAAATCTGGGGGGCGCTCATCCACGGCAGCCGGCTCGTCGTCGTGCCCCACCGCGTCAGTCGCAACCCGGACGCCTTCCACACGTTGCTCCGGGACGAGCGTGTCACAGTGCTGAACCAAACGCCATCGGCGTTTCGCCAATTGATCGCCGCCGATGCCCGAGTTCCGGATCCACGGCTCGCCCTGCGCTTGGTGATTCTTGGCGGAGAAGCGCTGGAATTCGCGATGCTTCGACCCTGGTTCGACCGCTACGGCGACCGTACGCCGAAACTCGTGAACATGTATGGGATCACCGAGACGACGGTTCACGTCACGCATCGCGAGGTGCGCGCGTCCGAAGCGTCTGCCGCTACGCCGTCCTTGATCGGGCGGCCGATCCCGGGTGTACGCATTCATCTGGTCGACCGCCATCTGCAACCGGTGCCGGTAGGCGTGGCAGGCGAGATCGTCGTCGGCGGAACAGGGGTCGCGAGAGGCTACGTGAATCGCCCGGACCTTACGGCGGAGCGTTTCATTCCCGATCCGTTCCGCGAAGCGTCGACTGCGACGCTCTACCGCTCGGGCGATCTGGCACGACGCCTGTGTGACGGAGAGATCGAGTATCTCGGGCGCGGCGACCAGCAGGTGAAGCTGCGCGGATTCCGGATCGAGCTGGGCGAAATCGAGTCGACGTTGATGGAGCTTCCGGGCGTGACCGATGCCGCTGTACTTCTTCGGGAGGACCTGCCAGGCGACCCCCGCCTCTGCGCTTACATCGTCATGCCAGATCCATCTCCGGATACCGAGCTGCGCGCAACGCTGAAACGGAAGCTGCCGGAATACATGATTCCAACTACGTTCGTTCATCTGCGCGCGCTTCATCTCACGCCGAATGGCAAGATCGATCGCCGGGCCTTTCCAGCCCCGCGATCGGTGACCCACGATGACGGTTTTCGACTGCCTTTGACTCCTATGGAGCAGGTCGTTGCCGATACTTGGGCGGAGGTGCTGCAGATCCCGCACGTCGGCATGCAAGATGATTTCTTCGATCTCGGCGGGCATTCGTTGTCGGCGATGCGCGTCGTCGCGCGCCTGCGCGAGATCCTTGGCATCGACCTGTCGATCAAGACGCTGTTCGACGCTCCAACGGTTGCCCAGCTCAGCAACCACTTGGCGCTCACCACTGCTGAACCACCCCATGGTTTCGGTCGGAATTCTCGGGCCCAGTCTTGAGTCCCAGTAGCTCAGAGCGACAGCCCGGCCTGGAGACGCGCCGACGACAATCAGCGATTAGGCGTCGATCGACTCAAGGGTGCGGCGATGGCAAGTTTTCCGCGAGCCGGTTCATCCATGCATGGAGCGCCGGTTGCTCGAACAGTTCTCGATGCGTGGCCTCGAGCGCGTACTGACGTGCATCAGAGCGAAGAAGACCAACGATCTTGCTCGGCTTTCCATGATCTCTGGACCACACGGTCGCTGCCCGGCCATCGTAGCGGCCTGGGCTGTACCCTTTCAGCAAACGCAGCATCGCGAGCCAGAACGCATCCTGGCGGTCGGGTGGGAACAGCAGGTCGACGGTACCGTTCCAGTGCAGGTCACCGTTGTCGAAGCCTGACGCAGGAAGATCGTCGGCCAACATCGGGTCGAGTAGAAAGAGCAGATCGACCTCCTCGCCCAAAGCCCGCAGTTGGTGGGCCATCTCGAACGCGATCATCGCGCCAGCCGAAAAGCCTCCTAGCCGATAGGGCCCTTCAGCCTGGATGCGCCGGATAGCACCCAGGTAGAAAGTCGCCAGTGACTGCAGCGACTTGGCATTCGTGAAGTCGCCACCGGCGGCTCGATTCGCAATTGCGAACACCGGGCATGGAACCGTCCATAGTCCCTGCAGTCCCCCAGCAAGCATCCGGTCGATACCATTGAAGAACAGCGGCACCCCGGTTCCCGAGGAGACCAGCGCGAAAACCATGCCCCGGCTCGCTTTCCGGTCGGTCTCCTGGCGTGCACGGTCGACACGTTCGGACAACGAGGCGAGCGTAGGCGCCTCGAAGACGAGAAACGTCGGAAGCGAGAGGTCGAACAGTCCCTCGACCTCTCCAATCATCGCCACCGCGGTGACCGACTCGCCGCCAAGCGCGAAGAAATGGTCCGCCGGCGAGACGATGTTTAGCCCGAACATGCGCTGCCAGATCCGCCCGATCGCATGCTCGGTCTGCGTCAAACCCGCCGAGGCACGTGGCGCGGGAGGCAGCGAAACCGAGAAGGAGTCGCTCTTCATGCCTACGCTCCGAGCCGCTTTCGCCGACGGGCATCGAGGCCAACGAAGAACTTCGACGAAGGCTCGAAGTGGTACGGGCCGCGCATCGCCGGCTCGGGGTAATGGCCCGCGACGTCGTAGCCCGTCGAGAGAGCGCGCAGAAATGCCGAGCAAATCCTAACGGAGAGTTCCGCCAGCGGGCAGTGATGATGGTCAAGGCCGAAGGGAGAGAAGTGCTCTGCGGCAGGAGCGCTCTCGAAGAAGCGGGCCGGGTCGAAAACGAACGGGCGCGGAAACGTATCGGCGTCCTTGTGGGTCTCCCACATGCACACCCGGAGCAGCCCGCCCTTGGGTATCAGCCAGCCCTCGAAGATGAAATTCTTCCTGACGTCGCGCATCACGCGCTCGCTCTGGTTCATCCGCAAGGTCTCCAGCACGAAGGCTTGTGCAGCCCTGTCTCCTGCACCGCGGGATGTGTTGGTTTCGAAAGCGATCTGCTCGAGCCAGGCCGGCGCATCGGCGGCGTAGCGCGATATCCACCTTAGCAATCCGCGCAAGTCATATCGACCGATCTCGACCATGTAGATCAGGTTGCCGAGCATCGTCGCGTCAGCCATGCCCATTGTCGACAGCGTCTTCAGGATGCCGCCCGCTTTCTGCCCCAGCGTATCGATCTCGCCCGACAGCGCGCGGAAGGCGCTCGCCTGTCGTTCGGTGATGTTCCAGACCACTCCGTGAGGACCAAGGGCCTGGTACGCCGCGACGAGACGTGCATGAGCGTCGGTTTCGGGACGAGCACCGTAGAACAGGACGATCAGGCAACTCGCCGCGATCTCGTTGAGCGCTATCAACCAGGCATCCGGCGAGCCGCCCCCGGGCGTGGACGCCGCATAGCGTGCGAGGATCCGGCCCGCAATCGCCTCGAAGTCTTCGTCGAGTGCGCGAGGATCGAGGGCGGAGATTGCTTGCACGAGCGCGCGCCGGTAATTGCGGTGCGTTTCACCCGCCATCCCTCGCATGAAACCCTTGGGAACCAGCGATTCGATCTCGATCGTCAGCGGACGCAGCGACTTCGCGTGCTCAATCAGCACCCGGCGCCCCAGCGCGTGACCGACCACGCAGACTACCATTCGCCGATGCATGATTCCTTTGAACACGGGGCCATGCTCGGCAGCGATGTCCAGCAGCGCAGCACGCGTGCGGCGTTCCAGTTCGAGAATATCGACCAGATCACCGGGAGGCAGGCGCCGGCCCGCCAGCAGCGCGCGTCCGTACGATTGCGCCACTTCCGCGAGTGGATTGTGTTCGGAGAACGGCTTGGCAACCTTGGGATGCACCGGCAGGCGTCGACGCGACTGGTTTGCCCCATGATAGCGGGCTCGATCGCAACAGACACTTGTGGGCCTCCAGCAGAGCAACCCGTGCCGAGCTTCGTGTGAGCCCACAAGGCCAGGTCGGATCTTCAAGCGGAAGTACGGGTCTCCCGACGAAGCATGGGCGCTGTCGGCCGAGACTGCGTGAAAACGATGGAATTGCAGCTGCAGCGCTTACGCTGGGTTCGACGAACGGATTGCGCGAGAAGCTCCGTGGCGACGAGTCGCGCCTTCACTTGCCCGTTCACCCGAGACGGACGAACATCGTTGACCCAGAGGAAACGACGGCTTACGCGGCGATCGGCATCGCCTGCTCGGCGAGTGCCGCGAGGTAGCCGGCCCCAAGCGGCAGCACGGCGTCGTTGAAATCGTAGCGGCTGCTGTGCAGGAATCCGCCGGTGTCGGCACCGCCCTGGCCGAGGCGAGCGAATGCGCCCGGTTTCGCCTGCAGCATGAACGAGAAATCCTCGGCGCCCATCGACGGATCGAGGTTGCGCACGACATTCTCGCAACCGACGAGCGATTCGGCGACGGCGGCGGCGAACATCGATTCGGCTTCGTGATTGACCGTCGGCGGATAGACACGCTCATAGGAGAGCGTCGCCCGTGCACCGAACGCGGCCGCGATCGACGAGACGAGCTCGCGAAGGCGCGTCTCGATCATGTCCTGCGTCTTCGGACGAAACGTGCGAACGGTGCCGACGAGCTTCGCGTGCGCGGGAATGACGCTCATCGCCGCCGGATTGCCCGCCTGCATCGCGCAAAGGCTTACGACCGCGGTGTCGAGCGGGCTCACGTTGCGGCTGACGATCGACTGCGCGGCGGTGATGATGTGGCCGGCGACGAGCACCGGATCGACCGCGATATGCGGATGCGCGCCGTGGCCGCCGCGCCCGTCGATCATGATTTCGATGCGGTCGGCCGCGGCCATCGCCGGCCCGGGCGTGATGCCGATGCGACCGGGCGGCAACGCGGGCCAGTTGTGAAGCGCGAACACACGCTCCGCGGGGAAGCGCTCGAAGAGGCCGTCGTCGATCATCGCTTTCGCGCCGGCGTAGCCTTCCTCGCCCGGCTGGAAGATCAGGTACGCGATGCCGTCGAAGTTGCGCGTCTCGCTCAAATAACGCGCTGCCGCGAGCAGCATCGTCGTGTGGCCGTCGTGGCCGCAGCCGTGCATGCGCCCGTCGTAGCGCGAGCGGTAGGCCACGTCGTTCTCTTCCTGAAGCGGCAACGCATCCATGTCGGCACGAAGCGCCATGCGCCGCCCGCAGGTGTCCCGCGCGCCCGCGATCACCGCGACGATGCCGGTCTTGCCGATTCCGGCGTGATGCTCGATGCGCAGCGCCGTGAGGTGGTCGCACACGAGCCGTGCCGTGCGATGCTCCTCGAAGCCGAGCTCGGGATGGGCGTGAAGGTCGCGGCGAATGCGGGTGAAATCGTCGGACCAGCGCCGAATGTGGTCGACGGGGTGGCTTTTCATGATGTCGGGCCGCGATCATGCCGAAGCGGCACGCCAGCGTCAAATGAGTCGATCGTATCAGGCAGCTCATACGCGCGGTGACAGGCGACGCGCACGTCATCGACAGAGTGCATCGGCGGCGTTTCGGTGGCGCAGCGGCCGATCGCATGCGCGCAACGCGAGCGGAACGAACAGCCTGCCGTTCGTGGAAGCGCAGAAGGCGCCTCGCCGCGCATGGCAATCGCCACCTGCCCGCGACGTCTGCGCAAGCTCGGCGTGCTGGCGAGCAGCGCGCGCGTATACGGATGGCGAGGTTGCGCAAAGACCGATCGCGCCGGCCCCTGCTCGACCGCCTTGCCGAGGTACATCACTAGCACGTCGCTGGCGATTCGACGCACGACTGCAAGATCGTGCGCGATGAAAAGATACGCGACGCCGAACGCCTTCTGCATGTCGAGCAACAGGTTCAGCACCTGGGCCTGCGTCGATACGTCGAGCGCCGCGATCGGCTCGTCGGCGACGATCAGCCGCGGCGCGAGCATCAGCGCGCGCGCCACCGCGATCCGCTGCCGCTGTCCGCCGGAAAACATGTGCGGATAGCGGCGGTAATGCTCGGCCCGCAGGCCGACCCTGGCGAGCATCGCGAGCGCCGCGTCGCGTCGATCGCGCGCATTGCCGCGACGCTGGATCGCAAGCGGTTCCGCGAGTATGGCGCCGATCGTGCGTCGCGGATCGAGCGACGCGTACGGATTCTGGAACACCATCTGGACCTGCGGACGCAACATCCGAAGCGTTCCTTTCTCGGCCCGGGCAACGTCGCGGCCGTCGAACATCAGCGATCCCGACGTCGGCGTCTCGATCATCGTCACCTGGCGCGCGAGCGTCGACTTGCCGCATCCCGATTCGCCGACGACGCCAAGCGTTCGACCGGCGTCGAGGCTGAACGACACGCCGTCGAGCGCGCGCACGAGCGTGCCTTTCGCGAAGTAGCCGGCACCGACGCGATAGTGGCGCGCCAGATCGCGGACTTCGAGGAGCGGGGAACTCATTCCGAGCGGAGCGGGAAGTGGCAACGCACCGATCCGCCCTGCCCGCGAACCAACGCAGGCCGCTCGTCCTCGCAGCGTTGCGCGGCGCGCGTGCATCGTGGCGCGAACAGGCAGCCGCGCGCGCGCTCGTTCGGCGCGGGAACAATGCCCGCGATCGTCGGCAAGCGTTCGTGCTCGTCGATCGCGAGCGCGTCGAGCAGCGCGCGCGTGTACGGATGGCGAGGCCCGTCGAAGAGCGCCGGCACGTTGCCGGTTTCCACGACCTGCCCGGCATACATGACGACGACGCGATCGGCGACCTCGGCCACCACCGCGAGATCGTGCGTGATCAGCAGAATCGCCATGCGAAGCTCGTCGCGAAGACGCGTCAGCAGTGCCAGGACTTGCGCCTGCACCGTCACGTCGAGCGCGGTCGTCGGCTCGTCGGCGATCAGAAGCCGCGGACGCCCGGCAATCGCGATCGCTATCATCACACGCTGTGCCATGCCGCCTGAAAGCTGGTGCGGATAGGCGCTAAGCCGCACCGACGGATCCGGCACGTCGACATCGCGCAGCAGCGCCAGCGCGCGTTCGCGGCGCATGCCGGTATTCGAGCGCTCGTGCGCGCTGCCGTGCAAACGAATTGCTTCGTCGAGCTGGTAGCCGACCGTGTAGCACGGATCGAGGCTCGCGTGCGGATCCTGGAAGATCATGCCGATGTCCCGGCCGGCCAACGCGCGACGATCGGTGGCTCGCATCGGGACGAGATCACGGCCTGCGAACGCCATGCGCTTCGCGACAATGCGGCCGGGAAAATCGACGAGATCGAGCAACGCGAGCGCCGTCATGGTTTTGCCGGAGCCCGATTCGCCGACCAGACCGACGATCTCCGCCGCGCCGATAGACAGGTCGACGCCTTCGACGGCCGGCAACGGCCGCGACGGTGTGCCGAAGTCGACGTGCAGGCCGGCGATGTCGACGAGATCGTCGATGGAATCTCGCACGCTGCTTCCGCTCATGCTCGCGTATACCGGAGCTTCGGATCGAGCGCATCGCGCAGGCCGTCGCCGGTCAGGTTGAACGCAAGCACGGTGACAAGGATCGCGAGGCCTGGCGATGTCACCACCCATGGTGCGCGTTGAATGAATTCGAGTGCCGAGGCCAGCATCGCGCCCCACTCCGGCGTCGGCGGTTGTGCACCGAGGCCCAGGAATCCCAACGCCGCGGCATCGAGGATTGCATTCGAAAAGCCGAGCGTCGCCTGCACGATCAGCGGCGCCACGCAGTTCGGAAGAATCGTCGCGAACATCAACCGCAACGCACCGGCGCCTGCGATTCGCGACGACGTGACGTATTCGCGACCGGCCTCCGCGATCACGGCCGCGCGCGCCAGGCGTACGTAATGGGGCACGAGCACGATCGCGATTGCGTACATCGCGTTGATCAGTCCCGGGCCGAGGATCGCGACGACGGCGATCGCGAGCAGCAGACTCGGCAAGGCGAGCGTCACGTCGGTGAGTCGCATGATCGCCGTGTCGACGACGCCGCGGAAATAACCGGCGAGAAGCCCGAGCGCCGTGCCGATCGACAGGGAGATCGTCACCGAGATCGCGCCGATCGCGAGCGACAGCCGCGTCCCGTAGATGAGTCGCGACAGGATGTCCCGACCAACAGCATCGGTGCCGAGGAGAAAGCGCGCACTTCCTCCCGTCTGCCACGCCGGCGGCGCGAGCTCGAAATCGCGGAACTGCTCGATCGGCGAATGCGGCGCAATGAAACCGGCGCCGATCGCGAGCGCACCAAGCACCGCGACGAGCGCCACGCCGACGAGCGCGCCTCGACCTTGTGCAAAGGCGCGCGCAAGCTCGACGAAGCGCGATGCCGGCTCGACCTCGCGGGGAATGCCCTGCGCGCTACGCACGGCGAATCCGCGGATTGATGATGCCGTAGAGCACGTCGACGACAAGGTTCACGGCGATCACGATGGCCGCGATCAGCAGGATGCCGCCCTGGACTACCGGGTAGTCGCGCGACTGCACGCCGTGGATCAGCCAGTTGCCGACGCCTGGCCACGAGAAGATCGTCTCGGTCAGGATCGCGCCCGATAGCAGAAGGCCCACCTGCAAGCCGACGACGGTCACGACCGGGATCAGCGCATTGCGAAGCGCGTGCACGATCACGACGCGCCATCTCGGCAGACCCTTCGCGCGCGCCGCGCGCACGAAATCCTCGCGCAGCACTTCGAGCATCGCGGAACGCGTCATCCTAGCAATCACCGCCAGCGGAACCGTGCCGAGGACGATCGTCGGCAACACGAGATGCGACAGCGCCGAGCGAAAGGCGCCGGGATCGCGCGCAAGCAGCGTGTCGATCAGCATGAAGCCGGTCACGGCGGGGACGTCGTATTGGACGGCGATGCGTCCCGAGACCGGCGTCCAGCCGAGTTGCACCGAAAAGAACAGGATCAGGAGCAGCGCCCACCAGAAGATCGGCATCGAATAGCCGGTGAGCGAGACGCCCATCACTGCGTAATCCGCGACGGTGTTGTGCTTCAGCGCAGCGATGATCCCCGCGGGCAAGCCGACGACGAGCGCGAACACGAGCGCAAAGAACGCGAGCTCGACGGTCGCGGGAAACAGCGTTGCGAACTCGCGCGCGACACTGTCATGCGTCGTGAGGGAATTGCCGAGGTCACCGCGCAGCACGTCCTTCACGTACGCCGCATACTGCACGGGCAGCGGACGATCGAGGCCGAACTCGTGGAGCAATCGCGCGCGACGCACCGGGTCCATCCCGCGCTCGCCGGAAATGTTTTCGACCGGATCGCCGGGGATCAGGTGAATCAGCGCGAACGCGAGCAGCGTCACGCCGATGAACGTCGGCACGACGAGCGCGGCGCGACGAAGCAGGAATGCGAGCACGCGAGCGACTCTAGCGCGTCATGTCGCGGACGTAGCAGACAAAAAGGGGCCAGGGTCGAATTTCGGGAAATTCGACCCTGGCCCCTTTTTCACGCTCGCACTTCATGGTGCGCGTCGCAGGAGGAGCCGAACGACCAAAGGCGATCTCGGCAGCCACCGGGCCACCGGGAACGCGCGCACCTCGTCGTATCCGGGCACCATCCCGAACGCGACGACGTATCGGTCGTCCTTCACCCACCACCAGCTCTTCCCCTGCGTGCGCTCCACCATGCCGTGCGCAAGGCGGCGATCGCCGTTGTATTCGTAGCCGCCATCGAGCGTTTCGAGAGTGGCGCCGAGCGATTCCGCATAGTGGATCGCGTCCCATCGTGCGCGATTCCACGCGAAGTAGTCGTGCGTCGCCATCGCGCCGAACGCAAGCGATGCAAGGAGCCATGCACCGGCGAGCGCGCGTCGCCATCGTCCGTCGTTGGATTGTGCCGGCCACGTCATTGCCCATAACGCGAACAGCAGCGGCACGACGTAGATCAGGTACCGATCGAAATAGTCGGTGATCGCGAATGGCGCGACGTAGCCCGCGATCGTTGCCGCGATGAACACGCGCTCGGGCGACGAGCGCCAGCCCATCGACGCGAAATGCTTCACGGTTGCCAGCGCGAGCCCGGCAAGCGCCGCGACTCCGCACGCGGCGCCGACGCCCGCGATGCGCCACAGAATGCCCGGGCTGCGATCGAACGAAGCGAGCCCGCGCGGTTGCGCATCGTAGAGCGTGAACGGGCCGATCCCGGCGCGATCGATCACGAATTGTTCGCGATACGGCGGCAGCCAGCCGATCGCCAGCGCCGCGATCGACAGCGCAACCGCGCCGCAGATCACGACGCGCCGCACGCCGGTGTGCGCCGGAAGGCCGCGCCATGCGAACCATCCGAACGTGAACCAGCCGAGGTAACCGGCGATGCCAACGAGATTCTCGCCGGCCTGTCGCCACAGGCTTCCATCGCCATGCGCGAGCCTGACGAGCGTCGCAGTCAGGCGCTCGCTCACGTACCGCTGTCCGTCCGGCACACCTAGCCCGTACGCAAGATACGCTTCGAACGCCGCCATTGCTGCGAGCGTCAGCGCCAATGGCGCCAGCGCGACCAGCGATTTGCGCAAATCGAGCCGCGCAGGACGCCAAAGCCATGCGATGGCGAATGCGACAGGAACGACGACGACAATCTGCCGTTCGAGCGCCCCGAGGGCGCACAGGATCGCAGCCGCAACCAAAAGCGGCCACGAGAACGATGCGAAGAGGCGCAGCATCAGCGCGACCGCGCCGAGCGCGAACAGTAGGCCGTAGACGTCCGACATGAACGAGTTCGCGAGGATCGGCCAGACTGGCACGGAAAGAAGCGTCAACGCACCGACGAACGCGTCGCGCGGACTCACGCGAACGACACGAAGGCACGCGTAGGCGGCGAACGCGGCGAGGGCGGCGATCGTCTGCGTCAAATGTCGCAGCACCTCGAAGGAATCGCCGAACAGCGCGGCAACGGCGCCGCCGAGCAGCGTCTGCGGCAAAACGCTCGCGGTCGCCCACGGCGACAAACGAAGCACGTGCTCGCGCAACAGCCATGTCACGCCGTGCGCGTACGTCCAATCATCATCGATGCCGAAGTTGCCGCGGGGCGCGACGACTGCGATGACGAGCAGTTGAACGGCGACGAGCGCAGCGAGCGTGCCCGCGTCAGCCCATGGGAACGCGCGCTCGCGGACGGCGATACCGGTCAGGCGCGCGCCGATCGTCCGGGACGAGAGGGAAGACAACGTTCGCGCGAAGCTTTCGCGATTACTTCACATCGCTTGCGCGATCACCTGCGAATTCCACCTGGTCGAAATAGTGATGCGCGGTCGCGTCCATCTTGTAGCCACGAACCTCCTTGCGCAATGCGTCGAAGCGCAGCGAATGCGCGATGGGGATCCACGGCGCCTCTTCCTTGACGATCACCTGTGCCTGTTCGTAGAGTTTCGCGCGGTCCGCCTGCTTCGGCGTCTGCGCCGCCTTGATCACGAGGTCCTCGAACGCCTTGTTGCACCAGCGCGAAACGTTGCCGCCGCCCTTTACCGCCTCGCATCCCAATAACGGCACGAAGAAATTGTCGGGATCGCCGTTGTCGCCCGACCAGCCGAACATCATCACCGTCTGCTCGCCGGTCTTGCTGCGCTTTCGATACTCGGCCCACTCGTACGTGACGAGCCGCGCGCGCACGCCAACCTTCGCCCAGTCCGCCTGGATCAATTCGGCCATCCGCTTGCCGTCGGGGTTGTACGGGCGCGTCACCGGCAAATACCAGAGATCGACGTCCAATCCATTCGCAAGGCCCGCTTGCGAGAGAAGGCCCTTCGCCTTCGCCGGATCGTACGGGTAATCCCTGACCGCATCGTTGTAGCCCCACAGGATCGGCGGAATCGGATTCTTCGCAACTTGACCATTGCCCTGGTAGACGGCCTTGAGGATCGCCTCCTTGTTCGTCGCGTAGTTCAATGCCTGCCGCACGCGCTTGTCGTCGAATGGCTTCCTTTCGACGTTGAACGCGATGTAGCCGATGTTGAGCCCTTCCTTGCGCTGCACGGCGAGCGCCGGATCCGCACGCATCGCGTCGAGATCCGCCGGCTTTGGGAACGCCATCACCTGGCATTCGCCGGCCTTGAGCTTCGCGTAGCGCGCCGTCGCATCGCGCGTGATCGAATAGATGAGGGTGTCGATCTTCGGTCGCCCGCCCCAGTACCCGTCGAACGCCTTGTAGCGGATCGTCGCGTCCTTCTGGTAGCTCACGAACTCGAACGGGCCGGTGCCGATCGGGTACACGTCGGCGGCATTCGGCGTGCCCTTCTTCATCATCGCATCGAAGTACTCCTCCGACAGGATCGACGCGAAATCCATCGCCATGTCCGCGAGGAACGGCGCCTCGGCACGTTTCAGCACGAAGCGCACCGTGTAATCGTCGAGCTTCTCGACGCGATCGACGATGTTCTTCATCCCCATGTCATCGAAGTACGCGAACGTCTGGCCCGCCGTGAGCTTGTGGAACGGCTGATTCTCGTCGGCCATCCGGTTCCACGAGAACAGCACGTCATCGGCGTCGAAGTCGCGCGTCGGTCTGAAGTTGGCGTTGCCGTGGAACTTCACGCCCTCGCGCAGCTTGAACGTGTATTGCTTGCCGTCCGGCGCGATCGTCCACGATTGCGCGAGCGCCGGCACGATGTTCGTCGTGCCGATCTCGAACTGGACGAGGCGGTTGAACATCGGCACGGACACCGCATCGAAGGTCGTCCCCGTGCTGAAGAATTGCGGCTGGAAGCCTTCGGGACTGCCTTCGGAACAGTAAACGAGCGTGCCCTTGGCGCCGGCGCCGCCGGCGAAAAGCGCGACGAGCATCGCGCAGGCAAGCGTTCTGGCATTGGCATTCATGTCGGTTTCGATCGCGCCTTTCGCGCAGTGAAAAGACAAATGCCGGCGGTCACCGACACGTTGAGGCTTTCGACGCTGCCGCGCATCGGGATGCCAACAAGCAGATCGCAGGATTCGCGTACGAGCCTTCGCAACCCCTGCCCTTCAGCGCCGAGCACCCACGCGATCGGACCCGACACGTCGGCATCGAACAGGCTCTCGCCTTGCGGATCGGCGCCGAGCAGCCAGATGCCGCGCTCCTTCAGCTCGCGCATCGTGCGCGCGAGGTTCGTGACGGCGATCACGGGAATCGTTTCCGCGGCGCCGCTCGCAGCCTTCGCGACCGTCGCGTTGACGCCGACTGCGCGATCCTTCGGCACGACGATCGCATGCGCGCCGAACGCGTCGGCGCTTCGCAGGCAGGCGCCGAGATTGTGCGGATCGGTGACGCCGTCGAGCAGCAGAAGAAGCGGCGGCTCGGCGAGATCCGAGAGAACGTCATCGAGCGTGGCGCGCGCATCGACGGCATCGACGATCGCGACGACACCCTGATGCGCGCCGCTCCCGGCGAGCGCCGAAAGCCGCGACCCGTCGACCGCGTGAATTGCCACGTTGCCTGCGCGCGCGCGCGCCACGAGCTCGCGGATGCGTGCATCGTGCCGCGCTTCGTCGACGTACACCGCGCGTACGGAGGACGCGTCCTGGCGCAACCGCGCGGTGACGGCGTGAAAACCGAACAGGGTTCGCGTAGCAGGCACGGCATGCGAGCGCATCGATTCCGGATGGCGCGGGGCGGCCATTCTACCGCCGTACGTCGGGGTCAGCGGGTATGCCAGAATCCGTGCGCCGCGCGCCCCGCCGGCCCACGAAAGCTACCGAAGAAGTGATTGCCGACGACCTCCGTCAGTTCGCCGAATCGACGCTGCTTGCGCTTGCCGCGCTGCTTCCGATCGTCAATCCGCTCGGCGCCGCGCCCGTCTATCTCGCCAAGACCGTCGATCTCACCGCGCAACAGCACGCCTATCTCTCGCGCCGCGTCGCCGCGAACTGTTTCGTGCTTCTGCTCGCGTCGCTTCTCGTCGGAACCTATGTGCTCGACTTCTTCGGCATCTCGGTGCCGGTCGTGCAAGTGGCCGGCGGTCTCGTCGTCTGCTCGCTCGCGTGGTCGCTGCTGCAACAGCCCGACGAGCCGCTCGAATGGGCGCACGACGCCGCGAATCCGATTCGCCATCCGGACCTTCGGGCGCGCGCGTTCTATCCCCTGACGATGCCGCTGATCGTCGGTCCCGGCTCGATTTCGGTAGCGGTCACGATCGGCGCGAACCAGGCGCACGCCTTTCGCCCGCTGATCATCGATTCGCTTGCGCACGTTGCGACCGCACTCGTGATGGCCATCGCGATCTTCGTGACGCTTCGCTATGCCGAACCGATCCTGCGCCGATTTGGGGCGACCGGCACCGCGGTGCTGCTACGGTTGTCCGCCTTCATCCTGCTCTGCATCGGCGTGCAGATCCTCTGGAACGGCGTGTCGGCGCTTGCGCGCGCCTACGGGCTACACTGATTCGCTGCTTATCGCCTTCGCGTGCCAAAGCTCCGCGAAACGCGCTTCGGGCTCGGGACGGCCGAACAGATAGCCCTGCGCGGCACGGCAGCCGTGCGCGCGCAGCCACTTGGCCTGCGCCAGCGTTTCGACGCCTTCGGCAACGACAGTGAGCGATAGCGCGTTGGCAAGCGAGAGGATCGCACTCGCAATGCTGACATGCTCGGTGCTCGCCGGCAGACCGCTGACGAAGGAGCGGTCGATCTTCACCGTGTCGAGCGGCATCGCCGAGAGGTAGCGAAGCGACGAATAGCCGGTGCCGAAGTCATCGAGCGCGATCGTCACGCCAAGCTCACGCAGGCGCCGAAGGATGCGCACCGAAGCGTCGAGATCGTGCACGAGCACCGATTCGGTGATCTCGAGCTCGATTCGTGCATTCGCTCCGGCGCGAATCAGGATGTCGCTCATCATGTCGACGAACCCGTCGCGCAAGAGCTGCACCGGCGACACGTTGACGGCAATCGGCGGGCGCGCGCCGCTTTGCGCCTGCAACCGCGCCTGCGCACGAAGCGCTTCCTCGATCACGAAACGGCCGAGCCGGTCGATGCGCCGCGATTCCTCGAGCACGCCGATGAAGCGCTGCGGTCCGATGAGCCCTTCGTCCGGATCGTCGATGCGCACGAGCGCCTCGGCGCCGAGAATGCGCCCGCTGTGAACGTCGACCTTCGGCTGATAGTGGAGAACGAAGCCGTCGTTCGCGAGCGCCCTGGCGATCTTGTGCTCGATGTCGAGCCGCGAGGCGACGACCGTCTTCATCTGCGGCGAGCAGAAGGCGTAGCGCACGCGCGTCCTGCGCGCCTCGTCGAGCGCGTTTTCCGCGCTTTGGAACAGCGTATCGGCGTCGACGCCGTCGCCGGGATGAACCGCGATGCCGGCGCGTAGCGTGATCTGAATCTCGCGCTCGTTGACGACGTGCCGCACGTCGGATAGCGAAGGCCCCTCGCCGAACAGCATGCCGGGCAGCGTCGCCGCGTCGGTGAGATCGTTCGCGACGAGCGCGAAGCGGTCTCCTTCGAGTCGCGCGACCCGTGCTTCGTCGCCGGAGATGGCACGGAGCCGATTCGCGAGCAACCGCAGAAGATCGTCGCCCGCCTGCTGTCCGCCCAGCATGTTGATGTCGCGCAGGCGCTCGATCGAAAGCAGCACGAGCGCGAGCTTCGCTCCATGTCGCTGTGCGGCGTTGACGAACTCGTGCAATCGGCTTTGCAGGAACCTGCGGTTCGGAAGCCCAGTGAGCGGGTCGTACAGCGCGAGGTAATCGGCCTCGCTCTGCTTCGACAGGAGCTGCAGCGCGAGCGAGAGATTGCCGGCGACCTCGCGCAGTAGCTGCGCGACGGCCGCCTCGAAGAAGCCCGGCTGCCATGCGTACAGACGAATCTCGCCGACCCCTTTGCCCTCGATCGCGAGCGGAAATACCGCGGCCGCGCGTATGCCTTTCGCGAGCAGCTCATCGCGATCGGGCGCGTCGCTGCCCGCGATCTCGTTCCAGACCCGTGCGCCTGCAGCGCCCGCGGAAATGGCATCGCCCATCCCCGGCATCACGCTTGGCGAAAAGACGGCGGACGCGCCGGCACGCGGTGTCACCCCCGCGCGCGCCGAGAAGCTCGCATTCATGTGCTGGACGTCGAAAATCGTCGCGACCGCGCCGGCGATATCGCCGACGCGCGCGGCGAGCCGCACGGCCTCTTGAAGAAGATCACGATCGCGGCGAATGCGAACGATCGCCGCATTGATGTTGGCAAGCCACGTGTGGACGCCGGCAAGACGCGCAAGCCGTTGCCGATCGCGCATCGCGGTGGTGATGTCGCGCACGATGCCGTCGAAACGCTCGCCCTTCCCTTCCGGGACGACCTGGCCGCGATGGTGGACCCAGCAGAGCGTGCCATCAGGACGGACGATGCGGTACTCGACGTCGAATGCCGTGCCGGTCAACGCACGCTGCCACGCATCGAGCGCGCGCGCGCGGTCCTCCGGATGAATGGCATCCTTCCAAAGACCGGGGCTCGCATGAAAATCCGACGCGGGCCGGCCGTAGACGCTCTCGCATGCCTGGCTCATGAACTCGACTTGCTCGCCTGGCAGCGTCGCCGACCACAGCACGTCGGGGAGTGTCGTCGAGACGTCGTGCAGCCGCCGCTGCAACCGCGTCAACGCCGCCTCGGTGCGCCGCCGGTCCGCGCCAAGCCGCGCTTCCCTGACGCATCGCTCGATCGTCGACGGAAGCCTGCGCAGGTTGGTCTTCAGCACGTAGTCGCTCGCGCCGGCGCGAAGCGCGCGAATCGCGGCGTCCTCGCCCACGGTGCCCGACACGAATACGAACGGAACTTCGGGCGCCACCCGACGCGTGAGATCGAGGGCGGCGAGACCATCGAAGTGCGGCATGGAGAAATCCGAGATGATCGCGTCGGGCCCGAATTCGGCGAGCGCGGTCAACATTGCAGGCTCGGTTTCGACGACGCGTGAAATCGCGTGCACGCCGCCCG
>Ga0209579_10001159_pt1 | contig 22432 bp, 13 predicted proteins | sample Coa_R1_2_FD_187152 | JGI IMG/M metagenome (GOLD analysis project Ga0209579, IMG submission 187152) | Surface soil microbial communities from Centralia Pennsylvania, which are recovering from an underground coalmine fire - Coalmine... | ecosystem: Environmental > Terrestrial > Soil >... | reverse complement strand
CGACACGCCGCAGGTGTGCTGGGGCTTGCCTGCGGTAGATCAGTCCTAGCGAACAAAAAGCGAACGCGGGCAGGAGAAACTTCACGAGACCGAGCGGGTACACGTCGTAGAGGTGTGCGTACGGGTAATAGCTCGGGTAGCTCCAGCCCCAGGTCGTGTTGAGCCACAGCCCGTTGGCCAGGTTTGCCCGGGATTCGGTCCACGACCACCGGGACAGGTGGCTGAGCTGACCAGTGGCAAACGAGTGTGAGTGGAGCTGGACGAAGGACGGCACGAGCCAGTACGCGCAGGCAAGCAAGAGAAGCGGGGTTGCCCAAGCTAGGAGGCGGCCTGCACGCCTCAGCGCGTCGCTGTCGTACGTCCACCAACTTGCAATGGCGGCCCCTACGGTGACAGCACCGATCATCAGGACCAGTGGGGGGTTCTGGTAGGCGTAACCGAGCAACGGAGCGCCGAGAGCGATCGTAACGAGGCCGGTGCGCAGCTGCCAGCGTCCGCTTGCGACCGCAAGGACCACCGCCGGATACGCGGCGACGAGCACCATCGCGCTCAAGTAGACCGAGTTTACGCCGACGTTGGAGAGGGTGAAGGGGTTGAAGAGATAGACGAGCCCTCCGACGACGCAGGCCGTGGTCCCAAGGCGAAGGATCCGCAAGAGAGCGTAGGCCGACAGTCCCGCGGCGACGTAGAGGAGAGAGAGCCAGAGCCGTTGGGCGAGCGGCGCAGTGCCGCCGAGTGCGTGGACGAGGACGAGAACTCCCGCCCAAGGCGCCCTCACCTCGAGGGCGCCCGGGCCGCCCAGGTTGGAGCCGCTCCAGAGCCAGGGAGCGAACAGCCGGTGGGTCCATGCCAAGCCGTAGGGCGGACTGATGTCGCCACCCGCAATGGCAGGACCGCCGATGAACCACGTCTGCGCTGCGCCTGCGGCTGCGAGCCCGATGAGCACCGCGCCTCGCCACCCGCCGCGCGTGGGCGCCGCAGCCCGGGCCGAGGGAGCGTCGACGAGTGTGGTGCGCTTGCGTTGTGATGCGCGGATGGTTGCCACAGCACTGATGGCGACCGCGCCCGCGAGGGCACCGATCGAGATGCCAGCGATCGCTCCGCTTGGCCACCTTCCGTCGAGGGCCCCGAGGGCGACGATCCCGAGCACACCGATCCACGCGAGGACTGGACTGAGGTCGAGCGCGGGAGGTAGCGGTACTCCAATCACGCGCCGGCGGCGCCTCTCGAGCGTCGGTCGTTCGCGTGCTCCCCCCTGCTCGCCGACGGCGAGCAAACGACCGGCGACCTCGGGCCAGGGGAGCAACCCCCCCGCGGTCGCACCCGCAGCCGCGCGCGGCGCTGCACGCCAGGACGGGACATGGCGAACGAGCGCCGCGGCCAGACTCTCCGGTTTGGCCTCAGTGAGGATTCCACCTGACGCTTGCACCGAGTCCCGAAGTCCCGGCACGTCGTAGGCGATGGTCGGCGTACCGGCGGCGGCGGCTTCACTGACGACGAGTCCCCAACCCTCACGCACCGAGGTCGCAACAAGGACATCGGCGGACGCGATCCGCTGACGCTTTTCTTCCTCTGACACGTGTCCGAAGAAAGCGACGCCGGGCACTGCGACGCGCCGAAGTCTCGCCTCTTCGGACCCGCTGCCCATTACCCACATCTGTGCCGTCGGAACGGCGCGTCGGAACAGTTCGAACGCGCGTAGCGCATCGTACGGTCGCTTGCCCCGGCTCAGCCTGCCGACGAACACGACGGTGGGGAAGGGGTCACGCACCGACACGTGGTCACCGTGGGCGCCCGAAATGCTGGCAGGCAGTCCTTCGGGCACGACAGTGACGTTGCTCAGGCCAAGGGCCTCGAGCGCGGACCTGCTTGACTCCGACACCGTGACGACGGGAACGTTCCTGTAGAGCCGGAGCCAGCGCGGCTCCAGCACGCGCCTTCCGAACCAGGCAAGAGGTCGCGGGAGCTCGTAGCTCCATACCTCCCGGCACACTTGGTGGATGAGAGCGATCACGGGAACCTCGCGGACAAAGCGCGGGCAAAGGAACGGACGCGTGTTGACCTCGTCAACAACGAGGTCGAACTCGCGTCCATGTTCCCCGAAGAAGCGGCGGGCGGCTCGATAGACACCGAGTCGTCCACCGCGACGAAGAATGCGGACGCCTGTGACCTCTTCGACCAGCGGTCGGCCCTTCACGGCACTGCAAAACAGCGTCACAGAGTGGCCCTGACGAATCCATGCCTCGGTAACAGCTGCGGTGTAGAGCTCTGCACCTCCCGCTCGCGGATGGTTGGCGTCCTTCCAGTTGCAGACGAGGATGCGCAGGCGCTTGCCAGGCGAACCCTCTCCTAGTTGGGCGAGGGATCGGATTGCTGGTGGCTTGGGCGATACGCAAAGCTCGTCACCCAGATCAGATTGCCGAGCGTCATGCCTGGGCCCGTAATAGTGGAGCACGCGCAGTCGATAGAAGATCGCCAGCGTGTCGAGGAGCATGTTCCACACAGCGCGCAACGAGATCGTGCTCTTGAAGCGCTCTCCGAGCGTGATCGGAACCTCGACGAACCGGTCGAACCCGAGGTGTCTTGCGACTACGAGAAGCTCGAGGTCGAAGGCGAACCGCTTCTCGAGCATTCTCGGGAGGACCGCACCCAGTACGTCGCGGCGAATGAACTTGACGCCCGTTTGCGTGTCGCGCACCGGCAGACGAAAGAGGAGCCGGTTGACCAGTTGGTACCCACACGAGTACAGGCGGCGCAGCGGCGGGTAGATAACCTCAGATTCCGGGTGTCGCTTGCTGCCGAGAAGAATGTCCGGGTGGTCGCGTGCCGCGAGCTCGACGAATGACGTCAGGAGACCGCCTGGGAGATCCCCGTCTCCGTCGATGAACCCCATGTATCGTCCCCGTCCTGCGGACAGGCCAATTCGCAGCGCCGCACCCTTCCCTTGGTTCTCGTCGAGGACAAGGACGCGGACCGCTTCGGGATGCAGTCTCTCGATCAGATCCGCGCTGCCGTCCGTGCTCCCGTCCGACACGGCGAGCACTTCGAAGGTGACACCCGTTCCGGCAAGGGCTTCGACGACCTGGTCTAGGTGCTGCTGAAGACGAGGGCCCGGGTTGTAGAAGGGCACGACGACGGTAACGTCGAGCGTCGGCTCAGCAACCGGTGCTTCTGGCACTAGTACCTTCGCGTCGTCCGCAGCGGACCGCACGAGCGCCGCAAGGGCGGGACGGATCTGCACGACGAGCACTGCAACGGTGACCGCGAGCATCGTCCACGCGATTGGGACGACGCCGGCATGGAATGCCCCGACCGAGGCCACTGCCAGGCCGCCGCCGGCCCAGGGCAGGAGGGCTGCGAACGAACGCCGGGCAATGTGGAAGTACGTCAGGAGACCGGCTGCACCGAGAAGCGCCGACTGAAGGGCGAGGATCCCGACGACGCTTGCCGATGCCGAGTATCCATGCCCGAACAGAACGGCGACCGCCTGAGGTGCAAAGAGAGCGAGCACTCCGGCGGCGGCCAAGCCCAGCAGCAGAGTCCACGCGAACCCATGGGCGAAAGCCTTTCGACTCCTGGCCGACGCGCCTCGGCCGTTGGCAAGGTGCGGAAACGCGATCATCACGACAGCTCCGGGAAGGAACAGCGAGATGTGTCCAGCGATCGCCCCCGCGGCGTAGCGTCCGGCTTCGACTGCAGGCAAGAAGTGCTGGGCCAGGAAGGTGTCGATTCCGGTGAGTGCCGTATACCCGCTGAGTGCCACGACCGAGAGGGCCGTGTCAGACAGCCGTAGCTGGAGCTGTTCGCCACCACCGGCGAGCGATCTCCGGGAAGCCATGGCAAGCAGCCCGGTCAGCACGCCGGCGGCGGCGACAGTGGCGGCGACCGCGCCCGTCATGCCACCCCCGATGAGCACGAGCCCGACGCCGAGCACGAGTCGAACCGGACCTCCGCTGAGGAACGTTGCGATCGCGACCGGCATGAACCGGAGCTCGCCGATGAGCGCGCCCTCGAGCACCGCGGAAGTGGTCGCCAGGGGAAGCCAAGCAGCGAGAACGGTCACCGGAAGCGACGAGCCGAGATGCAAGAAGGCCGTGAGCGTGGGAGCGAGAACGACGAGTACAGCCGCGCAGAAGAGCCCGCTACCGACAGCGAGAAGCGCGAGGCGCCTAACCCGACATTCCCTGCCTGCACTCCGTCCTTGGACTACAGCTTGAGTGACTGCGAGCTGTAGAGCGCCGAGAGGCACTCCGAGCAGATTGGTGACATTCAAGAGCGCGCTGAGGCCACCGTAGTGAGAAGGGCCGAGGAGGCGAGAGATGACGACGTGGAAGAGGAAATTCGAAAGACTTACACCCGCCGTCGCAAAGAGGAAGGACACAGCCCCCGGTCCGACGCTCCCGGAGATCCGGTTCCTCAGGGTTGCAGCGAGCGAGGCACGCCGAGCATCTCGGAAGGACGCCATCATCGACCTGGACACGAGCTGTCCTTCCAGTGCGGCGTCACTGCGTGAACCCGTCGTGGCTCGGACCCCTGCAACGGCCGACCTTCACCCGGCTCAAGTGCCCTGCCACGGTGAGACCTCGCGCCGTCGCGTGCAGACTTGCCGGGTTTGAGCTGCATTCGCGCAGGGGTGCATTCGGGTCTGCCGTGGCAATGCCGCCCAAAGCACTCTGAACGACCGAGCATCCAACTGGATATTCAAGGTCGTGTGCCATTTCTGTCTGTCCGCTTGAAGACCGGATGTCAACTCGAAGCGGAGAACTACGGCATTGGCCCCGAGAACTTGCGGTAGGTGAAGAAGGCAGCGTTCGACGTTCCCCACACCGTCGTGACGTGGACGGGCTGAGTTCCGAAGCCGGGTGGAGCCTCCACCTTGATGAGTCCTCGACTGTAGAAGAGGATCCTCGCGGGCGTCCCGCCGAATGTCACCGTCGGTGCGCTTGTTGTGTCGAAATGCAGACCATGGATGAAGACGATCGTCCCTGCTGTCCCACTGGTTGGCCTGATGAACCTGATGAATGGCGTGAGGTAGTGGAACGGCTTCCTGTTCGACGTCCCCCCAGGCGTCGTGACATCCACCGTCACGTTGCCAAAGACGCCACTCGGAGCACGTACGGTGATGCGGCTTGTCGTGTCCATCACAGGGGCGACGGTCACACCGTCGAAGTGCACCATCGCTGTTGCGAGATTGCGCCCGGTCAGGGTGACGACCGTTGTGTACGTACCGCGGCTCGGTGTGATCGTTGAGAGGTGCGGCTTTGGGTCCGACTTCGCCGCTGGGGCGGACCTGACGTTCATCCCACTCGGCCTGATAGTGAATCCCCCAGCGGCTGTCTCCAATGCGACCGAGACAGCGACGACCGAGAGTCCGGTCCCCACCACCATGAGCAGAGCGATCATTGGCGCGATGGCTCGTTGCCCTAGCGACACGCGCCGACTGCACTGCGCTAATTCGGGTCCCCTCGACACGAGACCTCCCCTTGAACAGCGCCGGCTACCCGACCTGATTCCTCCTCCCACGTTCTACGCGAATGATCGCCGTGTGCCCATCGTCAAAATTGTTCAAAGTCTGAAGGCCATCGGATGGCGACTTGCGCTCGTCTCCGCCGGCCTCACCTACCCGGTCACTGGTGGGCCGCGAGTGTCCTGCTCTTCGTGGCGACCGTCACGGGCACCGGCCTCCTCGTGGCGCTGCTCCTGCGCAGCCCGCTCCGCTGGGTGTTGCCGGGGCCGGTGCGCTCGAGGGAACGTGCGGTCCTACCCGCTTACCCGCCGGGACCCGCCGTCCCCCTCGACGCGATCGCTTCGGCGACCGCGTCCGCGATGACGATGTAGCCGGCGTCGTTCGGGTGGAGGTTGTGCCGGTCGCACATCCACGAGAGCGTGCACATGCGCATCGGGGCGGCGGCGCCCCCGCCGAACTCGGAGGGGACGTTCGCGACGATCGCGCCAGCGCCGCGGTAGATGGCCGCGACCTCGGCGTTGAACCGGTCGAAGACGACGGTGCTCGCGCGCGCGAAAGCGCCGGCACCGAAACGGGCGTCCGCGACGAAGGGGTCGTTGTGCTGCAGGCCCACGATCAGAAGAAGCGCTCCGCCGACGGCACGGAGGCGATCGAGGACCTCCGGCAGCGTCCGGGCGACCCGGGCCAGGGCCGCGTCCACGCACCTCCCGTCTACCGTCTCGTGGAGCAGGCACGGCCAGAGGTCGTTGAAGCCGAGGTCGACGGTCACGAGGACCGTCTGGCCGCGGTGCTCGCTCAGGAAGCGGACGGCTGTCGCGATCTCGGAGCCCGCCGGGTACGCGCAACCGCCGCGTCCGTCGAGCGCGCCCTGTGCGGTTATCCCCGGGCATCCCAGGTCGACGAGGCGCAGCCCCGGCCAGCGGGCCGCTTCGAGGGTGAGAAGGTCATTGGCGTAGCCGTCCGGGGTCCGGACGGCCCAGGGGTGCGTCGCCGAGGGCTGGACGCCGACGGCCTCCGACGCGCCCACGGCGAGGTAATACCGGGTCGATCCCGCGTCGTGCAGGCGGACTGTCGCGCCCTGGGCGCCCGCGGGCGCCGCGGCGAGCGCCATGAGGGCCAGCGCGGCCGCGCCACCGAGGAGGGACGCGAGCGTCGCACGGAGGGCGCGCCGCCTCACCGTCCCATCCCCCATCCGGCCATAGGCTGACGGTAACCGGTGGGCGTGGCGAATTCGGTTCGGGTCGTTCCTCGTCTCAGGGACGCGACCCGGTCACTGCGGTGACCAGGTTCACGAGGCGGCCGTGCACGAGGACCGTCCGGGCGGCCCTGATCCCGGTCGCCGCGACGGCGGCTGCGACCACCGCCTCGTCGGACGCGTCGGCCGGGACCCGGACGCGCCGGCGTAACTTACCGTCGACTTGCACGACGATCGTCTGATCCGGGTCGCCCGCCCTTTCGACGTGAGCGGTCGGCCACGAAGTCCGGTGCACGCTCCCTCGGCCACCCAGCCGTTCCCAGAGCTCTTCGGCGAGATGCGGGGCGAGCGGGGCGAGGAGACGCACGACGACCGCCAGTCCGTCCGCTGACGAGATGTCGTCGGTCGCCTCCATGATCCGGGCGAGGGCAACGTTGAAGCGGAGCCGTTCGATCGCGGCGGTCACCTCCTCGACCGCCCAGGCGACCGCGTGTGGCTCGGGCTTCCCGTCGTGAGCGACGCGGCCCGGGCCGGCTGCGGCTCCACTCGTCCGGCCGGCGGTGTTGCCGGATGCTGCTGCGACGAGGTTCCAGAGCTTGGTGAAGAACCGCTCGACCCCGGCGATCGCGTCGTCGTGGAACTCACCGCCGGCCTTCCACGGACAGCTGAAGAGGAGCGCGCACCGCAGCACGTCCGCGCCGTGGCGCTTCGTGTAGGCGTCGGGCCCGACGACGTTGCCGCGGCTCTTCGACATCTTGGCGCCCGCGCTCGTGATGAGACCGCCGAGTCGCATGCGGGGGAAGGGCTCGTCGAAGGGAACGAGACCGAGGTCGAAGAGCGCCATCGCCAAGAAGCGCGCGTAGAGGTGGTGCCGCTGGACGTGCTCAGAGCCCCCGGCGTAGAAGTCGGGCTGGCGAACGAGCGAGTTGTCCCATGCGTGGCGGTCGGCCCCGGGCGCCCCGAGGGAGGGGTAGCGGAGGTAGTACCAGGCCGAGTCGAGGAACGTGTCGGACACGTCCGTCTCGCGCCGCCCTCGACCGCCGCATTCGGGGCAACGGGTCTCGACGAACTCGGCGACGGCGGCGAGCGGCGAGATGCCGGTGCCGGTCGGGCGGACGTCGTCGAGGGACGGGAGCAGCACCGGAAGCTCCGCCTCGGGGACGGCGACCGGTCCGCACGGCTCGCAGTACACGATGGGGATCGGTGGCCCCCAGTAGCGCTGGCGGGAGATGAGCCAGTCGCGCAACCGGTAGCGGACCGCGGGTCTCCCGACGGCTCCCGCAGAAGCGGGGTCGAGGAGCGGTGCGTCCGATACCGGAAGACCCCGTTCGGTCGCGAACCGCCGGTCGCGCTCGTCGTGCGCCGGGACGCCCATCACCGCGCCCGTGCCGTACGACGCGAGCACGTAGTCGGCCTCGAGGACGGGGAGCGCTGCCCCGGTCAGCGGGTGAGGACGCCGGCCTCCGGCAGCCGGGTGCCCCGGCGCGACGCCGAGGAAGGTCGCGGCGGGGAGGGTCTCGGCTCTCGTCGTGAAGACGGTCAGGTCGCCGAAGTCGATCTCTCGTCCTTCGGACCGACCGATCCACTGGCGCTGGAGCTTCTTCGCGCGCTCGGGCCAGTCGAGCGCGTCGAGCCCTGAGAGGAGCCGCTCTGCGTACGCGGTCGTCCGAAGGAACCACTGGCGCATGGTTCGCTCGGTGACCGTGGTTCCGCAGCGCTCGCAGCGATCGCCCTCGGTCTGTTCGCGTGCGAGCACCGTGAGACACGACGGGCACCACACAACGGGCGCCTCCTCACGGTACATGAGGCCGGCGGCGAAGAGCCGGACGAGGATCCACTGCGTCCACCGGTAGTAGGCCGGATCGCTCGTGTCGAGCGTGCGCGACCAGTCCCACGCGAACCCGCCGCGCTCGAGCTGACGGCGGAAGGCCGCGGTCGTCCGTGCGGTGAGCGTCGCCGGGTTCTCACCGACGCGAAGCGCGTAGTTCTCGGTGTGGATGCCGAAGGCGTCGAAACCGATCGGCTGGAAGACGCTGCGTCCCCGCATCGCGTGGTAGCGGCCGTACGCGTCGACTCCCGAGTAGCGAAAGACGTGCCCGACGTGCAGCCCTTCGGCTGACGGGTACGGGAACTCCACGAGGTTGTAGAAGAGCGCGTCACCGGCGCGACCGACGTCCGGCCGGTACAGCCCGGACGCGTCCCAGCGCTGCCGCCACTTCGCTTCGATCTCGTCGGGGTTGTAGGGGAGTGCCATCGAAAGTCCTCTTCGGTGGTCGTCTCGGGTCGGGTCGCCCGGACGGCCGTACGGCCGGCGGGTCCGGTTTCAGGACAACAAAAAACCTCCTGCCGGAGCAGGAGGTTGAGGAGGCGGGCGCGGTCGTGCGCTCGCCGTCAGGTACGCAGGAGGACGAAGTCGTGCCGCATCGTGGGCACGATTATAGACCCGGTAGCATTGCCGGGCATGCGGAGGTGCTCCGCTTGCGGCAGCGACAGTCCGACACACGCCCGGTTCTGCGGGGCGTGCGGGGCCACGCTCGCACGGCGTTGCCCGAATTGTGGGGAGACAGTCGAAGCCGGCCAACGGTTCTGCTGGTCGTGCGGAGGGGCGGTGGGGGACGAGGCGACCGGCCTCGTCCAGGGAGGCCAGGCTGTCGGTGCGGTCGCCGAGGTGGCACCGGGGGACGCCGAGCGCGTCGCGGAACGGCGCGTCTGTTCGGTCCTCTTCTGTGACCTCGTCGGGTTCACCGCGCTCTCCGAGGCTCGCGACCCCGAAGAGGTCCGGGAGGTGCTGTCCCGGTACTTCGAGGTCGCGCGTCGGCTGATCTCGCGCTACGGCGGGATCGTGGAGAAGTTCATCGGTGATGCGGTGATGGCCGTGTGGGGCACCCCGGTCGCCCAGGAGGGCGACACGGAGCGAGCTGTGCGCGCCGCCCTCGATCTGGTCGAGGCGGTGGGTGTGCTCGGCTCCGAGGTCGGCGCGCCGCACCTGGCGGCTCGAGCCGGCGTGGTCACGGGGGAAGTCGCCGTCACCCTCGGCGCCCAAGGCGAGGGGATGGTGGCCGGTGACGCGGTGAACACGGCGTCCCGGGTGCAGTCCGTCGCGACGGGCGGCGGCGTGCTCGTGGACGAACCGACCAAGCGCCTCTCCGAGGGAGGGATCGCCTTCCGGGCGGCAGGCTCGTTCGAGCTCAAGGGGAAGGCCGAGCCCGAGACGCTGTTCAAGGCGGTGCGCGTGCTGAGCGGCATCGGGGGCAAGCAGCGCGCCGACGGCCTGGAAGCGCCGTTCACGGGACGCGACACCGAGCTTCGGACCCTGAAGGACCTCTTCCACTCGTCGGCGGATCGCCGCAGCCCGCGCCTCGTGGTTGTCACCGGACCGGCCGGGGTTGGGAAGTCCCGGCTTGGCTGGGAGTTCGAGAAGTACATCGACGGCATCGCCGACACCGTGCTCTGGCACCGCGGTCGGTGTCTGTCCTACGGCGAAGGCGTCACCTTCTGGGCGCTCGCGGAGATCGTGCGGCAGCGGTTCGGCATCAAGGAGGAGGATCCCACGGAGACCTCCGCCGAGAAGCTGGCGCAGGGGATGGTGCGTTTCGTCCCCGACGAGGACGAGCGCGACTACGTCGGCCTCCGGCTGTCGCGTCTCCTCGGCGTGCCCTACCACGCGGACACGAACGTGGTCCTCTCCCAAGACGAGCTCTTCGCGGGTTGGCGGCTCTTCTTCGAGCGCCTGGCGCAGGTCGCGCCGGTCGTGCTCCTCGTCGAAGACGCCCACCACGCCGACGAAGGCCTGCTCGCGTTCTTGAGCCACCTCGTCGACTGGACGCGAGACCTCCCGGTCTGCGTCCTCCTCTTCGCTCGTCCCGGGCTCGAGGCGATCGACTCGGGCTACGGCGTCGGCAGGAACCGGACCACGCTCTCGCTGGACCCGCTCGACGACGCCTCGATGGCACAGCTCGTCTCGTCGCTCGTGCCCGGGATGCCCGGACCCGAGGTCGCCGCGATCTCGGCGAGGGCGCAGGGCATCCCGCTCTTCGCCGTCGAGACCGTCCGGTCGTTGATCGACCGCGGGATCGTGCGGCGCGAGGGGGACGTCTACCTGCTCACGGGTGACATCGGGGAGCTGAGCGTCCCCGAATCGTTGCACGCGCTCCTCGCTGCCCGCCTCGACGCGCTCCCGGCGAACGTCCGCGCGCTGGTCGCCGATGCGTCGGTTCTCGGCACCAGTTTCCCCGAGGAAGCCCTCGTCGTCGTGTCCGGGGAGGACCGCGGGGTGGTGCGGGAAGCCCTTCAGGAGCTGGTTCGCCGTGACGTGCTGCAGGTGTTCGCGGATCCGCTCTCCCCCGAGCGGGGCGCCTTCCGCTTCTCACAGGAGATGCTGCGCCAGGTCGCCTACGAGACGCTGTCGCGCAAGGACCGAAAGGTCCGTCACCTCGCCGTGGCCGCTCATCTCCGTGAGGCCTTCGCGAACGACGGTGAGGAGATCGCCGACGCGATCGCGCGCCACTATCTCGACGCCCTCTCCTACGGCCCGAACGACCCGGACGCGGCTGACGTGGCGCGCGAAGCGCTCCGCCATCTCGTGCGCGCCGCCGAGCGCTCCGAGCGCTCGGGTGCGCTGAGGCGAGCCGCCGAGAGCTACGTGGAGGCCGCTGCCGTCGCGCCGGACGGCTCCGCCGAGCTCTACGAGAAGGCGGCAAGTCTGTATCTCGACTTCGGAGATTACGACGCCTGTCTCGCCTACTCGGCCGAAGCGGTCCATCGTTACGCGTCGGCGGGCGACGAACGTGCCGTTGCTCGCGTGAGGTCGAAGAGAGGTCTCGCGCTCGGAAGGATGGGCCGGGGGGCCGAGGGGAAGGTCGAGTTGGACGCCGCGCTCGAGGTCCTCGAGAAGGATCCCGACGCGGATTCGGTCGAGGCGCTCGTCAATGCCGCCGTGCTGCAGACGTTCCATCGAGCTGACTTGGCCGAAGCCCGACGCCACATCACAGAGGCGCTCGAGCTCGCGCAGGCGCTCGGCACCCGCGTCGATTCCTTCGTGCGGCTCTTCATCGCCAAGGGCCACGCGGCGAGCTGGACGAACCGGATGGTCGAAGCCGAGAGCTATTACCAGACCGCCGTCCGTCTGGCCGAGAAAGCCGGCAATTTCGGCGACCTCGCACTCGCCCAACTGAACCTGTCCGATTCGCTCGCACGCGTGGACCCCGCAGGAGCCGCGGAGGCGGCGAGATCCGCCGCACGCCACGCCCGAAGGACGGGACGTCGCGAAACACTCGCGTACGCCTTGTCGAACCTCGCGATCGCGCTGCTCGAGCTGGGGGAGTGGGACGAGGCTGCATCAGTGCTCGCGCCGGTGGACGACGACGAATGGCTGCATGCGCCGATCATCTGGCGTTTCGCCGGCTGGGTGGCGGCCCTGCGCGGCGACGCGGAGGCGAGCGCCGCAGCAGTCGCGGCCCTCGCGGAGGTCACATTCGGTGACGACGTCCAGGCTCAGGCGGCGACATGCGTGTTGCGGGCGCTCGCCGCGTCGGCCGCAGGCAACGACCGCGAGGCTCTGTCAGAGGCGCTCGCCGCGCTGGAGCACCGTGACGAGATCGGGATCGGCCACGAGACGCAGCGCTGGGCGTGGCCGATGGCGTTCCGAGCGGCGCGCGGCTTCGGTGACACCGGGACGCTCCACCTCCTTCGCGCGATGCTCGACTCCTACCCCGTCGGCCACGTCCCGCCGGTCCTGCGGGCACAAGGCGCCTTCGGGGCCGCGTTGATGGCCCGCGATGAAGGGGATCCCGGGGCGACCGTGGCGATCGCCTCGGCGTTGGAGGAAGTCCGAGAGGTCGGAAACCCCTACCAACTGGGCCACGCGCTCTGCGACTTCGCCGAAGCGTGTCCGGATCACGAGATGGCGGGCAAGGCGCTCCTCGAGGCGCATGACATCGCCGCACGACTCCACTGCGCACCGCTCGCCGCCCGCGCGTCGACGATTGCCCGGGCGCCGGCGAGGACCCCCTAACCTCCTCGACGATGGAGGCCCGCGAGCCGAACCACCGCCTCGACTCCGGGCTCGAGGTGCGTCCCGTCTACACCGACGAGGACCTCGACGGGTGGGACCCGGCGGTCGCGCTCGGGGCGCCCGGCAGCTACCCCTACACGCGGGGCGTCCACCCCGAGATGTACCGGCGGCGTCTGTGGACGATGCGCCAGTACGCCGGGTTCGGGACCGCCGAGGCGACCAACAAGCGCTTCAAGTTCCTGCTCGAGCACGGCCAGACGGGTCTCTCCTGCGCCTTCGACCTGCCGACGCAGATGGGGTTCGACTCGGACCACCCGCGGGCCGAGGGAGAGGTGGGGAAGGTCGGCGTCGCGATCGACTCGCTCGAGGACATGCGACGCCTCCTCGACGGTCTGCCGCTCGCCGAGGTGACGACGTCGATGACCATCAACGCGACGGCAGCCATCCTGCTGCTGCTCTACGAGCTCGTCGCCGAGGAGCAGGGGGTGAGCGGAGCTCAGCTCGGTGGGACGGTCCAGAACGACATCTTGAAGGAGTACATCGCACGCGGCACCTACATCTACCCGCCGCGTCCGTCGATGCGGCTCGTCGTCGACACGTTCGCCTACTGCAGCGAGCACCTGCCGAACTGGAACACGATCTCGATCTCCGGCTACCACATCCGTGAGGCCGGGTCGACCGCGGTGCAGGAGGTCGCCTTCACCCTCGCCGACGGCATCGCGTACGTGGAGGCCGCCATCGGGGCCGGCCTCGCCGTGGACGAGTTCGCCCCGCGGCTCTCGTTCTTCTTCAACGCCCACAACAACCTGTTCGAGGAGGCGGCGAAATTCCGCGCCGCGAGACGCCTGTGGGCCCGGATCATGACGGAGCGCTTCGGCGCGCGCGACGAGCGCTCGAAGCTCCTGCGGTTCCACGCCCAGACCGGCGGGTCGACGCTGACCGCCCAGCAGCCGGAGATCAACATCGCGAGGGTCACCGTCCAGGCGCTCGCCGCGGCACTCGGCGGGACCCAGAGCCTGCACACGAACGGGTTCGACGAGGCGCTCGGGCTCCCGACCGAACGTGCCGCCAAGCTCGCGCTCCGCACGCAACAGATCATCGGGTACGAGTCGGGCGTCGCCGACACCGTCGACCCGCTCGGTGGCTCGTATTACGTCGAGTGGCTCACCGACGAGATCGAGCGCGCGGCGGTCGCCTACCTCGACCGGATCGACGAGCTCGGGGGAGCCGTCGCCGCCATCGAGGCGCGCTTCCCCCAGGGGGAGATCGAGGCCGCGGCATACGCGTACGCCAAGGCGGTCGACGACGGCGAGAAGGTGGTCGTGGGCCTCAACCGCTTCGTCGAGAAGACAGCGGAACCTGTCGACGTCTTCCCGAGCGACGAGGCGCTCCAGCGCGCACAGGTCGAGCGCCTGCAGCGGCTGCGGGCCGAGCGGGACCAAGCCGCCGCCACCGCCGCCCTCGAAGAGGTCCGGGCCGCGGCCCGCGGGACGCAGAACCTTCTCGTGCCGATGAAGGCGGCGCTCCGGAAGATGGCGACGCTCGGGGAGGTCTCCGACGCGCTCCGCGCCGAGTGGGGCGTCTACCGCCCCGGCGCCTGAGCGAGCAGCCGGTCTCGCAGCACCGGGTCGCTCGCCGCGTCGAGCCCCGTCCACGCGAGTGCGACAGCGCCGTCGCGCACGGCGCGGTCGGCCGACGCGCTCACGCAGGCGGCCGCGAACTCGGGCTGGTGGTTCACGGCTCCCGCGGCCTTGACGCCGATGAGCGGATGGATCGCCGGGACGGCGAGCGAGACGTTCGCCATGTCGGTCGAGAAGGTGGGGAGCGGGGCTCCCTCGTCGTCGAGATCGAAACGGCGACCGAGCGACTCCGCGTTCTTGCGGTAGGCGGCGAGGAGCCCAGGGTCGCTCTCCATGTGGGAGTACGGCGGCCCGAGGTCGTGGAAGCCGAGCGAGGCACCCGTCGCGTGCGCGCCCGCCTCGAAGCACGCGCGCACCTGAGGGTCGAGCCGCTCGAGGCCCTCGAGCGAGAGGCTCCGGCACATCCAGCGGCCGCGCACGTGCGACGGGATGACGTTGGCGGCGGTCCCGCCCTCGAGGACCACGCCGTGGACCTGGTCGCCGGGGCGGAGCTGCTGGCGCAGGAGCCCGACCGCGACCTGCGAGACCGTCATCGCGTCGAGGGCGTTCACCCCCTCCCACGGCGCCGCCGAGGCGTGGGCCTCCTTCCCGCCGAAGACGACGTCGAAGTGCGAGACGGCGAGGCACCGCCCTTGGAGGCGCTCCTCGGGCCAGGGGTGGACCATCATCGCCGCGTGGACGTCGTCGAAGGCGCCCCGCTCGAGCATGAAGACCTTCCCCCCGCCGCCCTCCTCCGCCGGCGTCCCGAGGACCCGCACCGTGAGCCCGACGTCGTCGGCGACGGCCGCGAGCGCGAGCCCGGCGCCGACCGCGGTCGCTGCGATGACGTTGTGCCCGCAGGCGTGACCGACGTCCGGCAGGGCGTCGTACTCCGCGCAGATGGCGACGACGAGGGGCCCCGACCCTGCGCGTGCGGCGAAGGCGGTCTCCATGCCGTACGCGCCGCTCTCGACGTCGAAGCCCTCGAGCAGCTCCGCGACCCGCGCCGCGGAGCGGGTCTCCTCGAAGGCGGTCTCGGGGTGGTCGTGCAGGTCGTGACTGAGCTCGACGAGCTCGGTGAGCCGGGCGTCGACGACGGCGGACGCCTTGTCCTTCACGGTTGTCGCGCTCGCGCTCATCCGCTCGAGCTCACTCGATGACGGCGACGACGTCGCCGGCGCCGACCGAATCACCGGCCTTGACGCGGACCTCCTGCACGACGCCGTCGCGCTCCGCGTTGATGGCGTTCTCCATCTTCATCGCCTCGAGGATGCACACGGTCTGACCCTCTTGGACGGCGTCACCCGGCGCCACGAGCACCTTCACGATCGTGCCCTGCATCGGGACGGTCACCGAACCGGACCCCGTCGGCGGCGCGGCGTGGTGGGGACGCTGTCTGGCGCGGCCGGTCGTGCCGGCGCCTCCCGCGCTCTCCGCTCTTCCCGCGCCACGACCGCTTGCTCCGAGGACCGTTCCCTCGGGGAGCCAGAGTTTCATCCGGTATCGGCGGCCGTCGACTTCGGCCGTGACCTCGTGGAGCTCGGTCGCCTCCGGCGCGCGACCCTCCTCGCCGCCACCTTCGGCGGGCGTGCCCGCGGGGGCTCCTTCGGAGCCCTGGTCGAGCGTCGAGAGGTCGAGTCGCTCCTCGACCCACTTCGTCGAATGGCGCGCCTCGGCGAAGTCGGGATGCGAGAGGATGACCGCGTCGGCGGGGATCGTCGTCGCGACCCCGTCGATGCGCGTCTCTTCGAGCGCGCGCAGCATCCTGCGGCGGGCGAGGTCACGGTCCTCCGCCCACACGACGAGCTTCGCTACGAGGTTGTCGTAGTACTGGCTCACGGTGTCGCCGACCCCGTAGCCGGCGTCGAGCCGGACGCCGGGGCCGGCCGGCGGGTCGAAGCGCGTGATCGTCCCCGGCGTCGGGGCGAACCGGCCGCCCGCGGGGTCCTCCGCGTTGATGCGGACCTCGATGGCGTGGCCCCGTCGCACGATGTCGTCCTGCGCGAAGGGCAGCTCCTCGCCCGCCGCGACCCGCAGCTGCCACGCGACGAGGTCGAGGCCCGTCACGAGCTCGGTCACCGGGTGCTCGACCTGCAACCGCGTGTTCATCTCGAGGAAGTAGAAGTCCCCGTCCTCGAAGAGGAACTCGACGGTGCCCGCGTTCACGTACCCGCACGCCTCGGAGACCGCGACCGCAGCGGCGCCCATCGCACGGCGGACATCATCTGGGAAGGCCGGGGCGGGCGACTCCTCGATGAGCTTCTGGTGACGGCGCTGCGCGGAACAGTCTCGTTCGCCGAGCCACAGCACGTGTCCGTGCGTGTCGGCCAGCACCTGCATCTCGACGTGACGGGGCCACGCCAGGTACCGCTCCAGGTAGACCTCGGGGCGCCCGAAGTAGGCCTGCGCCTCGCGCTGGGCGGACTCGACGGCCTCGGCTGCCTCCCCGGGGCTCCCGACCACCTTCATCCCACGGCCGCCTCCTCCGAAGGCTGCCTTGATCGCGACGGGCCAGCCGTGCTCATCGCCGAAGGTCACGACCTCGTCGGGAGAGGTGAGCGGCTCGGTCCTTCCGGGGACGCCGCGGACGCCGGCGCGCTCGGCTGCGAGCCGCGAGCTGATCTTGTCGCCCATCACCTCCATCGCCGCCGGTGGCGGGCCGACGAAGGTCGCGCCGCTCGAGGTGACGGCGCGGGCGAAGTCGGGGTTCTCGGAGAAGAAGCCGTAGCCGGGATGGACGGCGTCCGCGCCGCTGCGCGAGACGGCCTCGAGGATGGCGTCGGTGTTCAGGTAGCTCTCGGCGGCGCTCTGACCGCCGAGCGCGTACGCCTCGTCGGCCATCCGGACATGCATCCCCTCCAGGTCGAGTTCCGAGTACACCGCGACGGTGGCGATCCCGAGCTCCCGACACGTTCGCATCACGCGGACGGCGATCTCCCCGCGGTTGGCGACGAGGACCTTCCCGAACACGGGGAAACACTGGCACGCCGCTTAGGGTGGCTGCCATGTTGCGCGCCGTGACCTGGGACGTCCGGCGGTTCCCCTCGCTCGGGTCGACGAACGACTGGGTGCTCGCACAGGCGCGGTCGGGCGCCGACGAGGGTCTGGTGGCCGTCGCCGATCACCAGGTCGCCGGACGCGGCCGGCTCGGTCGTCGTTGGGAGGCCCCGGCGGGGACGGCGCTCCTCGCATCGGTGCTCCTGCGGCCGCTCGCCCCTGCGGCCTCGCTCTACGCCTGCACCGCGGCGGTGGCACTCGCCGCCGCCGACGCGTGTCGCACCGTCGCCGGCGTCGCGCCGACAATTAAATGGCCGAACGACCTCGTCGTCCCGGCCGGTGCGGGCCCGGGCGACGGGGAGGGCGCCGACGCGTGCGGCCATGAGGGAGGAGGCACGCGCAAGCTCGCCGGCGTGCTCGCCGACTCCGACGCCGCGGCGCCGGGAGGTCGCCAGGGATCGATCGCCGTGGTCGTCGGCCTGGGCCTGAACGTGAGCTGGGCGCCCGACGGGGCGACCTGCCTGGCCGACCAGATGGCCGGCGGCGCCAGCCGGGACATCCGTGACAGGACAGCCGCTGCCCTGGTGGAGGCGCTCCTCTTGGCCTGGCTCGAGGCTCTCGGACCCCGCGTTCCCCTCCTCGACCAGAAGGACGGTCGGGCCGCCGTCCTCGACGAGCTTCGTGAACAGTGCGTCACGCTCGGCCAGGAGGTCCGCGTCGAGCTCGGCGGGGAGGCGGCCGTCTCGGGCACGGCTGTCCGCATCGACACACGGGGCCGGCTCGTGATCGCAGCCGGCGACGGCGGGGGTGTACGAGACGCAGGAGAAACGAGCGTGGCGGCGGGCGACGTCGTCCATCTGCGGCCCGGCGCGCGACGGCCCGGATAGGCTTCCTCGGCCATGCGCGTACTCGTCACCGGAGGCGCCGGCTTCATCGGCTCGAACTTCGTCCGCTACTGGGCCGCGGCCCATCCCGGCGACCACGTCGTCGTCTACGACGCCCTCACCTACGCCGGGAACCGCGAGAACCTCGCCGGTCTGGCGGACGACACGGTGACCTTCGTCCAGGGCGACGTCTGCGACCTGGAGCTCGCGAGCAAGGTCCTCGAGAGCGAGCAGATCGACACCGTCGTGCACTTCGCGGCCGAGTCGCACAACTCGTTGGCGGTGCTCGACCCGGCGCGGTTCTTCCGGACGAACGTGCTCGGCACCCAGGCGATGCTCGAGGCGTCCCGGCGCCACGGCGTGCGCCGGTTCCACCACATCTCGACGTGCGAGGTCTACGGGGACCTCGACCTCGACACCGACGAGCGCTTCGACGAGGAGAGCCCGTACCGGCCGCGCACGCCCTACAACGCCTCGAAGGCCGGCGCCGACCACGCGGTCCGCGCGTACTCGGAGACCTACGGCCTCCCGGTCACGATCACGAACTGCTCGAACAACTACGGGCCCTACCAGTTCCCCGAGAAGGTGATCCCGCTCTTCACGACGAACGCCCTCGACGACAAGGCCCTCCCGCTCTACGCGTCGACGGGCCACAAGCGCGAGTGGCTGCACGTGCAGGACCACTGCAGCGCGATCGAGGCCGTGCTCGGCCGCGGGCGCGAGGGGGAGACGTACCACGTGGGGAGCGGCGTCGAGGCGACGATCGAAGAGGTCGCCGACGCGGTCCTCGCCTGCCTCGGCAAGCCCGCCTCCCTGAAGACGATCGTGCCCGACCGCCCCGGCCACGACCGGCGCTACCTCCTCGACACGACGAAGATCAGGACCGAGCTCGGCTGGAGCCCCTCGATCGGGTTCCGCGAGGGCCTGGAGGAGACCGTCGGGTGGTACGCGGCGAACCGCACGTGGTGGGAGCCGCTCGCCGGGCGGGCGCCCGTCGTCGAGACGGCCTGGTCGGCCTGACGGGGGAGAGGAGGGTGAGGGTCCTCGTCACCGGGGCCGGCGGCCAGCTCGGGCGCGACCTCGTCGCCGCCTTCTCGGGCAGCGTCCCGATCGGCGGCAGGCGCCGGGCGCTCCTCGGCCCGGAGGGCCCCGGCCCGGGGGTCGACGTGGTGGGCGCGTCGCACGAGGACCTCCCGGTCGACGAGCGCGCGCTCGTGCTCGAGACGCTCGACGCACTCCGTCCCGACGTCGTCGTGCACGCCGCCGCCTGGACCGCGGTCGACGCGTGCGAAGGCGATCCCGACCGCGCCTATCGGGTGAACGCGCTCGGCACCCGGCACGTCGCAGAGGCCGCGGCGTCCGTCGACGCGCACCTCGTGTACGTCTCGACCGACTACGTGTTCGACGGCGAGTCGGAGCGACCGTACCTCGAGTGGGACGCGCCGAACCCGCTCTCCGTCTACGGCGCGAGCAAGCTCGGTGGGGAGCGGGAGTGTCCGCCGGGTTCGACGGTCGTCCGGACGTCGTGGGTGTGCGGCGCGTCGGGGCAGAACATGGTGAAGACCGCGCTGCGCCTGGCGGCGGGGGGCGGACCCCTCCGGTTCGTCGACGACCAGCGGGGCTCGCCGACCTTCACCGCCGACCTCGCGGCGGCGGTCGTGACGCTCGCCCTCGACCGGCGACCGGGCGTCCACCACGTGACGAACCAGGGCGAGACCACCTGGCACGGCTTCGTCCGAGCCGTCCTCGAGGCGGCCGGCGCCGACCCCGGCAGGGTCGAGCCGATCAAGACGGCGGAGCTCGACCCGCCCAGGCCGGCACGGCGGCCCGTGAACTCGGTGCTCGACAACGCGGCGCTGCGCCTCGGGACACTCCCGCTCCTTCCCGACTGGCGCGACGGGCTCGCACGGCTCGTGGCGGTCCTCGGGGCGTGAGACCGACGGTGGGGTCCGCGCGATGACCGAGACGATCGCCGTCATCGGCGGTGGCTACGTCGGGCTCCCGACGGCGGCCGTCCTCGCGCGCTTCGGCCACCGCGTCGTCCTCGCCGAGCGCGACGAGGAGCGCTACGGCGCGCTCGTCACGGGGGGAGTGCCGATCGTCGAGGAGGGGCTCCGGGAGCTGCTCCAGGAAGGGGTGCGCGCCGGGCGACTGTCGTTCTCCAAGCACGCCGCGGAGGCGGTGGGCGGCGCGGGGTTCGTCTTCCTGTGCGTCGCGACCCCGGAGCGCCCCGACGGCTCGGCCGACCTGTCCTTCGTCGAGTCGGTCGCCGGCGAGATCGCCCCCGCCCTCGTGCCGGGCGCGATCGTCGTGAACAAGTCGACGGTCCCGGTCGGCACCGCCCTCCTCGTCGAGCGGATCACCGGTGCGCCGGTCGTCTCGAACCCGGAGTTCCTCCGCGAGGGCACGGCGGTGCGCGACAGCCTGCACCCCGACCGCGTCGTGGTCGGGGCCGACGACCGGCGGGCCGCGCGTCGCGTGGGCGAGCTCTTCTCCTCGACCGGCGCGCCGCTCATCGTGACCGACACCGTCACCGCCGAGACCATCAAGTACGCGTCCAACGCGTTCCTGGCGACCAAGCTGAGCTTCGTCAACGCGTTAGCGGGGCTGTGCGAGTCGGTCGGCGCGGACGTGCGCGACGTCGTGCTCGGCCTCGGCTACGACCACCGCATCGGGTTCGAGTTCCTGCGCCCCGGCCCGGGCTGGGGCGGCTCGTGCCTCCCGAAGGACACGAGCGCGCTCATCCGCATCGCCGAGGAGGCGGGGTACGACTTCGCACTCCTGCGCGCGTCGATCGTGGCGAACGACGAGGCGCAGGAGCGCGTCGTCGCGAAGGTGACCGAGGCGCTCGGAGGTGAGCTCCATGGGCGCACCGTCGCCGTCTGGGGGCTCACGTTCAAGGCTGCGACCGACGACCGGCGCCGATCGCCTGCGGTCGCGATCGTGCGTCAGCTTCTCGATCGCGGCGCCTCCGTGCGGGCCTTCGACCCGACGGTCTCGCCGGGCGACGAGTCGGACGACCTCGTCGGGGTGACGCTCTGCGACGACGCCTACGACGCGTGCCGGGGAGCCGACGCCGTGGCGGTGCTCACCGAGTGGGACGAGCTGCGCGGCCTCGACTTCGAAAAGGTCGCCGACCTGATGACCTCCCGCGAGCTCGTCGACGCGCGGAACCTGCTCGACCCCGCCGCCATCCGCCGCGCCGGGTTCAGCTACCGGGGGATCGGCCGGCCGTGACGTTCCGAGGCCGATGAGGGTCGTCGTCGCCGGGGGGGCCGGGTTCCTCGGTTCGCACCTGTGCGACCGTCTGGTCGCCCGCGGCGACGAGGTGGTGTGTGTCGACGACCTCTCGACGGGCTCGGAGGAGAACGTCGCGCAGCTGAGGGAGACGGGCGCGTTCAGCCTGGTGGTCGCCGACGTGAGCCGCGCGGTGCCGGTCGAGGGTCACGTCGACGCCGTCCTCCATCTCGCGAGCCCCGCGTCGCCGCCCGCGTACCTCGTGAGACCGCTCGAGACGCTCGCGGTCGGGAGCGACGGCACGCGGCGCCTGCTCGAGCTCGCCGAGCGCGACGACGCGCGGTTCGTCCTCGCGTCGACGAGCGAGGTCTACGGCGACCCGGCCGTGCACCCGCAGCCGGAGAGCTACCGCGGCAACGTCGATCCCGTCGGCCCGCGCAGCGTCTACGACGAGGCGAAGCGGTTCGCCGAGGCACTCACCATGGCCACGCACCGGGCGCGCGGCGTCGACGTCGGGATCGCCCGCATCTTCAACACCTACGGGCCGCGCCTCTCGCCCGGCGACGGACGCGTGGTCTCGAACTTCTGCGTCCAGGCCCTCACGGGAGCGTCCCTCACCGTCTACGGCGACGGGAGCCAGACCCGCAGCCTCTGCTACGTCGACGACCAGGTGGACGGGCTGCTCGCCCTCCTCGGATCGACCCTGACGGGCCCCGTCAATATCGGGAACCCAGACGAGCGCACCGTCGCCGAGATCGCGAAGCTGGTCCTCGAGCTCACCGGCTCGCGCTCGGGGGTCGTGCGCCGGCCGCTCCCGACCGACGACCCGCTCAGGCGATGCCCTGACATCTCGCTCGCGCGGACCGAGCTCGGCTGGGAGCCGAACGTCGAGTTGCGCGACGGGCTCGGCCGGACGATCGAGTGGTTCCGCACGCGCCTCGGCGCCGGTGTCTGACACGGGCGCGGGCGGAGTCACCGCCGTCGTCGTCGACTACGACGCGCGTGAGCTCCTCGCGGACT
>Ga0209579_10001158_pt1 | contig 22465 bp, 19 predicted proteins | sample Coa_R1_2_FD_187152 | JGI IMG/M metagenome (GOLD analysis project Ga0209579, IMG submission 187152) | Surface soil microbial communities from Centralia Pennsylvania, which are recovering from an underground coalmine fire - Coalmine... | ecosystem: Environmental > Terrestrial > Soil >... | reverse complement strand
GTCAGCTACGCACCCACGACGCTCACGGTGCCATCCCCTCTTGGGAGCAAGATCGCCCATCGCGCATCGAACCCACACCGTCCATTCCCAGATCGCGCGCAACGCGAGGCTCACACATGGATTGTTATGGGCGCCGCCTAGCCACAAGGAAGCGGCGGCGATAGGTGATACGGGGTCTGCAACCCCCCAAGGCACGATCGGAGGATCCGGAAGTTCGAATCCGCGTGGTTAGAAGCGGCGACTGGGGCTACTTGGCCAGGTACTTGACCAGGCCATCCAGCATGTCGCTCGTGCCTCCCTGGCGAAACCGTGGCGCCTCGTCCCCGTCGTAGCCATCGAGATAGGCACCCTGCTCGGTCCAGGTGAGCGTCGTGGCGTTGTCGATCTCGACGAACGTGATCGTGGTGACGGATACCGAGATGCGCATATCGTCCGCGTACATCTCGTAGCTGTAGACGAGTCGCTGATCCGGCACGATGTCGTAGTAGAGAGCGTCGTAGGTGTAACTGACACCGTCGTGGTTGACCCCGAAGCGCTCATGTCCGCCGACCCGGAAGTCGAAGTCGGCCGGCCCGGTCGCCGGCTGGGCCTTGGCGATGTCGCCAGTGTCGCCCCAGACGCTCTTGGCCTCCTCGGATGCAAACGCAGCGAACACTGTCGAGGGTCTGGCTGCATACGTCCGCTCGAGGACGAACGTGTCGTGGATCACGGATCGATTGGTCACAGGGATCCTCCTGGTTTCAGCCCGCCATAGGGTTTGCCGCGCACGAATCCCCCGAGTCCCCCTGTCGGAGTTGATCGGCAGCGACGAGGTATTCCCCGAGTCGGTCGAGCCGACGCTCGACGAGTGCACGGCGTTGCGAGATCCATCGCTCCGCTGACCGCAACCGCTTCATGTCGAGCGTGCAGGTTCGAGTACGGCCAACCTTCTCTGACCGCACCAGGCCGCTTTCCTCAAGGACCTGGACGTGCTGAAGCACCGCAGCGAGCGTTATCGGCAGCGGCTTTGCGAGTTCCGTGACGGACGCTGGACCCCGGCTCAGACGCTTCACCATGTAGCGACGGCCTGGGTCGGCGAGCGCGTGGAAGATGCGATCCAACTCGAGGTCGACGACACCGCTTGGCACTTCCCAATGTATAGCGGCTCTGGGTACGATAGTCAAGCAACAACTTGACTATCCGTGAATCTGACGTCTGGTTCGCCGGCCGGATTCCTTGCGTCGCAGTCCCGGCGCTTCAGGACATGTGTGTGGACTGCGACGCCGATGGATATGGGGCGCGCGTTAGGGGTGCTTAGCAGTGATGCCCTTGGGACGCCCGCTTCCCCTTCGTTCCGAGTTCACCGAAGCGTGACCGTGACGACAGCACGGTCGGTCATGGTCATCGGCACAATACGAAGCACGCGCGCCCGAGCACCAAGAGGGCGATCGAACTCGATCCTGCCGTAGAGCTTGCTCGTCGCCGTCTCGGCAGGTCCGGTCCAGTCCTCCAGCATTCCGAGGAGTACGGAACCGGTATCGTCTTCCGCCCACCACTCAAGTGCGGTCCCGTCGACGCGCTGGTTGAGCCTTGCACCTGGCGAGACGGCGACCTCGACCGCGAAGCGGTCGGGTTGGGTGTCGATGCCTTCGATCGCGACGACGACGCCGTCGAATGACCCGGCAACGGCTCCGACCGGCACAGCGCGAGCCACGCCGACAGGTGGCAGGGAGACAAGACCCTGACCGAGCATCGTCGCCCACGGTGGAGGCACTGACAAAGGGGGGACGGCTCCACTTCGGGCGCCTCCCAAGACCTCGGTGACCCACTGGAGTGCCGGGAGCGCGGGGTCTGTTGGGTCGAGCACACCGAAGGCCACCAACGCCGCGACCACGGGTGTCTTCCCGTCAGGTTTCCACAGGCGACCCGGTTGGCAGATGCGTGCACCCCACACGGCGAGCTCGTGCCAGAGGTACGCGAGACCCGGAGATCGGGAGGGCAACGGCTCGACGTGTACGACGTGCTGCGCCTGCTCTGCGGCCGGCAGGTCGACGCGCTGACCGTGGAAGGCGAGCCACGAAGTGTCCGCTCCGAGGGGCGTCCTTGCAGCGAGCGTGCCCGAGAAGTTGCCCCTGTCGTCTCGACCTCCGCCGAAGCGGCACGTCGTGGTCGTCCCCCGGTCGTCGCTCACCTCCACGGTCGGAAACAGTGGCGGCGGTCCTTTGCCGATCCTCGGAGTGAAGGTGCGGTCCTGTCCGGAGACGGCCATGTCCGTCCAGGCCTCAGCGAAGCGCACCCAGCGGAGGGTGACGTGGCCCCACGGGACGTCGACGTCGATAGGCCCTGGGACGAACCGGGACGCGACGAGGGGCACCGGGCCGACCACTGGAGCGCTCGCACCCCAAAGGAACCCGACGTCGGGGCGCCTCCACTCCGCCGCCGCCTTGACGCAGGAGGCCACGACCGCGTCTGCGGCTGGGCGCTCGAGGACGTGCGTTGCGACGAAGGCGGCGGCGACGCGATCGAGCGCGCTGACGAACGCCCGATCCGGCTCGCTCTCGAGCATCTCGCGCTCGGCCAGCGTGCGCAGGTAGCGCTCGGGGTCCACGGCGTCGTTCTCCACTGCTCCCGGCCTACGCAAGCCGCTCGATCAGCTCGACGATCTCGGAGCGCCGGTAGCCGTGCCGGCGGGCGACGGCCACGAACTCGCGAGCCTGCCGAACCACCACCGCCTGATCCGGGACACCGGTGACGGTGACCCCCCGCCCGCGCCGGAAGCCGAGGAGTCCCTCGTCGCGCAGTTGGCGCATGGCGCGAAAGACCGTGTTCACGTTGACCCCGAGCACCGTGGCGAGGTCCTTGGCCGGTGGCAGCCTCTCACCGGGCAGCGCCTCGCCCTCGGCGAGCGCCCGGCGCAGCTCTGCGGCCACTTGGACGTGCAACAAGGCCCCTGTGTCCGGATCGACTGCGTTGACGGCGAGCATGGTGATAACTACTATAACGTCATTGTGGTAGTGATGAAGGACGGCCAGGCTCTGGCGAGACCCGCCGCTATCGACGACATCGACGCGGAGGCGCTCGTCCCCGAGGCGTGGCTCCGCACCCGCCAGCGGCGCCGGCGCAACGTCGCGATCGTCCTCGCCACGGTTGTCATCGCAGCCGGAGCGGTGATCGCAGGCCTGGTGGGAACTGGCGCGCTGTTCGCGGGTCGCGACGCTCCGGGCAGTCCTGCCGTAGTTGCTCGCATGCTCTGCAAGGGCGCGTTCGGAGGCGGAGCGCTCAACTCGGCGCCTGTCTCCGTGAAGGAGATCCGCACGACCGTCGGAGGCGGACCTCCGGGGCCTCTACCGCTCCGCGGAGCCTTCCGAGGCGCACCGACAGCGGCCGTGGCCGCGTGGTGCTGGGCCGGCAAGCCTCGGAACTATCGCCTGTACGCCGTCGTCGAGGGCTACCGACCGCGCTTTTTCGAGGGTGTTGCGGGCCCACCTTTCACAACGACGCCTGCACCAGGACCGGCGGCCATCCCGTAGCAAGCACACGCCTCGCATGCGCGTACCCCGCACGGGAGGCCTCCTGTCACCTCACACGCGACTTCCGCGCCCCACTATGTCGCGGCCAGACCGGGCAGAGGTGCCGGTACGTGTCGCTTTGATCCTTCAACACGGCGCCCTGTTCCGAGGCTGTTCTCGGCGCCAGAAACCTCGGCCCGCCACGCACTCACCGCGGCGCGTTTGGCGACTCCCGCTGAACCGCTAGCGGGGACAACCCAGCTTCAGCGCCCCGATTCCCGTCCCAACATTGAACGTGCGATGACACTCCGTTGTATCTGGTTCGTTCCTTCGTAGATCTGGGTGATCTTCGCATCGCGCATGAACCGCTCGACTGGGAAGTCCTTCGTGTAGCCGTAGCCACCGAGCAGCTGCACCGCGTCGGTCGTCACCGACATCGCGGTGTCCGAGGCGAAGCACTTGGCCATCGCGCCGACAGTGGCGAGTTGCCCCTCGGGATCGCCCGCGTCGATCGTCGAGCACGCCCGGTACACGAGGTTCCGCGACGCCTCGGTCCGCATCGCCATGTCGGCGATCATGAACCGCAGCGCCTGCAGATCGCTCAACGGGCCGCCGAAAGCCCGGCGCTCTTTGAGGTATCCCGCGGCGTAGTCGATCGCCCCCTGTGCGATCCCGACCGCCTGCGCGCCGATGGTGGGCCGACTGCGGTCCAACGTGTGCATGGCAATGTGGAATCCCCGGCCCTCGGAGCCGACGAGGTTCGACACCGGCACGCGCACCTCGTCGAGGACGATCTCGCCGGTCGGGCTGCCGCGGAGACCGAGCTTGTCCTCGAGCTTCGCGACCTTCACCCCCCAGTCGGCCTCCACGACGAAACAGGAGATCCCGCGGTGGCCCGCGTCGGGGTTCGTCTTGGCGAACACCGTGTAGGTGTCCGAGATCCCGGCGTTCGTGATCCAGTACTTCGACCCGGTGATGAGGTAGCTGTCCCCGTCCTTGACCGCCCGCGCTGACATCGCCGCGACGTCGCTGCCGGCGTCGGCTTCCGAGAGGCAGTAGCTCGCCTGTGCTTCTCCCGACGCGACGCGCGGCAGATATCTGCGTTTGAGCTCCTCGGTCCCCCAGTTCATGACCGGGATCATTCCGAGCTTCGAGATGAGCATGGTCACCGACGTGGACGCGCAGACCCGGGCGAGCTCCTCGATCATGATCGCCTGGGTCACGTGATCGGCGCCCGCACCGCCGTACTCGCTCGGGATCCCGAGTGCCGGGAGCTCCATCTCCTTGCACGCCTCGAACGACTTCCACGGGTAGGTCGCGCTGCGGTCGGCCTCCGCCGCATTGGGCGCGATGCGCTCTTCGCAGAATCGGCGCAGCGTCTCTTGGAACTCCCGTTGGACGTCGTCGATGACGAAGCTCACGGATCGATCCTACGGATGTGCGCGAGCCCCGACGAGCTCCGGCCACTCCCCCGCCGCCACCCTGGCCGACACCTCGTCCGCGTCCAATCGGAGCGCGGCCTCAGGCACGCGGTCGACGAGGTCGCGCTGGACCGCGTAGTCATGTGCCGCACCCGAGAACGCCGAGGGCCGGGATTCAACGAGACCAACGGGGGGCTCGTCGTCCAGGAACCCCCACATAGCGAGCGCCGTCTCCACGTCGTGCACGGTCGGTGCGCGGCCGAAGAGCGCGGAACGCCGCGACGCGAGCATTGCTGCGCCGACGACGACGTCTTCGGCGGACTCGCCCTCGCGCAGCTTCAGCCTCTCCTCGAAGCGACGCGCGAGGCGGATCGCGAATCCCTGGTCGGGGCCGGGCGTTCCGAAGTGGCGACCGCCGGCCCGGACAGGGAACCGAAGCTCCGCCGGGCGGTCCTGCACCCAGGCGCGGGGCGCCTCGAGCTGCAGAGCCGGTCGCACCTGGTCCGCCTCGGTGATCGGCACGAAGCTCGGTTGCGTCACGACGATGGACGTTATCCCGCCCCGTCAAGGCGGGTTCACCTGCGCTCGGCGTCAGTCCACGAAGTGGAGCCACTCCTTGTAGCGGTCGACCTCTCCGCGGACGGTTGCAAAGAAGGCGCGCTGGAGCTCGAGCGTCACCGGGCCGGGCTTCCCGGCTCCGACCTGGCGGTCGTCCACGGCACGGATCGGGGTGAGCTCTGCCGCGGTGCCCGTGAGGAACGCTTCGTCCGCCAGGTACAGGTCGGTGCGGATGAGGTCCTCGTGGCGCACTTCGATGCCCATGTCGCGCGCAAGGGTCTCCACCGTGTCCTGCGTCACGCCGTCGAGCGCGCCCGCCGCGGACGTCGGGGGGGTGAGCAACACGCCGTCTTTGACGATGAAGATGTTCTCGCCGGTGCATTCGCTCACCCGCCCGTCCGAGGCGAGCAGGACCGCCTCGTCGTAGCCGGCCTTCAACGCCTCGATCTTCGCGAGCTGGGAGTTCACGTACATCCCGATGCCCTTGGCGGCCGTGGGCATCGCGTTCGGGTCGTGGCGCCGCCACGAGCTGATCTTCACCGAGACGCCCTTCTCCAAGCCTTCCTGACCGAGGTACGTGCCCCAGGACCAGGTGATGATGGAGACGTTGACGGGGCTCACCAGCGGGTTCAGTCCCATCTCCCCGTACCCGAGGTAGACGAGCGGGCGGATGTAGGCGCCGCCGGGCATCCCGTTGACGCGCACCACCTCGGCCGACGCGTCGATCAGCTCCTCGGCCGTGTAGGGGACGTCGATCATCAGGATCTTGGCCGAGGTGAGGAGCCTCCTGACGTGGTCGGCGAGTCGGAAGACGGCGACACCGCGGGCCGTCGGGTACGCGCGGATCCCCTCGAAGACTCCCGAGCCGTAGTGCAGCGTGTGGGAGAGCACGTGCACCTTGGCGTCGTCCCAGTCGACGAGAACGCCGTCCATCCAGATCTTTTGCGTCGGGGTGACTGGCACGGTTCAGAGCCTTTCTGCGATCGCGTCGCCGATGGCGGTGGTGGTGGAAGGGATCGTCGGGGTGCCGGCCGAAGCCGATTCGTCGAGGTAGGACTGGACGGCCTTCGCGACGCGGCCGGCGGCCGACGTCTCCCCAAGGTGCTCGAGCATGAGGACGGCCGATTCGATGGCGCCGATCGGGTTGGCGATGCCCTGGCCGGCGATGTCGTGTGCGGCGCCGTGGACCGGCTCGAACAACGACGGCCCCGTTCGGGCCGGGTTCAGGTTGGCCGAGGCTGCGAAACCGATGCCGCCGAAGACGGCGCCGGCGAGGTCGGTGAGCACGTCGCCGAAGAGGTTGTCCGTGACGATGACGTCGTAGCGTCCGGGGTGCTCCACGAGGTGGATGCACGCGGCGTCGACGTGGTGGTAGTCCCACTCGATCCCCGGGTAGTCCTGAGCCACCTCGACGACGGTACGCCGCCAGAGGTCGCCGGCGTACTCGAGCACGTTGGTCTTGTGGACGAGGGTCAGCTGCTGGTCCCCTGGTGTCCTTCTCGTTGCGAGCTCGAACGCAAAGCGCACGCAACGTTCGACGCCCATCCGGGTGTTGAGGGATCCCTGCGTCGCGACCTCGTGGGGCGTCCCCTTGCGGAGGAACCCGCCGTCTCCGGCGTACGGCCCCTCGGTGTTCTCCCGCACGACCACGAGGTCGGGGCCGGACGACGCGGCGCCTCCCGTGGCCCCGAGGCGGGAGCGGTCCGCTGCGGCGATCGACCCCGGCACGACCCGGAACGGCCGGAGGTTCACGTAGAGGTCGAGCTCGAACCTGAGCCGGAGCAGCATGCCGCGCTCGAGGAGACCCGAGGGGACGGCGGTGTCGCCAAGCGGTGGGCCGACCGCGCCGAGGAGGATGGCGTCGTGCTCCCGGAGCTCCGTGAGGACCCCGTCCGGAAGCACGTCGCCCGTCCGGAGGTACCGGTCCGCCCCCAGGTCGTACGTCGTGGTGGCGAGCTCGACGCCCGCGGCCGCGACAACCTTCAACGCCTCGGCGACCACCTCGGGGCCGATCCCGTCACCGCCGACCACCGCGACCCGGTGCGTCCGCGCGCGGACCGTCGAAGCCCCGGGGGCGCTCTCGTGATCGGTGGGTCCTTGGGTCGTCGCCATCGTTTCTTCGCCTGTCTGCGCTTTCGTCTCTCTGTTCTGGGTCCCTCGACGCCTGGCCGCTTCTGCCGGGCTTCCGATTCCGCTCGGGAATTGAAAAACCGCCCACCCAGGTGGACGGTCGTCGAAGGCGCGGAGCGGTCGGGCGCGCGCCTATTCGGTGATTACCGCCACGCCGTCGAACCGGATCATCGCTCTTCAGTTTCCCGTACACCTGGACCTTCGTCAACCGCAGCCGCGCCACCCCACGGGATCGTCGGAAGTCTCGAGGACCCGTGGCGCAGGACGGGTCCCCGGCCCCAAGATCTCGAGCGACGCCGCCAGCCAGCCGTGCACAAGCCCGAAGGCGACGAAGAGGTCGGCGCCCGGAGTGAGGCCGCCCGGGGCGCGGGCTGCCCGCTTGGAGGGGCGCGTCGCCGGTCCACCCCGTCCGCGACCGTCGCTCCAGTTCGACCGCCTGGGAGGCTGCTCCCCACTTGGGACCAGCGGACGCCGCCCGCCTCCCGGTGCTGGCGGACTCCGTGCGTCCTGGTGTACCGCCGGCCTGATTGGCCGGCCGGGTCCGGTGCGGAGCGCGAACGCGGCACCCCTCGCGCAGTCCTACGTGCGGTGCGCCAGTCCGTGCCCCGATTCGGCCTTGGTAGCCTCGTGAGAATGACCGATGCCTCTCCACGAGAGCCGGCCAGGCTCACGCCGGAGACCTACGCGCGGCTCCAGGCCGAGCTCGAGGACCTCTCGACCCGCGGCCGGGTCGAGATCGCCCAGGCCATCGAGTCCGCCCGCGCGCTCGGGGACCTCTCCGAGAACGGCGACTACCACGCGGCCAAGGACACCCAGGGGAAGATGGAGTCGCGGATCCGCCAGCTCCAGGCGCTGCTGAAGAACGCCGAGGTGGTCGAGGTCGACGGCGCCGACTCGGGCACCGTCGGGCACGGGACGATCGTGACGCTTCGCTACGAGGGCGACGAGGAGACGCAGGCCTTCTTCGTCGGCTCGATCGAGGAGCGGCGCGGCGACATGCCCGTCGTCTCGCCGGGTGCCCCGCTCGGGCAGGCGCTGATCGGCAAGGCCGCCGGCGACACGGTCGAGTACGACGCCCCCGGGGGGAAGCTCACCGTCGAGATCGTCAAGGTCGGCGCTTGAGGCGGTCGGGCGGAGGGGGCCCGTGAGCACCCGCGCGCAGGGCGCGGAGGAGCCACGGACCCTCGTCGAGAAGATCTGGGACGCCCACGTCGTCCACGAGGGTTCGGGAGCCGAACCGGACCTGCTCTACATCGACCTCCACCTCGTCCACGAGGTCACCTCCCCGCAGGCGTTCGAGGGTCTCGAGCTCGGCGGCAGGACCGTGCGCCGGCCGGATCTCACGGTCGCGACGGCGGACCACAACGTGCCGACGACCGGCGGCGCGGTCACGGATCCCGTCTCGGCACGCCAACTGGACCTCCTCTCTGCAAACTGCGCGAAGCACGACATCTCCTGCTTCCCGATCGGTGACCCCGGCCAGGGCATCGTGCACGTGATCGGGCCGGAGCTCGGGCTGACCCAGCCCGGGATGACGATCGTCTGCGGGGACAGCCACACCTCGACGCACGGCGCCTTCGGCGCGCTCGCCTTCGGCATCGGGACGAGCGAGGTGGAGCACGTGCTCGCCACCCAGACGCTCCCCCAGCACCGGCCGAGACCCATGGCGGTCACGGTCGACGGGCCGGTGCCGCCCGGGGTCACGGCCAAGGACGTCGCGCTCGCCGTCGTGGGACTGCTCGGCACCGGCGGCGGATTCGGTCACGTGATCGAGTACCGCGGGGAGGCCGTGAGGGCGCTGTCGATGGAGGGCCGGATGACCCTGTGCAACATGAGCATCGAGGCCGGCGCCCGCGCGGGCCTGGTCGCTCCAGACGACACCACCTTCGAGTACCTCGCCGGACGCCCCAACGCGCCCGGCGGCAGGGACTGGGACGACGCCCACGCCTGGTGGAGCCGGCTGCCGAGCGACCCCGGCGCGGCCTTCGACAAGGAGGTCCACCTCGACGCTCGAGCCGTCGTGCCGCACGTCACCTGGGGCACGAACCCGGCACAGGTCGTGGCGATCGACGGGGTGGTCCCGGACCCCGACGCGTGCGCCGACCCCGCAGAACGCGAGGCGGCCGCGCGGGCGCTCGCCTATATGGCCCTCTCCCCCGGGACCTCGATGCGCGAGGTGACCGTCGACACCGTCTTCATCGGGTCCTGTACGAATTCTCGGATCGAGGACCTGCGTGCGGCCGCGGACGTCCTCCGGGGTCGGCGGGTGGCGACCGGCCTGCGGGCCCTCGTCGTGCCGGGGTCCCACCGGGTGAAGGCACAGGCGGAGGGCGAGGGGCTGGACCGCGTCTTTCGAGACGCCGGCTTCGAGTGGCGCGAGCCCGGGTGCTCCATGTGCCTGGGCATGAACCCCGACCGGCTCGCGCCCGGCGAGCGCTGCGCGTCGACCTCCAACCGGAACTTCGAGGGACGGCAGGGGCGAGGCGGCCGAACGCACCTCGTCTCCCCCGCGGTCGCCGCCGCGACCGCCGTGGCGGGCCGCTTCACCACGCCGCAGGAGCTCACCTGATGAGGCCGGTCAGGGTCGTCCGAGGCACGGCCGTCCCCCTCGATCGCTCGGACGTCGACACCGACCAGATCATCCCCTCGGACTGGCTGAAGCGCGTCGAGCGGACCGGCTTCGGCCAGGGCCTCTTCTCAGAGTGGCGGGAGGATCCGTCGTTCGTGCTGAACGACCCGCGCTACCGGGGCGCGACCGTCCTCGTCGCGCGGTCGAACTTCGGGACCGGCTCCTCACGGGAGCACGCGGTCTGGGCGCTCCTCGACTACGGGTTCCGAGCGGTCGTCTCGACGAGCTTCGGGGACATCTTCCGGACCAACTGCACCAAGCAGGGACTGGTTCCCGTCGAAGTCAGCGCCGACCTCGACCGGGCGCTCCTCGATGCGGTCGCCGGGGACCCCACCTTGGAGGTCACGGTCGACGTCGAGCACGCGAGGATCTCGGGCGGGGCGATCGAAGGACCCTTCTCGTTGGACGACTTCGTGCGTCAGCGCCTCCTGAACGGCTGGGACGACATCGGGCTCACGCTGCAGCACGAGGCGGAGATCGCCCGCTTCGAGGGGACGCGCCCGGCGTGGATGCCGCGCATCGTTGCCGCCCCCGAAACGATCGCCTGACCGGCACGGGCGCCAATCCGGCAAGGTTCCCCCGGAAAGGCTTGTCGCACCCGGCGCAAGCAGCAAGAATGGTGCAGTGGAAGTCCGCTCCAACGGGAGCCGGGCGGGGGACGGCAAGACGCGCTCGCCCTGTGCAAGGGTGCTCGCCGACGAACGCGGGGTCGTGCTCTCGATCGAGCCCGGCTTCACGGACGTGCTCGGCTGGGAGAAGGACGAGGTGCTCGGCAAGCGCGTCGGTGAGCTCGCACACCCCGACGACCTGAAGCGCGGCCTCTCGGCGTGGGCCAAGGTGCTGAAGGAGCCCGACGTGCCCGGGCCGACGGTCCGCCTCCGCTACCGCCACCGAGACGGCCACTGGGTCTGGGTGGACGTGACGAGCACCAACCGCCTCGAGCTGTGTGGCGCCGTCGTCACCGACATGGTCGACGTCAGCCGGCAGATGGCCCTGCTCGACCAGCTCGAGAGCCGCGAGCAACTGCTCGCGCACCTCGGCGACGTCGCGCCGACGGGGCTCTTCCACGCAGACGGCGACGGGGCGCTGCTCTACGCGAGCCGGCGCCTCGAAGCGATCACGAAGGTGACAGCGGCCTCCACCCTCGCAGAGCAGCTCGCCGCGGTGGACGAGGAGGACCGCGCCCCCTTCCGCACGGCGCTCCAGCACGCGGCCGCGGGCTCGGAGTCCGTCGTCGAGCTCGGAGCGGGAGAACGCCGGTGGCGTGCGAACCTCCGCCCCGTGCGGGACCCCGACGGCGTCGTCACGGGGGTGAGCGGCTGCGTCGAGGACATCACCGACCTCGCGGCGGGAGCGGGGGCCGCGTCGGACGCGATCACCGGGTGCCTCAGCTTCGACGGCACGCTCACCGCCCTGGAGCGCCTCGTGAAGCGCCACGGATCCGCCGCGGCGCGCCGTACCGGCAGCGGCAGACGGCAGGGCGACGGCCGGGGGACGGCGGTGCTCGTCGTCGACCTCAGCCCGCTCCCCGACCAGCTCGGACGACCCGCCAAAGAGGAGCTCCTCCGGCTCGTCTCGCTGCGGATCGTCGACACGCTCCGGGCGAGCGACCTCGTCGGCCGCACGGACGACGCGGAGTTCGCGGCGTTGTGCCCGGGGGTGCCCGGGCCGACAACGGCGCGCACAATCGGCCGCTCGATCTTGAAACAAGTCTCCGCGCCCATCGTGCTGCAGACGGCGGGTTCGGTCGTCGTGCGGCCGAGCATCGGCGTGTCCTGGACGTCCAACGCCGACCTGCCCGCGAACGAGCTCCTCCGTCAGGCCCAGGAGGCGGCGGTCGTCGCGAGGGAATCCGACCCGCCCGAGCCGGTCCTCGCCGACACGGTCAGTCCGGTCGGCTCCGGCTCGCGGCGCTGACGACCGCGGCGAGCGACGCGTCGAGGATCGACGAGTCGATCCCCACCCCCCACCAGGTCGCCCCCGACGGCGATTCCGCCTCGACGTAGGCCACCGCCGAGGCACCGCTCCCCGAGGTCAGCGCGTGCTCCGAGTAGTCGCGCACCTCGAACGCGATGCCGAGCGCCTCCCGGATCCCGGCGACCAGGGCGTCGATCGGCCCGTTCCCCTCGCCGGTCACCGTGCGGTGCACGCCGTCGACGAGCAGCTGGGCGGCCACCGTGGTGCGCCCGCCGCCGGTCGCGACCTCGCTCGCCAGGAGGCGCATCCCCGAGGACAGGTAGGTGCCCTCGAAGAGCTCCCACAGCTCGGAGGGGCTGACCTCGGTGCCGCTCGACTCCGCGGCCTTCTGGACCTGGCGCGCGAACTCGATCTGAAGGCTCCGTGGGAGGTCGAGGCCGTGCTCGGCGTCCATCACGTACGCGACCCCGCCCTTTCCGGACTGGCTGTTCACGCGGATGATCGCCTCGTAGGTGCGCCCGGTGTGCTTCGGGTCCAGCGGGAGGTAGGGCACTTCCCAGCGCTCGTAGCGGTCGCCGATCGCCGTCATCCCCTTCTTGATGGCGTCCTGGTGCGATCCGGAGAACGCCGTGTAGACGAGGTCTCCGGCGTAGGGGTGCCGAGGATGGACCGGCATCCGCGTGGCGCGCTCGGCGACGTGGCGGACGGCCTCCACGTCGCTCAGGTCGAGGCCGGGGTCGACGCCCTCGGCGAACAGGTTCAACGCGAGCGTCACGATGTCGACGTTGCCGGTCCGCTCCCCGTTTCCAAAGAGCGTCCCCTCCACCCGCTCGGCGCCGGCGAGGACGGCGAGCTCGGCCGCCGCGACGGCGGTGCCGCGGTCGTTGTGGGGGTGGATGCTCAGCACCAGCGACTCACGGTCACGGACGGTCCGCCCGAACCACTCGACGACGTCTGCGTAGACGTGCGGGCCGTAGAGCTCGACCGTCGCGGGGAGGTTCACGATCATCGGCCGTTCGGGCGTCGGCTCGATCACGTCCATCACGGCCTCACAGATCTCGAGCGCGAACTCCGGCTCGGTGGCCGTGAAGCTCTCCGGGGAGTATTCGTAGCTGAGCTCGGTGCCGTCCAGCCCGTTCTCGAGCTTGCGGCAGAGCCGGGCGGCGTTGACCGCGATGTCGACGATCCCTGCCCGGTCGAGCCCGAAGACCACCCGGCGCTGCAGCTCCGACGTCGAGTTGTAGAAGTGGAGGACCGCACGGCGCGCCCCCTTGAGCGACGCGAAGGTCCGCTCGATGAGCTCATCGCGGCACTGGACGAGCACCTGGATCGCCACGTCGTCAGGGACGAGACCCCCCTCGATGACCTCGCGCTGGAAGTCCCAGTCGGTCTGGGAGGCCGACGGGAACCCGACCTCGATCTCTTTGAATCCGATCTCGACGAGCGTCTTGAAGAGGGCCATCTTGCGCTCGGGGTCCATCGGGTCGACGAGCGCCTGGTTCCCGTCACGCAGATCCACGCTCACCCAGCGCGGCGCCGTCGTCGGTTCGCGGTCCGGCCAGGTGCGGTCGCCGAGGACGAGCGGCACCGCCCTGCGGTAGCGGTCGTAGGGCATCGACGTCATGAGTCCCTCCGGGAACGAAAAAACCTCCTGGCCGAACTGGCGCAGGAGGCGTCGGGCGAACGCGATGTGGCGTTCGCCTCTAGGTGAGCAGCAGCTCTTTCACGAGGTGCACGACAGAATCGTCCCAGGTGAACGGGGTGATGTCAAGCGAGAGCCGGCGCCGGTGGACCGCTCGGTCCCGGCCAGAGGCGGTAAGGTCGCCCGAGTGACGCGGGTGCGCCTCTTCGTGCTCGTTCTCGCCTGCCTCGCCGGGCTGGGTGCCCTGGGAGCGCTGGCCGCCGCGACTCGCCGCTCGGCCCAGCGCCAACACGGGACGCCCGACCACTGGCCGGCTGTGGCGCGCAAGCCCGCTGCGGCGTGACGGCCACGCTCACGACCGACCGTCTGGTGCTGCGCGGGTGGTGCGCGGACGACCGCGGGCCGTTCGCGGCCATGAACGCGGACCCAGAGGTCATGGAGCACTTCCCCGACGTCCTCGCCCCGGATCGGAGCGACGCCCTCGCCGATTGGTTCCAGGCCCAGCTCGAAGAGCGTGGCTGGGGCGCCTGGGCGGCCGAGCGGCGAGACACGGGCGAGTTCATCGGCTTCATCGGCTTGAACCCCGTCCGGTTCGAGGCCGACTTCACGCCGGCCGTCGAGGTCGGGTGGCGCCTCGCGCGCACCCAGTGGGGGCACGGCTTCGCGACCGAAGGAGGGCGGGCGGCGCTCGACTTCGGCCTCGGCACGCTCGGGCTCGACCGCGTCGTGTCCTTCACCTCGCTTCCCAACGTCCGATCCCAGGCGGTCATGCGCCGGATCGGGATGCGCCTGACCGGCGAATTCACACATCGCGGGGTGCCCGACGGTCACCCGCTCCGGCGCCACGTGCTCTACGAGAGCGGGCCGGGGGACTCGCCCTCCCCCTGACGGACCGCGCCCATCCGCGCCCGGGCCCACCCGCGCGGAATGGAAATACCCGTCGCACAACCGGCGTTCAACCTGGTAGATTGAGATACGTCTTAGATACTTCAAGGAGACAAGTGATGTTCTACAGGTTGGACTTGCTGGTGGCCCCCCACCCGAAGTCGCTCGGGCTCGACGCCACGGTGTGGACGCCCGACGCACAGGAACGGCGCGCCGAGCGCCCGCTCGCGAACCTCGTCCGGCCGGTGCGGCGCCAGAGCGCCCGGCGCTCCGGGGCTCGCGACTGACGTCGGGGTCAGAGGGTGACGAGGTGGATCGCGAAGATCCCCTCGTTGCCACGGAGACGGTCGAGCAGCTCTGGTCCTGGCGGGCGTGTCGTCGACAGGACCATGAGGGCGGTGTGGCCGTCCGCGCTGGGACCGACGGCCATGGACGAGATCGAGACACCGGCGTCGCCGAGGGCGGTCCCCACGGCGCCGATCATCCCCGGGCGGTCGTCGTTGTGGACGACGAGCATGTGCTCGGCCGGAGGGACCTCGACGGTGTGGTCGTCGACCATGACGACGCGGGGCTCAGGGCGCACCCCGGCACCCGTCAGGGTCCCGGCCACCGAGTGGGAGCCTGAGCGCACGGTGACGAGGCTCTTGTAGAGCGGCGAGGCGGTCGCCGAGATCTCCTGGACGAGGAGCCCGCGCTGCTCGGCGAGGCGTGGCGCGTTCACGTAGGAGACCGGCTCGTCGCTCGTGGCCGCGAACAGGCCTTTGAGGACCGAGAGGGTGAGGGTGCCCGTCGGGTGGGAGGCAAGCTCCCCCCGGTACTCGACGTCGAGCCGATCGGGCAGCCCCTCGTGGAGGCAGGCGAAGAACCGTCCCAGCCCTTCGGCGATCCCGAGATAGGGCCGAACCGCTTCGGAAACCTCGGTCGCCGCCACGTTCACCGCGTACGGGACGAAGTCGCCCGCCAGCGCGAGGCAGACCTGCTCGGCGATCGTCACGCCCGCCTTGTCCTGGGCCTCTTCGGTCGACGCCCCGAGGTGCGGGGTCACCACGACCGAGTCGAGCTCCATGAGCGGCGACGCCCCGGGCGGCTCGGTGGCGAACACGTCGAGCGCGGCGCCCGCCACCGCGCCGGCCCGGATCGCGTCCGCGAGCGCCTCCTCGTCGACGATGCCCCCGCGTGACGTGTTCACGATCCGGATCCCCGGCTTGGCTTTCGCGAGGACCTCCCGGCCGACGAGGCCGGTCGTCTCGGCGGTCCTCGGGACATGGAGGGTCACGAAGTCGGACTCCGCGAACAGCTGCTCGAGCGAGCGAAGCTCGACGCCCATCGCGCGGGCTCGCTCCGCGGACACGTAGGGGTCGAACCCGATGAGGTGCATCCCGAAGGCGAGCGCTCGCTGGGCGACGAGCGTGCCGGCGCGTCCCAGGCCCACGATGCCGAGCACCTTGCCGTAGAGCTCCACACCCTCCCATCGGGCCCGCTCCCAGCGCCCCGCGACGAGCGCGGCGTGTGCCTGGGGGATGTTGCGCGCCTGCGCGAGGAGGAGCCCCATCGCCTGTTCCGCCACCGACAGGGTGTTCGACGTCGGCGCGTTCACGACCATGACCCCTCGTTCGGTCGCGGCCGCGACGTCCACGTTGTCGAGGCCGACCCCGGCGCGCCCGACGACCACGAGCTCGCCGCCGGCGGCGAGCACGTCCGCCGTGACCTTGGTCGCCGAGCGGATGATGAGCGCCCCCGCCCCGCCGACGGCGTCGAGGAGCTCCCGTTCGCTCAACGCTTCGCGCACGTCGACCTCGTGACCGGCGTCCGCGAGCAGGTCGAGGCCGCGGTCGGCGATCTTCTCGGTGACGAGCACCCGTGCCATGACCGGAAACGCTACGCGAAGAGCGCGGAGAGCCTGCTCACACCCTCGACGAGGGCGTCGTCGGAGAGTGCGTACGAAAGACGCAGGTAGCCCGGCGCACCGAACGCCTCTCCGGGCACCAGCGCGACCTTCGCTTCGTCGATGCACAGTGCCGCGAGCTCCTCGGTCGTCGCCGCGCGACGGCCCTTGATGTCCTTGCCCAAGAGCGCCTCGACGTTGGGAAAGGCGTAGAAGGCGCCGAGCGGCTCTTCGACGGCCACGCCGGGGATGCGCCGCAGCATCTCGACCATCGTCCTGCGCCGGCGGTCGAACGCCTCGTGCATCTCCGCGACGAACGACTGGTCGCCGGTGAGGGCGGCGATCGCCGCACGCTGCGAGACGTTCGAGACGTTCGAGGTCTCGTGCGACTGGACGTTGCACGCGGCAGCGACGGCGTCGGTGGGGCCGATCATCCAACCGACACGCCACCCCGTCATGGCGTAGGACTTGGACACCCCGTTGACGACGATGCAGCGCTCCGCCAAGTCGGGCACCACTGCGGGCATGGAGTGCTGGACGGCGCCCCCGTAGACCAGGTGCTCGTAGATCTCGTCGGTCACGACCCAGATCCCGCGCTCGAGCGCCCATCGGCCGATGGCCTCGATCTCTTCGCGCGGGTAGACCGCTCCGGTCGGGTTCGAGGGTGACACAAACAAGAGCGCCTTCGTCCGTTCGCTCACCGCGCGCTCGAGCTGGTCCACCGTGACGCGGAACCCCTGTCGGGCGCCTGCGAACACGAACACCGCGGCGCCGCCGGCGAGCGCGACCGCTTCGGGGTACGTGGTCCAGTACGGGGCGGCGACGATCACCTCGTCACCCGGGTCGCACAAGACCGTGAACGCGTTCGCGACCGCCTGCTTGGCCCCGTTGGTGACGAGCACCTGCCCGGCGTCGACCGCGTACCCGGATTCGCGGAGCGTCTTGTCCGCGATCGCCTCGCGCAAGGCCGGGAGCCCGGCAGTCGGCGTGTAGTGATGGTCCCGCGGATCGCGGCACGCCGCGATCGCGGCCTCGACGACGTGGTCGGGCGTCGGGAAGTCGGGCTCGCCGGCGCCGAAACCGACGACGTGCACACCCGCCGCCTGCAGCGCCTTGGCCTTGGCGTCCACCGTGAGCGTCGCGGACGGCGACACCGCCGCGGCACGCAGCGAGACGCGCCGGACGCCGACCGAGGAGGCGGAGGGGTGCACGAATGCCATGATTCCATAGTGGAACACCTGACCCTCCCCCAATCGCTGCTGCCGTCGGACGGCCGTTTCGGCTCAGGTCCTTCCAAGGTCCGCTCGGACCATGTCCGACGCCTCCTCGAGACGGGCACCACCTACCTCGGGACGAGCCATCGGCAGCGCCCGGTCAAGTCGGTCGTGGGCAGGATCCGTGCCGGGCTCGCCGAGCTGTTCTCGATTCCCGACGGCTACGAAGTCGTCCTCGGCAACGGCGGGACGACCTGTTTCTGGGACGCTGCCACCTTCGGGTTGATCGAGACGCAGAGCCAGCACCTCGTCTTCGGCGAGTTCTCCTCCAAGTTCGCCGCGGCCGTCAAGGCGGCGCCGCATCTGAAGGATCCCGTCGTCGTGGAGTCGCCCGTCGGGACCCACCCCACCCCCGAGGACGACCCGGCGGTCGACCTCTACGCGCTCACCCACAACGAGACCTCGACCGGTGTGGCGATGACGGTTCGTCGCCCCTGCGCCGCGGGCGCCGCGCCGGGCACTTCCCAGGCGCTTGTCGCGGTCGACGCGACGTCGGCTGCAGGCGGTCTTCGCGTCGACCCCTCACAGTTCGACGTCTACTACTTCGCCCCGCAGAAGTGCTTCGGCTCCGACGGCGGGTTGTGGTTGGCCCTCTTCTCGCCCGCCGCGATCGAGCGCGTGGAGCGGATCGCCGCAACCGACCGGTGGGTGCCCGCCTTCCTCGATCTCAAGATCGCGCTCGACAACTCGCGCCAGGACCAGACCTACAACACGCCTGCCCTCGCCTCGCTCTTCCTCCTCGCGGAGCAGGCCGATTGGATGCTCGGCAACGGCGGCCTCGAGTGGGCTGCCGCGCGGTGCGACCGCTCCGCGGAGATCCTCTACACGTGGGCGGAGCAGTCGGGTTTCGCCCGTCCGTTCGTCCGCACACCGGCCCAGCGCAGCCACGTCGTGGGCACGATCGACTTCGTCGACGCCGTCGACGCCGCTCGGGTCGCGAGCATCCTGCGTGACAACGGGATCGTCGACACCGAGCCGTACCGCAAGCTCGGACGGAACCAGCTGCGGATCGCGATGTTCCCGGCCGTCGAGCCCGAGGACGTCGCGGCACTCTGCGCGTGCATCACGCACGTCGTCGGAGCGCTCGCGGGCTAACCCTGATCTCGTCGCGCCCGACGCGCCCCGCCTGCCGGGCGACCGTCGTCGGCCGGGTCGTCCGCGACGGCGACGTGCGGCAGCCGCCCGCGCCGGTCCCACCGGTCGTGTCGGTCCTGCCCGTCGTGTCCGGCCCGCCCGTCCTCTCCGCCGTCGAGTCGGTCCTGGCCGGGTCGAACCGTCGCGCCCGCCGTCGCCCTGTTCCCGGCACCGGCGGGCACGGCCGGCACGGCGGTCCGACGGGGCGCCTGTCCGGCGCCGGCGACCACTTCGGGCTCCACGTAGACGTACTTGCCACCTCTGAGCCAGGAGGCTGCGGCCGCGACCAGGCACGCGACGATGGCGAAGTCGAACGCTTCGTGGAGCCCGCTCTCGAAGGGTGCTGCGATGAGGTGCGGAAAGAACGAGCGGCTGGTGAGGGCGTGCACGCTCGCGGCGCGCAGGTGCACGAGGACGCTCCCGCCGAGGAGGTGGCGGATCGGGCTGTATCCCAAGAACGCGGCGAAGAGCACCGAGACGGGAGGCAGCTTCGAGACCGTCGAGGCCGCGGCAGCGGGCACGCCGTGGGCCACCAGGCCGTGGGCGAGCGCGGCCGGCAGCGTCGAGGACAGGCCGACGATCATGAGCGTGAAGAAGATCCCGATCGACAGGACCTGGGCCGAGTTCTGGAAGGTCGAGTTCATCCCGGAGCCCACGCCCCGGTGCTGCGGCGGAAGGCTGTTCATCACGCCCGCACGGTTCGGAGCGGCGAAGGCGCCCATGGCCATGCCGTTGAGGAGCAGCAGGACTGCGAAGACCCAGTACGGAAAGTCGATGGGCAGCAGTTCGAGCAGCCCGAACGAGAGGGCGGCGGCCAGCATGCCTCCTGACGCGAACGGCCGCGACCCGTAGCGGTCGGAGAGGATCCCCGAGACCGGACCTGCGAGGAGGAAGCCTCCCGTGAGGGGCAGCATGTAGATGCCCGCCCACAGCGGCGTGCTCGCGAAGTTGTAGCCGTGCAGGGGGAGCCAGATGCCCTGCAGCCAGATGATCAGCATGAACATCAGGCCGCCGCGCCCGACCGCCGACAGGAACGACGAGAGGCTGCCGGCGGTGAAGGCACGGATCCGGAAGAGGCGCAACCGGAACATCGGGTCCTTCGCCTTCGTCTCGACGACCACGAAGGTGGCGATGAGGGCGACGGCACCCGCGAGGCATCCGTCGACGAACGGGCTCTCCCACCCCATCGACTGGTGGCCGTAGGGCTGGATCCCGTAGGTGATCCCGATCATGAGCAGGACCAACCCCAAGGAGAACGTGATGTTGCCGGTCCAGTCGATGTGGGCGCGCTCGCGTCGGGGAACCTCGCGCAGTTTCGTGTAGGCCCAGATCGTGCAGAAGAGGCCGACCGGGACCGAGACCCAGAAGATGAGGTGCCAGTCGATCGGCCCGAGCACACCGCCGAGGACGAGACCGATGAAGACCCCGGCGATCCCGGTGATCTGGTTGATGCCCAGTGCCATCCCGCGCTGTCCGGGGGGGAAGGCGTCGGTCAGGATGGCGGTGGAGTTGGCGATCAGGAACGCGGCCCCGACCCCCTGGAACAGGCGCATCACGACGAGCCAGATGGCCGCCGCGGTGCCGTGCATCCAGGTTGCGCCAAGCACGAGTGAGAAGACCGTGTAGATGGCGAAGCCCAGGTTGTACATGCGCACACGGCCGTAGATGTCGCCGAGCCGGCCGAGGCTGACGACGAGCACGCTCGTGACCACCATGAAGCCGAGGATCAACCACAACAGGTAGAAGCTGTTGCCCGGCTTCAGCGGGTCGATCCCGATGCCGTTGAAGACGTCGGGAAGGGCGATGAGGACGATGGACGTGTCGATCGTCGCCATCATCATCCCGAGCGTGGTGTTCGTGAGGACGACCCACTTGTAGCGGTCCGAGACGGGCGCGCCGCGGGCGACCTCGGGACCATGCATTGACGTCGACGTTAACGGACGCGCCCGTCGCGCCCGATCGAGGCGGGACGGGCCGGTCGTCACGCCGCTGCGGCGCGCGGGGGCTCTCCGGGGTCAGCCCCCGGACACGTCCTCCACCCGCTCGTGGCCGCCTGCGACGAAGGGCATCATCGAACGCAGCCTCGCGCCGACCTGTTCGATCTGATGGCGCCGGCCTTCCTCGCGCAGCTTCAGGAAGTTGGGGCGCCCCGCGCGGTTCTCCTCGATCCACTCCTCCGCGAAGGTGCCGTCCTGGATGTCGGCGAGAAGCCGGCGCATCTCGTCGCGGACCGATTCGTCGATGACGCGTGACCCCCTGGTCAGGTCCCCGTACTCCGCGGTGTCCGAGATCGAGAAGCGCATGCCCGAGATCCCCTGTTCGTACATCAGGTCCACGATCAGCTTGAGCTCGTGGAGGCACTCGAAGTACGCCGACTCGGGCTGGTACCCGGCCTCCACCATCGTCTCGAACCCGGCGGTGACGAGCGCGGTCACCCCGCCGCAGAGCACCGCCTGCTCGCCGAAGAGGTCGGTCTCGGTCTCCTCGGAAAAGGTGGTGTCGAGCACGCCCGCTCTGGTCGCGCCGATGGCGTGCGCGTAGGAGAGCGCGAGCGCGTGCGCGGAGCCGGTGGCGTCCTGGTGGACGGCCACGAGGCTCGGCACCCCCGCCCCCTCCGTGTACATCCGCCTCACCAGGTGGCCGGGGCCCTTCGGGGCGACCATCGAGACGTCGACGTCCTTCGGCGGCACGATCTGGCCGTAGCGGATGTTGAACCCGTGGGCGAACATGAGGCAGTCGCCCCCCGAGAGGCGCGGTGCGACGTGGGCGTCGTAGATCGCCGCCTGCTCGGTGTCGGGCACGAGCACCATGACGACGTCGGCCTCCTCGACCACCTCGTCGAGGGACGTGACCCGGAGGCCGGCCGCCCTCGCCTTCTCGGCGCTCGACGATCCGTCGCGGAGCCCGACGCGGACGTCGACCCCCGAGTCGCGCAGGTTCAGCGCGTGCGCGTGCCCCTGGGACCCGTAGCCCAAGACCGCGACCCGGCGCCGGCGGACGAGTTCGGGATCGGCGTTCGACTCGTAGTACAGCGTGGCCATTGGTGGCTCCTTTCGGATGTTGCTCGATTCTGGTGTCAGCCGACGAGCGCCCTCGGGCCGCGCCCGCGCCCGCGCACGGGGACGCCACGGGCGTCCTTCGTCTTCGAAAGCTTCGGGAGGGCGACGAGCCCGGTGCGCTGCAGCTCGACGACGGCGTAGGTCTCGAGCAGCCCTTCGAAGTCGTCGAGCTTCTCGGGTGCTCCCGCGACCATCGCCGTGAGGCGCGTCGCGCCGACGTCGAGGACCTCCCCACCGAAGACCCCGACGAGCTCGATCACCTGGGAGCGTTCTGCGGGCTCCGCCTCGACGGTTGCGATGAGAAGCTCCCGCTGCACGGCGTCGGACGGTGCGAGCTCGGAGATCGACACGACGTTCACGAGCTTGTCGAGCTGGCGGATGATCTGCTCGAGCGGGGACGACTCGACGTCGACGACGATCGTGATGCGCGAGAACCGCTCGTC
>Ga0209579_10001156_pt1 | contig 22485 bp, 19 predicted proteins | sample Coa_R1_2_FD_187152 | JGI IMG/M metagenome (GOLD analysis project Ga0209579, IMG submission 187152) | Surface soil microbial communities from Centralia Pennsylvania, which are recovering from an underground coalmine fire - Coalmine... | ecosystem: Environmental > Terrestrial > Soil >... | reverse complement strand
GCAGCTCCTCGATCGCCTCCAGCCGCCGGTTGCCGCCGCCCACCACCAATGCTTCGGCAAAACTCGCCGGCTTGCTCTCGCGCCGCATCACCACCCCCAACCATGCCCCTGGCCAAGTGAATCATGACCCGTCACTTATGCAAAGGTCCCGCTTCGCGGAGGAGGAGCCGCATTAGACTAGTTCCTCCCCCGCGACGGAGCGGGGGAGGGGAACCAATTGAAGCATGGTGGAGGGGGTGCTTAGCCTCGTCGGTTCAGCGCTCGCCAGATGCGCTCGGGGGTTGCCGGGCCGGTAAACTCGGCGGCGCCGAGCGCCGCCAGCGCGTCGCGGATGGCGTTGCCGATCGCCGGGAAGGCGGCGACGGCGCCCGCTTCGCCGCAGTCCTTAACGCCCAATGGGTTGGTCGTGCAGCGCGTCGGGTTGAAGGCGAGCGCGAAGGGCGGCAGGTCGTCGGCTCGCGGCAGCGCGTAATCCATCAACGAGCCGGCGAGGAGCTGGCCGGAAACGGGGTCGTAGCGCACGTGTTCGAGGAGCGCCTGGCCGACGCCCATCGCGATCCCGCCATGAGCCTGGCCGGTCGCCACCATCGGGTTGACCAGGACGCCGTAATCGTCGACCGCGCTGTAGCGAAGGAGCCGCACCAGGCCGGTTTCCCGGTCGATCTCGATTTCGGCGACATGGGTTCCGTTCGGAAACGTCATCCATTCCCGGGTCCACGCGTAATAGGTATCGAGCGGCGTACCGGCGGCGCGCGCCCGCGCGGCGACGTCGATGAGGGCGACCCGCCGGTCGGTGCCGCTCACGACGAAGGCTCCATCGGCGAAGCCGATGTCGGGCTCGGCTGCTTCCAGCATCTCGGCGGCGATTTGCCGGCCCTTCTCGACGATCTGCTCGGCGGCGCGCCAGATCGCGGTGCCGCCCATATAGGTCGCGCGCGAGCTGCCATGCCCGCCGCCGATCGGCACGAGGTCGGTGTCGCCCTGCACCAGGCGGATCAATTCGTTCGGCAGGCCGAGCCGATCGGCGAGGATCTGCGGGAAGGTCGTCTCGTGGCCCTGGCCGATATGCTGCGTGCCGGTGATCAGCGACACCGTTCCGTCGGCCTCGAACCGGACGTCGACATTCTCCGAGGGCGCGCCGCCGGTGCCCTTGATGTGATAGGCGAAGCCGAGCCCGCGCAGGAGGCCGCGCGCTTCGCTGTCGCGTCGCCGCGCCGCGAAGCCGGCGACATCGGCGGCGACGAGCGCCTTGTCGAAGGTCTCGGGAAAGGCGCCGCTGTCGACGATGTTGCCGACCGCGTTGGTCAGCGGCATCGCCGCCGCCGGCACCAGGTTCCGGCGGCGCAATTCGGCGCGCTCGATGCCGGTTTGCGCCGCCGCCGCGTCGATCAGGCGCTCGACGATGTTGTTGGCTTCGCCATAGCCCGGGCCGCGCAGCACGCCGATCGGCGCGGTGTTGGTGAAAACCCCGGCGATGCGTAATTCGATCGCCGGGATGCGGTAGACCGTGCCCGGCAGGAAGGCGTACTGGAAGGTCTGCACCCCGCCGGCGCTGCCTGACAGGTAGGCTCCGAGATTGGCGATGCTGGCGATGCGCAGCGCGAGGAAGCGGCCTGCGGCGTCGAGCGCCAGCACCGCGTCGGCACGCTGGTCGCGGCCGCAATGGTCGGCGAGGAAAGCTTCGCTGCGGCTGCTGATCCACTTGACCGGGCGGCCGACCTGCTTCGCCGCCCACGGCAGCAGCACGTGTTCGGGGTAGATGAAGTTTTTCGCCCCGAACCCGCCGCCGACATCGGGCGCGACAAAGCGCACCCGCCCCGGCTCGACGCCGAGGGCGCGGGCGGCGTGGTCGCGCGTCGCATGCAGGCTCTGGCCCGAGACGTGGAGTGTGTAGCGGCCGCTTTCCGGGTCGAAGACCCCGACGCCGCCGCGCGGCTCCATCGGGTTGCTGCCGATGCGATGGTTGTCGAGGGGTAGGCGCACGACATGGCGCGCGGCGGCGAGCGCGGCTTCGACCGCCGCGCTGTCGCCGGTCAGCCACTCGAACGCGAGGTTGCCGGCCGCTTCGGGGCACAGCAGCGGCGCGGCGGTGGCGCGCGCCGCCGCCGCTTCGGTCACCGCCGGCAGCGCCAGGTACTCGACGGCGACGTGCTCGGCAGCGTCGAGCGCCGCCGCGGGGGTATCGGCGACGACCAGCGCGACCGGCTCGCCGGCATAGCGCACCTTATCGCCTGCCAGCAGCGGCTGCGGCATGAAGGCAAAAGCCTCGCCGGTCTGCGTATTGGCCTCGACATAAGGCACTAGCGGCTTCAGCCCGTCCGTCCGGGCATCGGCAGCGGTCAGTACCGCGAGCACCCCCGGCATCGCGCGCGCCGCGTCCGCGTCGATGCCGGCGATCCGCGCATGTGCATGGGGCGAGCGCAGCACCACTGCATGCGCGAGATTTTCGAAAGCGAGGTCGTCGAGATAGCGACCCTGCCCCTTCAAAAAACGCAAATCCTCCCGCCGCTTCGGCGCATCGCCGATGCCGGAAAACTCGGACATGGCGGCGTTACGGCCGACAGCGCAGGGGTTGCGGCAGCCCCTCACCCTGCCCTCTCCCCCATTGGGGGAGAGGGTTGCGCAGGGTCGGCGAGGCGCCGCCGAGCCCTACCCGGAGCTGGGTGAGGGGGATCACGGCCGGCTGACCGGGCCGCTCAAATCCGGCATCGTGCGGTCCTTGTCCTTCCAGTCGTTCGACCACTTCGTCAGCGGCCGCGGCACTTCCACCCCGTCAACCAGGATCGCGTCGACCTGCTCGTTGAAGAACGCGAGGAGGCCCTTGATCGTCGGGCATTCGGCGATCGGCTCGGGATAGCTCCAGACGATGTCGGGGAACACCCGTTCGCCGATTTTGGCCGACCAATAGCGTGCCTTGCCCTTGTAGGGGCACGCCGTCCTCTTCTCGCTCGGCGCCAGGAGGTCCATGCGGACGTCCTCGGGCGGAATGTAGTAGCGGGTCGGCAGCCGCGTCTCGAACAGGAAGCGGGCGCGGCGCGTATCGGCCACGGTCTCGCCGCCGAGGATCACCTGCACATGGCGCGACGAGGCGATCGCGTCGACCCGTTTATAGGGGTCGCGCGGGTGGACGAAGATCTCCTCGTCCTCCTCGTACCAATGGTCGACCCGATCCCAATAGAACGCGACGAAATCGCCGATCGCCGCGACCTCGTCATAGGGCTCGGGATAACCCCAAACGGCATTCTCGGCGACCCGGTCGCCGACCCGCAGCGTCCAGTAGGCCGCCGTCCCCTTGTACGGGCAGAACGTGTGATGGTCGGTCGGCGCCATCAGGTCCATCCGCACATCGCCGCGCGGGAAATAATAGACCGGCAGGTGCCGCGTCTCGAACAACAGGCGCGCCTTGGTGCTGTCGGCGACCCACTCGCCGTTGAACTTGACCCGTACGCGGCGCGGCGAAGTCTCAAAGGTGATTTTGTAATCGGGGTTGCTCTTGAACCCGGATTCCCGTCCCGCGATCACCGTCGCCATGTCGATATCCTCCATCTAAGAGCATCGCGCGGCAGCGCTCCGGCCCTATTATAGTCGCTGTGGCGCCAAGGGAGGAAGCAGCGGAGGAAGCAATGGAGCGGGAGGGCGGCTGCGCCTGCGGCGCGATCAGATACCGGCTGACGGCGGAGCCGCTGATCGTTCACGCCTGCCATTGCCGCGACTGCCAGCGGCTGACCGGCGGCGCGTTCGCCCTCAACATCTGGATCGAGCGGCGCTTTGTCGAGGCCGACCATGCGCGCCTCAACTCGGTCATGCTGACCGCCGGCAGCGGCAAGCCGCACGAGGTTTGCCGCTGCCCCCAATGCGGCACCGCGCTCTACAGCAAATACCATGCGGCGCCCGGCGACACCGTGCTGCTGCGCGCCGGCACGCTCGACCGCCCCGAGGAGGTCGCGCCCGACGTCCACATCTTCACCCGCAGCAAATTGCCGTGGCTGCAGCTGCCGGAGGGGGCTCGCGCTTTCGAGACATTCTACAAGCTCCCCGAGGTGTGGTCGGGCGACAGCCTGGAGCGCTGGCAGCGCAACATCGCCGGCCGAAGCTGACCGGCGCCGGGACTACCACGCCGGCATCGTACCCCACGCGATGAAGCCGTCGTTCTTGAGACCGGGCTTGCCGTAGGCGAGCGGTTCGCCGGCGAACGTCAAAACATGCCCGCCGGCGGCTTCGAGCACTGCCTGGCCGGCCGCGGTGTCCCATTCCATCGTCGTGCCGAAGCGCGGGTAGAGATCGGCCTCGCCCACCGCCAGCACGCCGAATTTGAGGGCGCTGCCGCATTGCCGGCGCTCGACGATCGGGCGACCCTCGAAATATTCGGCGAGGCGGCGGCTGTTCTCGTGGCTGCGGCTGTGCACGACGACGAGCCCGTCGGGCGCCGGCGCACGGGCCCGGATCGGCTCGAATGCGCCGCCTGCGCCGCGGCGCCGCATCGCCGTGCCGGGACCGTTGGCGATGTAGGTCAGGCCGACCGCCGGGCCGTGCACCACGCCGAGCACCGGGCGGCCGTGCTCGACGAGGCCGATCAGCACCGCGAACTCGCCGTTTTTCGCGACGAATTCGCGCGTGCCGTCGAGCGGATCGACCAGCCAGAAGCGCGCCGCCGGCGACTCGAACCCCGCTTCCGGCACGGTCTCCTCCGAAACGATCGGGATATCGGGAAAGGCCGCAGTCAGCATCGCGACGATGACCCGCTCGGAAGCGAGGTCGGCCTCGGTCACCGGCGTCTTGTCGTCCTTGTGCGTCACGTCGAACGGGTCGGCATAAACCCGCATCGCCGCCTCGCCGCCGGCCAGCGCCGCGCTGAGCGCGATTTCCAGGAGCGGGTCCACGCCTCAGGCCGCCTTCCGGCCGCGGGCGTCGCGCATCGCGCGCCACAGCCGCTCGGGGGTCAGCGGCATGTCGAGATGCTCGATGCCGAGTTCGGCGAGCGCGTCGATGACGGCGTTGACCAGCGCTGGCGGTGCGCCGATCGCACCGGCTTCGCCGGCCCCCTTGACGCCCAACGGGTTGGTGCGGCATGGCACGACATTGTAGGAGAATTCGAGCACCGGCAGCGTGTCGGCATGGGGCAGCGCGTAATCGGTGAGGTCGCCGCTCAAGAGCTGGCCGCTGTCTGGGTCGTAAACGGTGCGTTCGAGCATCGCCTGGCCGACGCCTTGGGCGATCCCGCCATGCACCTGCCCCCGGAGCAACAGCGGGTTGATGACGACGCCGAAATCGTCGACCACCAGATAGCGGACGATGTCGATATGGCCCGTCTCGGGATCGATCTCGACCTCGCAGACATGGCAACCGTTGGGGAAGGTCGGCGCCGGCGGGGTGAAATGCCCGCTCTCGGCAAAGCCGGGTTCGAGCCCGGGCGGCAGTTGCGCCGGGTTGAAGGCGGCACGCGCGACGGCATCGATCGTCACGCTGCGGTCGGTGCCGGCGATCGCGAAGACGCCGTCATCGAACGCGATATCAGCTTCGGAGGCTTCGAATAGATGCGCGGCGATCTTCCTGCCCTTGGCGATCAGCTTGTCGGCGGCATGGGCGAGCGCGGCGCCGCCGACCGGCAGCGAGCGCGAGCCGCCGGTGCCGCGGCCGAACGCGATCGCCTGAGTGTCGCCCTGCAGCACGCGGATTTTATCGAGCGGCAGCCCGAGCTTTTCCGCCGCGAGCTGGGCATAGGCGGTCTGGTGCCCCTGGCCCGAGGATTGCGAGCCCATCAAGAGGGTCAGCGTGCCCGACGGATCGAAGCGCGCCTCGGCGAATTCGTCGGGCGGGAAGCCGGATTGCTCGATATAGACCGCATCGCCCAGCCCGCGCAGGCGCCCGCGCGCCCGCGCCGCCGCGCGCCGCGCCGGAAAGCCGGCCGCGTCCGCTTTGCCCCGCGCGTCGGCCATGTTGCGCGCGAAATCGCCGCTGTCGTAGACGAGGCCCAGCGGCGTCGTGTGCGGCATTGCCTGCGGCCGGATGAAATTGCGCCGGCGCAGTTCGTCGGCAGCGACCCCGAGCTGGCGCGCGGCGTGTGCGACGAGGCGCTCGACCGCATAGGCCGCCTCGGGCCGGCCGGCGCCGCGATAGGCGTCGACCGGCACGGTGTTGGTGTAGACGCCCTTGACCGCGACATGGACCGCCGGGACGGCATAGACCCCGCTGTACATGACGGCGCCCGAAAAGGTCGGGATCTCCGGCGCGAAATTCGACAAATAGGCGCCCATGTTGGCGACGAGCTCGACCGAGAGGCCGAGAAAACGCAGTTCGGCGTCGAGCGCGAGGTCGAGCCGGACGAGATTGTCGCGGCCCTGCGTGTCGGTCAAAAACGATTCCGCGCGGTCGGGCACCCATTTGACCGGCCGCCCGAGCCTTTTCGCGGCCCACAGCACCAGCGCGTGCTCGGGATAGAGGAAGAGCTTCATGCCGAAGCCGCCGCCGACATCCGGCGTCACCACCCGGATGCGGTTTTCCGGCATGTGGAAGACGTGCTCGGCCAAGAGGTTGCGCACGAAATGCGAGCCCTGCGTCGAGCTCCACAGCGTGTAGCTGTCCTCGCCCCTATCGTATTCGCCGATCGCGCCGCGCGGCTCCATCGAATTGACGACCACCCGGTTGTTGACGAGGCTCAGCGACACGCGGTGGCGGGCTGTCGCCCGGGCGCGCTCGACCGCGGCGCTGTCGCCGATCTCCCAGTCGAACGCAAGGTTGCCGGGATGATCGTCCCACACCGCGGGCTGACCGGGATCGAGCGCCCGCTCGGTCGCGACGGCGGCCGGCAGCGCCTGGTAATCGACCGCGATCAGCTCGGCCGCGTCGCGCGCCGCCGCGACGCTCTCGGCAACCACCATCGCCACTGCATCGCCGACGTGGCGCACCCGGTCCTCAACGATCGCCGGCCGCGGCGGCATCGCCATCGCCGACTTGTCCCGGTTCGACAAGCCGCTGACGCACGGGATCGCGCCGATACGGTCGCGCGCCAGATCGGCGCCGGTCAGGACGGCGATGACGCCAGGCGCGTCTGCGGCCGCGGCGGTGTCGATGGCGCGGATGCGGGCATGCGCGTGCGGCGAACGCAGCATCGCGGCATGCGCCTGACGCGGCCGGACGATGTCGTCGAGGTAACGGCCGCTGCCGGTCAGGAAACGCCGGTCCTCGACCCGGCGCACCGGCTGGCCGATGCCGAATTGTCTCATCGCGACCTCCGCACCGGGATAGAATTCCAACATAGGCGGCGGTACCGCGGTCGTCCATGCGCGCCGTCGTGCGCTCGCCGGGGATCAATCCCCGGCGGGTTTGTGTTGACCGGCGACCGAGGCCGCACGGAGGGCAGGTGATGAGGACCGCATCGCTGGCGGCAAGCGCGCTGCTCGGCGCGCTTCTCTGGTCGTCGGCTGCGCCGGCGCAGCAGCCGAGCGGGCCTCACGGCAGCTATTTGAGCAGCTGCACAAACATCCAGCTGCTCGGCGACGTTCTGAGCGCGACCTGTACTACGGCGGACGGTCGCGAGCAGCGCAGCAGCCTCGCTGGGGTCAAGAACTGCGTCGGCGACATTGGCAACGCCAACGGCGCGCTGCAATGCAGCTTCGCCGACGGCACGCAGGCGCTCGGGCAGGCGCTGCCGGAGGCCGACAATGGCCCGGGCGCGGCGGGGGCAGGTACTGCGCAAGGCACGCAGCGCTGCGAGGCGCTTCACCGCAATGCCGAAGACCTGCGCGCCCGGCTGACCAGCACGTGGAGCGCGGTGGCGGACCCCGAGCTCGAACGGCGCTATCGCGAAGCGCGCGGCCGGGCGGAGCTTTGCCAGCCGTAGAATGCGGTATTCCTGTTGACTTGCGCGCCCTTCGGGTGCACCGATCGATACTGGATTTGCGCGAGCCAGGAGGAGATCATGGCATCACCGAAGAAGCTGTCGCATCTCGTGCTGCAGACCAACCGCCGCGACGAGATGGTCAAGTGGTATTGCACGGTTCTCGGAGCCGAATTGCTCTACCAGAACCGCTTCATCGCCTTCATCAGCTATGACGACGAGCATCACCGCGTCGCCTTTATCGATCCCGGGCCGCTCGCCGACAAGGCGCCGGCCGAGGGCAAGACCGCGCGTGCCGGGGGCGAGGTTGGCCTGCACCACGTGGCCTTCACCTTCGGCGGCCTCGACGAGCTGACCGAGCACTATCTCGAGCTGCGGGAAGGCGGCATCCGGCCGCATCGCTGCGTCAATCACGGGGTCACAACCTCGATGTATTACTACGACCCCGACCATAACCAGGTCGAACTGCTGGTCGACAATTTCGCTACCGCGATCGAGGGCCAGGACTACATGCGCCAGCGCCGCGAGACCGACAAGAACCCGGTCGGCATCGATTTCGACCCCGAGGAACTGGTGAAGCAGGTCGACGCCGGTCTCAAGATCAAGGACCTCGTCAACATCAACGCCTAGAACATCAACGCCTAGGCCGTCGGCGCCGCCGGGCGGGCCAAGCCTCGTCCGGCGCGGGAGCCTTGAATCGATGACCCGCGTGCTGACCGGCCGGTTCATGCACGAGACCAACACGTTCAGCGTCCAGCGGACCGACATGGCGCTGTGGCGGCGCCGCGACTTTCACCTCGGCAACGAGATCCCGGTGGCCTTCCGCGGCACCCGCTCGGCGTTCGGCGCGACCTTCGAGGCGGCCGACAAATACGGCTGGACGCTCGTTCACCCGGTCTCGGCCAACGCCAACCCGTCGGGCATCGTCACCGACGACGCGTTCGAACAAATCGGTGGCATGATCCTCGACGCGGCCCTGCGGCAGGGTCCGCTCGACGGCGTATTGCTGCACCTGCACGGCGCGATGGTCGTCCAATCGTATGAGGACGGCGAGGGCGAGCTTCTGGCGCGCCTCAGACAAATTCTCGGGGCCGACGTCCCGATCGTCGTCACCCTCGACCTGCACGCCAACGTCACCGAGCGGATGGCCGCCAACGCCAGCGCGCTGATCGCCTTCCGCACCTATCCGCATATCGATATGTACGAGCGCGCTTGGCAGGGCGCCGAGCTGCTCCAACGCGCGATGCGCGGCGAGGTGCGTCCGCACACCGTGATCGCCCGGCGGCCGATGATCTACGGGCTCGACCGCGGCCGCACCCAGCAGGGGCCGATGGCCGAGCTGATCCACCGCGGCACGGCGCTGGAAGGCTCGGGCGAGGCGCTCGCGGTCAGCATCTGCGCCGGGTTCAGCCGCTCCAATATCCGGGACGTCGGCCCGTCGGTGACCGTCACGGTGGACGCCATGCGGGAGGGGAGCAGCCAGCGCGGGCAGGCGATTGCCGACGAATTCATGGAGCATGCCTGGGCGACGCGCGACTACCAGAGCTTCACGCTGCTGCCGGTCGCGGCAGCCGTGGCGCGCGCCAAGGAGGGCAGGCCCGGCGACCGGCCGCTCGTCGTCGCCGACTACACCGACAACCCCGGGGGCGGCGGCTACGGCGACGCGACGGCGTTCCTCCGGGGGCTGGTCGAGGCCGGGGTCGAGCGCGTCGCCTTTCACGCGATCTGCGACCCGGAGGCGGTCGCCGCCGGCATGCGCGCCGGGATCGGCGTGCCGACGACGCTCGTGCTCGGCGGCAAGACCGATCCCTTGATGGGTGGCGGCCCGCTGACCCTAAGCGGTGAGGTCACCCATCTGAGCAATGGCCGCTTCATTGCCTACGGGCCGATGGGCGGCGGGCTCGAGCGCGACTACGGACCCTCGATGGTGTTTCGGGTCGGCGGCATCGACATCATCGTCATTAGCAACAACGGCCAGGCGGTCGATCTCGGGCAGTTCACCTCAATGGGCATCGACCCCGTTCGCTACACGACCGTCGCGGTCAAATCGATGCAGCATTTCCGCGCCGCCTTCGAGCCGATCGCGCGCGAAATCATCCTCGTCGACACCGGCGCGCTGTGTTCCGAAATCTACACGCCGGAACTCTTCGACAAGGTGCGACGCCCGGTCTGGCCGCTCGACCGGGTCGCACCGTAGCCGAGCCGCATTGGCGCGAACTCGAAGCTGCGCTTCCAGGCGAAGAGCCCCTCGTTGCCGTGCTCGACCGCGCCGTAAAGCAGATAGCGCAGGCCCGCGACGCGCGGGTCCGAGCGCCGCAGCAGCCATTCCATTACGTCGTGCAGCAACAGCTTCATGACGTTGCGCGCGAGATAGTCGCCGTGTCCCATAAGGCCCGTGGTGCGAACGATGTTGCCGCTGCGACGCAAGGCGATATAGCCGACGAGCCGCTCGCGCGGCGCCGTTGCGAAATCCGCCGGCGCAAAGACGCCCCAATCGAGGTTCCAATGCAGCGGACAAGCGGGCGGTGGCGGCTCCGGTAGCGCGGCGCCGGCGACGATCTCCGATACTGGTCGCCCGAGATGGGCGGCGATGTCGGCCGGCGAGACGCCGGCGGGGAAATCGGACGTGGGGGGCCGCCGCAACACGCTCGCCAGGACGAGCCCTGAGCGGAAGCGCTTCGACGTGTCGATCGCGAAAAGCTGGCGGCGATAGAAGTCGCGGTGGATCGTCCGGCATAAGAACCCCTCGGCGCGCGCCTTTCTAATCTGGCGCAGCACGCCGCCTTTCGAGTGCCGCCGCACGCGATCGGCATAGCTCGCGAAATCCGGGTAGCCGGCAAGGTCGATGACCGCCGGGACGCCGCGCCATCGCGACAACAAGCGCGACTTGTCGCTGCGATCCAGGTAGCGCGCGAGATAGCGGCGCTCGCGAGCGGAAGCGGCGGCACAGCCCGGCGCGGCGACGCTAGGCTCGCAGCCGAGCGCAATGTCGGCGCACGCGATCTCGCCCAGGCCGCCAACGCCGCACGCCGCCAGGCGGCGGCGCTTGCGGGCCGCGATGATCAGCGGCTCGACGCAGGCCAGATGCAGCCGGTGCAGCGTCGCCGCGACGTCTCCACCGGCCACGTCAGTGGCGGAAATGGCGGATGCTGGTGAACACCATCGCGATCCCCGCGGCGTCGGCGGCGGCGATGACCTCGGCGTCGCGGCGCGAGCCGCCGGGCTGGATCGCGGCGGTGGCGCCCGCCTTGATGGCTTCCTCGAGCCCATCGGCGAACGGGTAGAACGCATCCGAGGCAACGACGGCGCCGCGGGTCGGCGGCTCGGACAGCCCGGCGGCGCGGCCCATTTCGGCGGCCTTCATCACCGCGATCCGGGCGCTGTCGACGCGGCTCGGCTGGCCGGCGCCGATGCCGACCGTGGCGCCGCCCTTGGCGAAGACGATCGCGTTCGACTTGACATGTTTGGCGACCGTGTCGGCGAACAAGAGGTCGGCGATCTCAGCCTCGCTCGGCGCCCGCCGCGTCACGACCTCGAGCGCCTCGCGCTCGGCGGCGACCCTGTCGCGTTCCTGGACCAAGAGGCCGCCCGCCAGCGAGCGCAGCGTCAAGCCTGCCCCACGCGGATCGGGCACGCCGCCGGCAACGAGGAGCCGCAACGCGCTGCGGCGCGCCAGGATTTCGCAGGCTGCCGGGTCGGCCGCCGGCGCGATCACGACTTCGACAAAGATCTGCGCGATCGCCTCGGCGGTCGCCGCGTCGAGCGGGCGGTTGAGCGCGACGATGCCGCCAAAGGCGCTGACCGGATCGCAGATCAGTGCTCTGTCCCACGCCGCGCGCAAGCTTGCGCCGGTCGCGACGCCGCACGGGTTGGCGTGCTTGATGATCGCGACCGCCGGCTCGGCGAATTCGGCGACCAGCTCGAAGGCCGCGTCGGTATCGGCGTAATTGTTGTAGGACAATTCCTTGCCCTGCAGCTGCCGCGCCGTCGCGACGCCGGCTCGCCCGTCGTCGGTGCGGTAGAGCGCAGCCGCCTGATGCGGGTTCTCGCCGTAGCGGGTCAATTCGGCAAGCCGGGCAGCGACAACCAGCGTCTCGGGGAAGGCGACGGCTTCCGCCCGCGCGAACCATGCCGCGACCGCGGCGTCGTACGCGGCGGTCATCGCGTAGGCCCGCCGCGCCAGGCTGCGCCGCGTTGCCAGGCTGACGCCGCCTGACGCGGCGATCTCGCCAAGCACCACCGGGTAATCGGCCGGATCGCTCACGACGGCGACAAATTCGTGGTTTTTCGCCGCGGCGCGGATCAGCGCCGGGCCGCCGATGTCGATATTCTCGATGCATTCCTCACGCCCGGCGCCGGCAGCGACCGTCGCGGCGAACGGGTAGAGATTGCACACCAGGAGGTCGATCTCGGCGATGCCGTGCTGGGCCAGCGCGGCGCGGTGATCGGGCCGGTCGCGCCGCGCCAAAAGGCCGCCGTGAACCGCCGGGTGCAGGGTCTTGACGCGCCCGTCGAGCATCTCGGGGAAGCCGGTGACGGCGGCGACCTCGCTCACCGCGAGCCCGGCCGCCGCCAGTATCCGCGCCGAGCCGCCGGTGGAGACGAGGACGACGCCGTGCGCCGCCAGCTCCCGCGCAAACGGCACCAGTCCCTCCTTGTCGCTGACCGAAATCAGCGCGCGGCGGATCGGTCGCGGCGAGGCGGTCATCGCTGCCTCCTAAGATGCGCTCGTGGGGCTCGTTGGCCGCCGGTATAGGACGCGCCCGGCGACGCAGCAAGCATCAGGACGGCCGGCGCCACGACCAGCCGGCGAGGCTCGCGAGCAGGATCAGCACCTCGATGGCGGCCAGCGCCAGGGCGGCGACGCCCCAGCCGTTTTCGGCGGTCCAGCCGAAGCCGATCAGCACAAGGTTGGCGGCGATCACCTGCCGCACCACTTCGCCATGGCCGAGGCCGCGCTGGACGGCGCGCTGATAGAAATGCTGGCGATGCGCCTGCCAGATGCGTTCGCCGCGCCGCAGCCGGCGCAGCAGCGTGAGCGTCGCGTCGGCGAGGAAGTATAGCGGTAGGATCAGCGCGATTTTCCAGAAGCCGCGGCCCGCTATCATGAGCAGCAGGAAGCCGAGGAGGTAGCCGAGCGGCACGCTGCCGACGTCGCCGAGGAAGATGCGCGCCGGCGCCCGGTTCCATGCCAGGAAACCGAGCGCGGCCGCGCCGAGCGCGCCAGCGAGCGCAGCAAGGCTGGGATCGCGGCCGACGCCGATCGTCGCGAACAGCACGAGGCCGCCGGCGATCGCCGCCGCCTCGCCGCCGGCCAGCCCATCGATGCCGTCCATGAAATTGAACAGGTTGACGAACCACACCCACAGCAGCGCCGCACCAGCGGAGTCGAGCACCGGTGGCAGCCAGCCCGGGAACACCGGGCCCCCTGGCCGAAGCGCCACCATGCCAACGCACACCGCGACAATCTGCGCCAACAAGCGCGGCGCCGGCGATAGCCCGCGCCGATCGTCGATCCACGATACCAGCGCCAGCAGCAAGGCCCCGGCGACCACCAGCGAAAGCGGCCGCGCGATGCCGGCTAAGCCGGCGAGTGCGAGCCATGCCGGCAGGACCGCGCCGACCACCGCAATGCCGCCGCCGCGCGGGACCGGAGTGGCGTGCGACGAGCGCTCGTTGGGGTGGTCCAGCACCGCGGCGCGGCTGAGCAGCGGGATCAGTGCGCGGGTGCCGAGGCAGGCGACTAAGCCGGCCGCGACGACGATCGTAGCCGGGAGGAGCATTTGAGAAGGCCGAAGCTGTGGCCGGGCGGATCAAGCCCCATCGTCGGCGCCTTCCTGCGCTGGCGTCGCCGCGGCGGGCGGCGGCTTGCGATCGGGCACCTTCGCTTCGCGCCGGATCGCCCAGCGCACCGTAGCGCCGCCGCCGGCGGTCGTGCCGCTCAAGACGATCTGCTGTGATTTGCGCAACTCGCCGGAGCCCAGATAGATGCTCTCGCCGATGCTCATTTCCGCTCCCGCCGCGCGCAGCCGCCATACCGTCCCGCCCGGCAGTCGCAGCAGCGCGCCGCTGCCGTCGCCGATCAGCGAGGCCTCGACCGCAGGATGGAGATGAAAGCGCACGGCGAAAGCCGCCCCCGAGCGGCCAGTCAGCTTGTCCTCGCCGCGCAGATCATCGCCATCGGCGGCGAGATAGAGCTCGCGCGAATAGCTGACGCCGAGGCTCGGACGGTAGCCGTCATGGCTCGCCGCGATCCACTGGTGGCCGCCCTCCTCGGCGCGCTCGCAGCGCACCGATGACGGCGGCCGGCCGAGCGAGCCGTCGGCATGAATCTCAATAGCGTTGGTATCGCCGACGACCAGCACCGAATGCGCAGCGCTCGACCGGGCAACCCGCCGCCACGCCGCCTTGGTGCCGCGATAGCCGCCGCAATTGACGATAATGCGCTCGCGCCCCTGGCTGAGCTCGAAGGACAGGATGCCGGCGTGCGCGTCATCATCATAGCCGCGCGGCGGCGGCTTGCCGGTATCGACGATAACCAGGCTCTGGCCGGCCTGCAGCCGCTGAAACCCGGAATGCGGCGCCTGCGTCGGCGCTTGGCCGCGCGTCTCCGAACGGGTCAGCGCGAGATCGACCAGAACCGCGTCCTCCTCGAGCGAGTTGTTGAACAGCGCAAGCCGGCGATCGCCGTGGCGGAAAAAGCGCAGCATCGGCGCCATCCGCTCGATCGCCTGCTGCAGCGCGCCCGGCACCTCGATCTTGGCGGCACGCAGCACGGCGCGGACATCGATCAGGTCGCGCAGCACCGCGAGCTGGACCGAGGGACTGCGGGTGCGATGGCCGCCATCCGGCAGGATCTGCAGCGGCAGCTCGGCTTCGAGCGCGCGTAGCGTGCGGGCGATGCGCTTCTGCGAGCCGCCCAGCGCCACCAGCCCGCCAAGCAGCCCTTTCAGGGCTCGCAGCCGGGCCGCGCCGGCCTGCTCCCAGGCAGCGGTTCGCGCCAGGTGACGCACCTGCGCGGCGATGCTCGCCAACATCGCGCGGCGCAGCGCGCGGTCGGCTTCGCGTCCGGCAAGCTCTTCGAAATGCACGATCCAGGCGAATATCCGGGTCGCCACGACATCGGAGCGCCAGCCGACCGGATGCCAGGCGGTATTCTCGGCGAGCCAGCTCTGCACCAGGGCGCGGGCCGGGTCGCGAGCGCCGGCGCCGGCGCCGATCAGGTCGGCGAGCCAGCCGAAACCGTGCCAGGCGGCAAGCCACCCGGCGGTGGCGCCAGGCGGATCCCACACCGGCATCGGGTTGCGCACCAGTTCGCCGTCGAACTCGATGTCGCCGGCCAGGATCGCGGCGCCTCGCGTCGCGTCGCCCGGCCATCGCTCGTTGAGCTTCAGGCGCAGGTCGCCCGGCACCGGACCGATCAACGTGTGATGGTAAAACGGGCCAGCCGTCAACGCGCGCAGCGCGTCGCGCCTCAAGCGGGTCAGCAGGTCCGGCTTGTCGGTGTCGAGAGCGACGCTGCCGGCAGCCACACGGCCGCCGCGGCTGGGGGCCGCTCTCATGTGCGTGCTGCCAGCGGGACGGCGTCCTCCGAACCAGCCGATCGGCGGCGGCCCCGGACGGCTTGTCCGGCAGTTGAATCCATCGTTGCTTCGTAACAAGGAAATGCAGCGCCGGCAAGCCGCGCTCCGGGATCGTCGGCGACCGGGCAGGACACCCGAGCGCGCCGACGGCCGGGCGGCCTGCCGCGCACCCGGTCTGCCGGCCGCGCCGCGAATCAGATGGCGCCGCGCTTTACCAGGCGGGCAGCGTAGAACCCGTCGATCCCGTCATATTCGGCAAAATGGCACGGCAATGTGCGTAAGTCGCCGTCTGCCGTGACCCATTCGGGTGGCGCGTCGATGTCGGCCGCGGCGACCGGCCGGTGCTCGACCGGGAGCCCGGAACGCAGCAGCGCCTGCACCCGCTCGCGGCCCTCCTCGGGCTCCAGCGAGCAGGTGCAATAAACCAGCGTGCCACCGGGTCGCAGCATCTCGACCGCGGCGCGCAGCAGGTTTTCCTGCACCACCGCGAGGCGGGCAACGTCTTCCGGCTGCTTCAGGTGGGCCACGTCGGGGTGGCGGCGGATCGCGCCGGTGGCGGTGCACGGCGCATCGAGCAACACCGCATCGACCGGCTCCTCCGGCCGCCAGGTCAGGGCGTCGGCCGCCTTTGCCGCGACAGGCAGGCCCAGCCGAGCCAGGTTGGCAACGAGCCGATCGAGGCGGCGGGACGAGCGGTCGACCGCGACCACATTGGCGCCAGCATTGGCGAGCTGGGCGGTCTTGCCGCCCGGCGCAGCGCAAAGATCGATCACGGCTCGCCCGGCGATCCCGTCAAAGAGGCGCACCGGCAGGGAGGCCGCGGCGTCCTGCACCCACCAGGCGCCTTCGGCATAGCCGGGCAACGCGGTCACCGAGCCGCCCACCGCCCGCCGCAGCGAGCCGGTCGGCAGCTTCACCGCCTGCAGCTTGTCGCACCACGCATCGTCGCCATTGCGCAGCGTCAAATCGAGCGGCGCCTCCTTGAGATGCGCATTGGCGATCGCGCGGGCGTCGTCTTCCCCATAGCTGCGGCTCCACGAGTGCCACAGCCAGTCGGGGGTGTTGAGCCGCGCCGCATCCTGGCGTTCGACCCGCTCGGGTCCTTCGACGCTCAAGCGGCGCAGCACCGCGTTGACCAGCCCCTTATGCGTCAAAAAACCCCTGACATGGGCTAGATCGACGCTGGTGGCGACCGCGGCGTGCGGCGGCGTCCGCAAAAACAACAGCTGGGTGATGCCGAGCCGCAGGATGTCGTGGATCACCGACGCCCGCGGCGCGAGCGGCGTGTTGAGACATTGGGCAATCAAGGCGTCGATCTGGCCAAGCCGCCGCAGCGCCGTCGCGACCAGCAGCCGAGCGAAGGCCCGGTCGCGCATCGACAGCGCCGCCATCGCCGGATGGTCATCGATCGCGTCGTCGAGCGGCCGCTTGCGACGCAGCACCGCGCCGAGCAGATCGAGCGCAACCTGGCGCGCAGTCGGGGCCTCAGCTGTCGCTGTTCGGGAGTAAGGTTCTGCTATTTCCATGCGTCTGACGCCATCCGGAAACGACAGTTGCACGCGCAAACGCCGACCTGCAAGCATCGTTCCGCAAAAAGCCGCAAGCCGGCAAAAACGGTGCGGCGGTTGAGCCGTGAGCGGCGGAAGTGAGCGGCAGCGCCCCTCGCAAGTCGCGAATTCCGGGCGCTGACGCGCCGACAATCGCCGCCGGCGGGTTCTCCAGGGATGGCCGTTGCTTGACACCCCCGGAGCGCCTAGGTAGGAGGTGTCGCCGCGATCGAGGTCTCGCGGGGGCGTAGCTCAGTTGGTTAGAGCGCCGGCCTGTCACGCCGGAGGTCGCGGGTTCGAGCCCCGTCGCTCCCGCCACGATCCCTGTCAGGAGTGGGCGGCCGTTCGCCAGTAGTGCGCCGAGGGTGTGGTATGGAGAGCCTGCTCAGCGAATATTTCCCGATCCTGGTGTTCCTGGTGATCGCCGGCGTAATCGCGCTGGCGATGGTAGTCGCCTCGTTCGTGCTGGCGCGGCAGAACCCCAATTCGGAAAAGCTGTCGCCCTACGAGTGCGGCTTCGAGCCTTTCGAGGATGCGCGGATGCGCTTTGACGTGCGCTATTACCTCGTGGCGATCCTCTTCATCATCTTCGATCTTGAAGTCGCCTTTCTGTTCCCCTGGGCGGTCTCGCTGGGCGATATCGGGGTTTTCGGCTTCTGGTCGATGGTGGTGTTTCTCGCGGTGCTGACCGTCGGCTTCATCTATGAATGGAAAAAGGGAGCGCTCGAGTGGGAGTGATCGACACGCCCAGCCGCCCCGCTCCGCTCGGCCCCGAACAGGACCCGCTGCTGCGCGCCGCGACCGAGGAAATCGAGGATCGCGGCTTCATTCTATCGACGGTCGAAGGGCTGGTCGGCTGGGCGCGCAGCGGCTCCTTATGGCCGATGACGTTCGGGCTGGCGTGCTGCGCGGTCGAAATGATGCATACCGGCGCCAGCCGCTATGATCTCGACCGTTTCGGCGTGGTGTTCCGTCCGAGCCCGCGGCAATCCGACGTGATGATCGTCGCCGGCACGCTGTGCAACAAGATGGCCCCGGCCCTGCGCAAGGTCTACGACCAGATGGCCGAGCCGCGCTGGGTCATCTCGATGGGCTCCTGCGCCAACGGCGGCGGCTACTATCATTATTCCTATTCGGTGGTGCGCGGCTGCGACCGCATCGTGCCGGTCGATATCTACGTTCCCGGCTGTCCGCCGACCGCCGAGGCGCTGCTCTACGGCATTCTTCTGTTGCAGAAAAAGATCAAGCGCACCCGCAGCTTCGCGCGTTTTTGAGCGGCCGCGATGGACGACAAGCTCAAGGCTCTGGCGGAGTACCTCGCGGCCGCGCTGCCCGGCGCGGTGAGCGCGAGCCAGATCCGCCACGGCGAACTCTGTCTCCAGGTCGAGCTCGACGGCATCACGCGCGTGCTCGGCTTTCTACGCGACGATCCGAAGTGCCGCTTCACGATGCTGTGCGACGTCTGCGGCGTCGACCGTCCCGACCGGCCGCTACGGTTCGACGTGGTCTATAACTTGCTGAGCATTTCGCTGAACCAGCGCATCCGGCTCAAGGTCGAGACCGACGAGGAGCAGCCGGTGCCGTCGGCCACCGGGCTCTACAGCTCGGCCGGATGGTGGGAGCGCGAGGCATGGGATTTGTTCGGCATCTATTTCGACGGCAACCCGGATCTTCGCCGCATCCTGACCGATTACGGCTTTGACGGGCATCCGCTGCGCAAGGATTTCCCGCTGACGGGCTATGTCGAACTGCGCTACGACGAGGACCAGAAGCGCGTCGTCTACGAACCGGTGCGGCTGACGCAGGAGTTTCGCAGCTTCGATTTCCTGTCGCCATGGGAGGGCATGGACAAGGTGCTGCCGGGCGACGAGAAGGCGAGCGCGCCCGAGGAGCCGCCGCCGGCAAAGCCATGAGCGACCGCCCCATTCCTCCTTATACGGCAGGCGATCCCGGCGAGGGCGAACTCGCCGGGGCGCCGGTCATCCGCAACTTCACGATGAATTTCGGGCCGCAGCATCCCGCCGCGCACGGCGTCATGCGGCTCGTCCTGGAAATGGACGGCGAGACCATCGAGCGCGCCGACCCGCATATCGGCCTCCTCCACCGCGGCACCGAAAAGCTGATCGAATACAAGACCTACCTGCAGGCGATCCCCTATTTCGACCGGCTCGATTACGTCTCGCCGATGTGCCAGGAGCACGCCTTCGCGCTGGCGGTAGAGAAATTGATGGGGATCGAGCCGCCGCCGCGCGCGCAATACATCCGCGTGCTGTTCGCCGAGATCACCCGCATTCTCAACCACCTCCTCAACATCTGCGCCTTCGGGCTCGATGTCGGCGCGCTGACCCCGTTCCTGTGGGGTTTCGAGGAACGCGAGCGGCTGATGGAGTTTTACGAGCGCGCCTCCGGCGCGCGGCTGCACGCCAACTACTTCCGCCCCGGCGGCGTCCACATGGACCTGCCGCCCGGCATGACCGGCGACATCCTGGCGTTCTGCGACACCTTCCCGAAGACGATCGATGACATCGAGCGGCTGTTGACCGAAAACCGCATCTTCAAGCAGCGCACCGTCGATATCGGCATCGTCAGCGCCAAGGATGCGCTCGACTGGGGCTTTTCGGGGCCGATGCTGCGCGGCTCCGGGGTTGCCTGGGATCTGCGCCGGGCGCAACCCTACGACGTCTACGACAAAATCGAGTTCGACGTGCCGATCGGCAAGAACGGCGATTGCTGGGACCGCTACCTCGTGCGCCTGGAAGAAATGCGGCAATCGCTGAGCATTATCCGGCAGGTCGTGGCGCAGATGCCGGAAGGGCCGATCAAGGTCAACGACCGCAAGGTCGCGCCGCCGCCGCGCGCCGAGATGAAGCAGTCGATGGAAGCCCTGATCCACCATTTCAAGCTCTATACCGAGGGCTACCACGTGCCTGCCGGCGAGACCTACACGGTCGTCGAGGCGCCGAAGGGCGAATTCGGCGTCTATCTGATCGCCGACGGCACCAACCGGCCCTATCGCTGCAAGATCCGCGCGCCGGGCTTCGCCTTTCTGCAGGCGACCGAATTCATGTCGAGGGGCCACATGCTGGCCGATGTCGTCGCGATCATCGGCTCGATGGACATCGTGTTCGGCGAGATCGACCGATGAACAGTCACGCCGATGGACCCGCGGTCGAACAGCCCGAGAGCTTCGCATTCTCGCCCGAGAACGTGGAACTGGCCAAGGCGCATATCGCCAAATACCCGCCGGGCCGGCAGCAGAGCGCGGTGTTGCCTCTGCTCGACCTGGCGCAGCGCCAGTCGGGTGGCTGGCTGCCGCTGGCGGCGATGCATGCGGTCGCCGAGATGCTCGGCATGCCGCGCATCCGGGTCTATGAGGTCGCCACCTTCTACACGATGTTCAACCTGCGCCCTGTCGGCCGCTATTTGTTGCAGGCGTGCACGACGACGCCGTGCTGGCTGCGCGGCTCCGACGCGGTTGTCGCGGCATGCGAAAAAAAGCTCGGGATTGGCGTCGGCGGCACCAGCGCGGACGGGCTTTTCACCTTGGTCGAAGTTGAATGCCTCGGTGGCTGCGTGAACGCGCCGATCGTCCAGGTCAACGACGATTTCTACGAGGACCTCGACGGCCCCGCGACCGAGGCGCTGCTCGATGCGCTGCGCGTCGGCAAGCCGCCGCCCGTCGGCTCGCTCGCCGGGCGTCCCGGCTCGGCCCCGATCACCGGCAAGACGACATTGACCGAGCCGCCGGCGCCGCCCGCGCTGCAGGCGGCGCTGACGGAAGCCGAGGCGCCGCCTCCCGAAAAGAACGAGTGATGCGCGTGTTCTCGCTAGACATCTATGCGTCCTTCGAGACGGCCGCTTCGCGGCCTCCTCAGGATGACGTTCTCCCGTTATGCCGTTAATTGCTTTCGTCATCCTGAGGAGCGCCCGCAGGGCCCGTCTCGAAGGACGCGAGGAACCGATGCAGCATCGAACAAAAGCGGCGGGAGAGAAGAACGATGCTGGCTGACAAGGACCGCGTCTTCACCAATCTCTACGGCGAGCACGATTGGCGGCTGGCCGGGGCGCGCCAGCGCGGCGACTGGGACGGTACCAAGGCGGTGATCGCCAAGGGCCGCGACTGGATCGTCAACGAATGCAAGGAATCCGGGCTGCGCGGCCGCGGCGGCGCCGGTTTTCCGACCGGGCTCAAATGGTCGTTCATGCCGAAGGAGAGCGACCGGCCGTGCTACCTCGTCGTCAACGCCGACGAGAGCGAACCCGGCACCTGCAAGGACCGCGACATCTTGCGCAACGACCCGCACAAGCTGATCGAGGGCTGCGTTCTGGCCGGCTTCGGGATGGGGGTGGAGGCCGCCTACATCTACATCCGCGGCGAATTCTACAATGAGGCACAGCGCCTCCAGGCGGCGATCGACGAAGCCTATGCGGCGGGGCTCGTTGGCAAGAACGCCTGCGGCTCGGGCTATGATATTGACGTCTACATGCACCGCGGCGCCGGCGCCTATATCTGCGGCGAAGAAACCGGGCTCCTCGAAAGCCTCGAAGGCAAGAAGGGCCAGCCGCGGCTCAAGCCGCCGTTCCCGGCGGCGGTCGGGCTTTACGGCTGCCCGACCACGGTCAACAACGTCGAGACGATCGCGGTAGCGCCGGCGATCCTGAAGCGCGGCGCCGCGTGGTTCGCCGGCATCGGCCGGCCGCGCAACACCGGCACCAAGATCTTCTGCATCTCGGGCCACGTCGAGCGCCCGTGCAACGTCGAAGAGGAAATGTCGATCCCGATGCGGGAACTCATCGAGCGCCATGCTGGCGGCGTGCGCGGCGGTTGGGACAATCTGATGGCGGTGATCCCGGGCGGCTCGTCGACGCCATGCCTGCCCGCGCCGATCTGCGACAAGGTGCTGATGGATTTCGACAGCCTCGTCGCCGAGAAGTCGGGGCTCGGCACCGCGGCTCTGATCGTCATGGACAAATCGACCGACATCGTGCGCGCGATCTCGCGCCTCTCGGCCTTCTACAAACACGAAAGCTGTGGCCAGTGCACGCCGTGCCGAGAGGGGCTCGGCTGGGTGTGGCGGGTGATGGAGCGGATGATCGCGGGCAACGCGACCGTCGCTGAACTCGACATGCTGGAGGAAGTGACGCGCGAGATCGAGGGTCACACGATCTGCGCGCTGGCCGACGGGGCGGTCTGGCCGGTGCAGGGCCTCATTCGCCATTTCCGCCCGGAAATGGAGCGCCGCATCCGAGAATACCGCGCTGCCGCGCAGCGCCAGGCGGCGGAGTAGCGCGAAAAGTGGGCATGGGCATGCTAACTCCGCATTCCCGGCGAAAGCCGGGACCCACTTTTCGGCCGCTCGGACGCCAGAGCGGTGGGTCCCGGCTTTCGCCGGGAATGCGGTTTTTAATGCGATCATTGATGAATGGGGCCGCGCGATGCCCAAGGTGACGATCGACGGGCAGGAGCTGGAGGTCGCGGCGGGCACGACGATCCTCCAGGCCTGCCAGCAGGCCGGCA
>Ga0209579_10001155_pt1 | contig 22486 bp, 25 predicted proteins | sample Coa_R1_2_FD_187152 | JGI IMG/M metagenome (GOLD analysis project Ga0209579, IMG submission 187152) | Surface soil microbial communities from Centralia Pennsylvania, which are recovering from an underground coalmine fire - Coalmine... | ecosystem: Environmental > Terrestrial > Soil >... | reverse complement strand
ATCTCAATTTTTATGATTTTATTTTTTTGCAAAATTTTTATTTTGAGAAAAATTACGAAGAAATTAAAATAATTTAGATTTTTAAAGATAAAAATTTTAAAAATAATAAATATTTCAACATTTACATTTTTTAAACTCTTAAGAGTTTGAAAAAATTTTTATTAAAAAATATAAAAAACATAAAAAATATAATCCAAATAAAGTATTTTTGAATATAGGTAATCTTATTACCTGTAATTAATATTAGGTGAAAAGAAATGAGTAATAAAACTTATTTGAAAGTTACAAAAAAACCTAGAGATAAGCCTATAGTAGATAGACCTATTAAATTTGAGCCTCTACAAAATCTTCATTTGGAATTGATAGAGGTTAAAAGTAAATTAAAACCAGGATTGCCTTTAATTCCTCAATCAGCACCTAAAATGCGGCCTATTCCATCCACAAATACAACAACTACAGAAAGTACCACTAGCACAACAAGTACTACCAAAAATACAGTAGATACTGCTGTAAAATCAAAAGATAAAGAAAATAAAATTAATTTACCAAAAAGTATAGTTATCGACACTATTATAGATAAAAATGAAGGTAAAAGAGAAAATTTTGAAAAAGATAGTTCTGTTAAAAATAGGGATAATTCAATCAAACATAAAGATAAAATTAAACAAACAAATCCTGTTAAAACCGCAGAAAATATTGTTAAAAATAACGATAAAAATAAAATTAAACAACCTACCAAAAAAGAAGAAACAGAAGACGAAGAAGAAATTGAAGAAAATGAGGTAGAAGAGGAAAAAGAAGAAATCGTAGAGGAAGGCGAAGAAGAGGAGGTAAAAAATGAAGAGATTCAACCAGAAGAAGAAAAAGTTGATGAAGACGATCCTTATGCAGGATTATCGCCTGAAGAAAGAGAAATTAAAGAAAAAGAAGAATATATTTGGAGATTTCGTATTTTAAAAAAACAATACGGTAAACATGCGACAATAGAGATTCCTAGCTGGAATGAACATTCTGATTTGCATATGATGAAAACCTCATATGAAAGGACGATAAGAGAATTATATCTCGATGATGCTGTAGAAACTTATAAAACCTATCTCATTGGTGGGTGGATAGTTATGGAATATGTTTGCACTCAAATGATAGGAATAGATTTGCGAGGTTTTACCGTATATCAAATTCAAATAATGTATAAATATGAAAGAATGTTAATAGAATTAGGTGAGAAATCTTATACTAGATGGGGAATGAATCTGCCTGTAGAGGTAAGATTAATAGGCATGATTTTATTTCAAGCAGGAATATTTTATTTAGCTAAAATTATATCTGATAAATTTGGTTCTAATTTAGCAGAAATATTTAGAGGTTTTACTGGACAACCTCCTCCTTCGAATAATTCCAATGGCAATAATAAAGAAAATGACGAAATTGATGACAATGAAAATGATGGAAAAAAAATGAAGGGACCAAAAATAAAAGCAGACGATATTCGCAGAAGAAGAGCTGAAAAAACGTCTTAAATATTTATATAATTATGGATATTTCACGCTAATTAAATTATATTTATTTTTCTGACGTTTTAATGTCAGAAAAATATTCTATTTGCGTGAAATATTTTATTGCACAAAAATTAAAAAATTGAAAAATATTTTTAAAATATTTTATTTTTTAATCGAATCGATTCACTCGAAAAATTTAATGGAGATTATTGTGGCTATCGCTTCTAATTGTTCTGGAAAATTAACTGTCGCCGAGAAAGATGGTTGGATTGTAGTTACTGCTCCTGTAAAAGAAGGAAGATATGGTTACAAAGCATTATATGGTTTGCGGGAATTGACCGATCACAGATGGAATGATGTGCCATCAACACTCAAGGTGCATTTAAATGGATTTGAGTTTGATGGGGCTTGTTTTGATTGGATGATAAATTATTTTGGTAAAGAAAATTTTAAATTATCTAGTCCATGTTAATTTTATTAGTGCGTAAATTTTTTTTTCACGTATTAAAAACGTGAAAAAAAATAATATTAAAACTTAAATTAAATTCCAATCAATCTCTTTTTTACCCCATTCTTTAAGGATTTCATTTGCTTTTAAAAAATGTTTTTCGTCAAAAAAATCTCCTGTGGTATTTAATGGGCTGGGATGACCAGATTCTAAAAATTTATGTTTATTTTTATCGAATTTATTTTTATAAGATTTAGCGTCCAAACCCCACATTATTATTACTAAATTTTCGCATTTTTGTGACAAATAAGTAAAAAGATTAGACGTAAATTGTTCCCAAATTTTATAATGAGATTTTGATTGTCTCTCTCTTACGGTTAAAGCTGTGTTAATAAGAAAAACTCCTTCTTGAGCCCATTTTGTAAGATTTCCAGATTTTAAATCACATTTATATCCACAATCCATTAGCTCTTTATAAATATTTTTTAACGATGGTTGAATCTTTCCATAACTATTCATATGACTAAATGCTAATCCCATCGCTACATTTGGAGATGGATATGGATCTGCTCCTATAATTATTACTTTAATAGAAGTTAATGGAGTAATAAGCATCGCATAAAAAACTTTGTCGGGCGTGGGCCAAATATTAACTTTATCGTAATCTGGAGATAATTTTTTATCAATCTCTTTAATAATATTTATTGATTTATCAAAAAAATCTTTCCACCCCTTCTTCTCCAATATTTTATCAAAAACTATTATTATATTTTCTAATTTTGTTTTTTCTGACCAATATAAACTAATTTCACGTATATCATTTAGATTATTTTCATTAAAAATAATAGGTTTTATATGTATATTTATTAAATTATTAAATTTTTTATTAATTAAGCATAATTTGAAAATATCATGAATGATAAAATAACTTTTATATCTATCTAAACAAGAAAATGCTTTTTTCAGGGTGGATTGACAAAAACGTTCGAGTATCTTTATCCAAATATCGTCGATAAAAAAATTGTTAAATTTATGAAACTTATCTATATAATTATATATTTTTACTTGAGATATTTTTTTATTTTGAAAAACAAATGAAATATTTTCCATTTTATAATTTTATTTTTATATTTTTGATTTTATTCAAAATTTCTTCAAAATTTTTCTTAAATTTTTAAATTTATCTCAATTTCTAAAAATTATAAAAATGAAAATTTTATAATTTTTTATTATTTTAAATCGATATGCAAAATCTAAGAAAAGAAATACTAAACAGATGGCATTTCAACCTAACTAAAGAAAATTTACCCACAGAAAAAGATTTAGAGCAACTTTTTCAATTATATAATGATATCGTTTTTTTTAATCAAATAAAAGAGCAGTTATTACAAAAAAATATAACAATTATTTTTGGAGAGCAAAAAGAATTGGAATCATTAGAAAATATAAAAAGATTTTGTGGGATAATTTATTATGAAAATTTGATTAATTTTCAAATATCTCCGTGGATTTTAATTAGATTTCTTGAAAATAAAAAAAATCAGGATCAAGAAAATATTTTGTTATATTTTTTATCTATATTTGAACATCAATTACTACATTTATGCACATTATTATGGGTTTCAGAAAAAGAATTAAATGATTTCCAATTAACGACGGTTAATGTACATGGAAATGTGTTTAAATGTATATTAAAAAATTTTTTTGGCGGAAATATAAAAAATGATATCACGATTAATTTGAGTAAACCTGGCTCTTATATTCAACCTTTTTCAGAAAAAGAGCCAGGAAGATATAAATATTGGGAAAATTCATGTAATATTGACGCCTTGACAAGTATATTTTATGCTAGTAAAAGTACCGCTTTTCGCGATGCTATATTTTTGAGCAATGTTGATTTAATAGATTACACAAAATTTAATGAAACATCGAAATTAAAAAATTCTAATTTATTATTTAAGTCGCCATGTTCTTTTGATTCTGATATAAAAAGCGAAGAACAATTTAGAAATATAGTTAAAGAGATACAAATAGCAATGTTCTCTGATTATACTATTATGATTGAGCAAGGAAAAAATATTAAATGTAGTAATTTAAGAGAATTGTTATCTCAATGTTACACGGATATGAAAACGGAGTATTCCGAATGGAATGTTTATAATGTGGCTGAATTATACGTTTTATTTGTACAAGCTTTTCCAAAATTATATAATTTAAATTACCCAGCATACACAAATTATCCATTAGAAATTCGCGAACGTATTAACAATGAACAAATTAGCATTTTTACTTTTTGGGAATTTATTCATGACGACTTAGAAACGCAAAATCGACCTTTAATTGATTGGAACGAATTTAATAGCGATATTTTAGTATTTAGAAATGGCGGAAATCCAGCTATTCTTAATTTTGGATCGACAGACAGCGAAATAATAAAAATACCAGAATATAAAAAAATAATTGTTGATGAATATAAATATACAAAAACTCTGCCTAAAGGGTGGAAAAGAGCATATTCTAAAGAAGAGGATGAATATTTTTATTTTAATGCATATACTGGAGAGCAAAGATCAAAAGAACCCAAGGGTACGATTAAAAATAAAATAAAAACGGGAAAAATGAAAGAAAAAACGATAAAAACAACAATAAAAATGGAAATAAATAAAACCAGAGCATTTGGCGAATATATTATTAATAATAGATATGAATTAATCGGTGCTATTATTTTACAAGGAACTAAACCAGGTGAAGAGGGAGGCGTGCATTATATTTCTTATATTAAAACGGTAAACCATCAGAATGATAGTTTTTGGATAAAATATAATGATATAGGAAATGTATGGGATAAAATTGATGGATTTCCAGAAAAAATACTTGTTGAAAAAATTAATAATAAACCTGAAATGTATTTTTACATGAAAATTAAAGATTATAATAAATAAAAATCGTAAATAATTTTTTTTCAATAAAATATTTTTCTCGCGTTTAACGCGAGAAAAATAAATGTAATTTAACAAAAATTCAAACCAAAGGTTTGAATTTTGTTGAACTCATGTTTAATTACTAAAAAATGAAAAAATAAAAATTAAAAACCATTAAATTTTCTAAAATATTCAAAATTTCTTCTAAATTTTTCTTAAATTAAAAACTTATGGAAGAAAAATCTTACAAAAAAGGTGAAATAAGAGTAGGTAGAATCGTTAAAAATAAAAATCCATCTTTTGAAAATTTTAAACCTATAATTGTAATGACTCCTTCGTCTGCTTATGGAGATATCGGTCCATATTGTTTAAAAACTAAAGAAGGATATTTAATGGAAAATATATGGCAATTTAGTAAAGTTTATCCAAAAGTTCCTAAAACAACGCAAGTTTACTCAAGATGGAATAATATGATAATTTGGGATTGGCCAGAAGAAATACACATATCTCTTTCTGCTTCTCAGAAAGAGTTAAATTCAGAAACAGAAGAGGTAAATGAAAAATATTGGCATTGGAGAAATGAAGGAATAAAAGCAAAAAACGCTATTAGATATCCTGTAGGAAGAGCAAATATGAATCAATGTATTTACGCTTTAAATAAAATATCGGAAAATCCTCTAAAATACGAAAAATTAGATTATATAGAGGCTAGGAAAAAAATATATGTTAAAGTTTACAAGGATTTAGTTCAAAATCATCCAACCTTTCTCAAATTAAAAGAGTGGTTAAATAAAGGTATAAATTTATTAATTATAGAGATTGACGGGCCCCATGAAGAAAGTTTAGAATATTATAAAAATAAATACGGTGTAGCAGATAATTTTATTCAAAATGACACTATTCTTGCGACAAAAAATAATTTGGAAATTATGTTAAACGATGATAAACATTCATATGGTCACGGATATGTACTAGCTTCCGCGCTTTTGGATTTTGAATTTTAATAAAAACATTATATTTATTTTTCTCACGTTAAAAACGTGAGAAAAATATTATTATATATGAAAAATATATTTATAATTATTTTAATTTTAACCAGCATAATTTAAATAAATTTTTTGAAGCATTTCATAAGTTTTGGTTCTTTCGTATACGTATATTGGATCGCTTTTTGCCAAATCACATAATTTAATTATAAGGCATTTATCACGATAATTATTTCTATAAGAATCAGCTTTTTCAAAAGTAATTGTCGCTATATATTTCGTAAAAATTAATATATTATCGACACATATTATTTCAGGCAAAGAAAATATACTTCCGAATTCCATACATTATTGCACATTTTATAAACAAAAATATATATCAATTTTAAATAAAATTATTTAATGGAAAAATTATTTCAAAAATATTATTTAATAGACAAACAAATATTTTTTCACATAAAAATATTTTTCTGACGTTAAAAACGTCAGAAAAATAAATGTAATTTAATTAAATGTGAAAAAATAAATGTAATTTAATAATAATATTAAAATATGTTTGTCACTGAAGAACAATTAAAATACATAGACGTGCCGAAAAAAAATTGTCAACGCGGTTTGGAAGAATATGTTGTGAGTTCTCATCCCGGTGATAAACAGGTAACTATTAGTAAAAAACCTTCTTATCGTTATATGAATAATCCGATTTATAGAGTGGGAGTAGAAGGAGATCCCGCACCTCAAGCTCTTAGTTCTCGTTTATTTGGTCCTCGTAGACAACAACAAGAGAGTATTTTACATACTTTATATCCAGCTATAGATTCAGGAAGTATAAATATACCCGATAAAGCATGGGATCAACGATGGTATTATGGTAGAGGAAATATTCCTAATGTTTTAGAGAGCCAAGAAAGGGTAGATATTGATAAAAATAAAATGGAAAGTTATAATCAGGCTGTAACGAAAAAAATAACCGATCAAATGATAGATAATCAAGTTAATAGATATATTCCTGTCTATGATGAATCTAGAATTAATGATTTAGAGGTCCCAGATGGAATGAGCGTGCGTAGTTTTGGAAATGATAAATTTAGTAGTTTTATAGATGAAGATATTCCGAATAATCCAAATATTCCTGTTCTCTCTCCGATAACTACAACGTTTGGCGAACCTAAACTCGCTGTAGACAAAAATCGTGTAGATATACTCGGTAAACCAAAAATAGAAAATTATATTGATGTAAGACCTATGCCAAAACCCGTCTCTTCAAATATTAATAATAAATACGGTCATTATGGTTATCCTCAACCGAGTGGATACGCTTCAATGGGAGATCACAAACATAAATATGAAGTGTTTCCTAAAACTCCGGTACTTGAATATTTTAATAATAATAAAACAAATTATAATGGTTGGTATTTTGTCGGTATAATTACATTATTTATAATAATATTGCTAGGAGTTTTATATAGAAAAACAAAAAGAACCAGATAAAAATTTAAAATTTTATATCTAACATTTATTTTTTCTGACGTTTTAATGTCAGAAAAAAATGTAATTTAACAAAAATTCAAACCTTTGGTTTGAATTTTGTTGAACTCAAGTTTGTTTAATTTAATTAGGGTGAAAAAATTATATTTATTTTTTTATTTTTTTTCAATGATGGATATTGAGTCGTTTAAAAGAAAATACTTTACATATTCTTGATCTCTAACTATCCTTTTTTTTGAAAAATGATCCCAATCCACCTCTCCTGCATATAGTTTAAATTTTTCTGGTTTTAAATTGTACATATCACAAAATTTTTGTACAAATGATTTTGCCTTAATATTTATCGGTACTTTTAGTGTACAATCGGTAATATAATTGTTATTAAAAATTATTGTAGTCTCTACAGAAACCTCAACATTAATAAATTCTTGGTTTGTTGACATGCGATAAAAAGTCGATAATTTAATTGAAAAATTTAAAAAATATTTCAATTTTTCAAAATAATATTTTTCAAAATAATATTTTTATTAAATCACATTTATTTTTAAATTACATTTAATGTCAAAAATATTTTTATTTTATGTAACAAATGGAGAAAAAAATAAAAATAATTTTTGAGGGGAATGAAGAGATTATTAAAGTGGTTGAATCGGGTAAATTTTTAAATAAATATATAGGATTGCCGAGTGAAGCTTGTCCTCTTATAGATGCGAATATTAAATTTGTTGAAAAACTTGGAGAAGGAAAATATGGTGCCGTTTTTTTAATCAAGATAAAAGACGATAATTCAAAAAAATACGTTGTAAAAAAAAGTAATATAAAATTTAATTATATTGATATTAAAAAATCGGAGATTTCTGAAATATTAAAAGAGATTGATATTGATCTAAATACATTTTTATCTTTACAATTGCCATCTTTTTCTCGTGAATTTGAAAAAATTTCCGATTTTGGACGAATAAAAATATTAATTCCTCCAAATATTTGCAAATTATCGAATTATGAACTTTTTACATCGATTCCTCAAATAGGGGATGACGATATTTTAGCCAAAATATTAGTTCCAAAAGGTTCGTATCTATGCAACGATAATTCATTTTCTGAATATATTATAGGTGCGTATATTGGTAAATTATACCGTGATAAGATGTGTATTAATTTTATTAATATGTATTCAATGTTTACGTGTCCTAATAAAGATTCTTCAGAAAAAGATATTTTTCAACAATATATATTTATGGATAAAATAGATGCAGAATTATGTGATTGTTTACCTTGTATATCACCGTTAGAATATAAAAAATTAAATCTTTTAAGTTTTGATTTTTCTGCAAAGCAGAAAAATTTAAATCTTTCAAATATTCCTTTCAATAAATTGGACATTATCAATGGAATTTATATACAGACAATGTTCGCTATAGCTACCTATCAGGAACATTTAAAAATTTCTCATAATGATCTTCATTGCGGAAATATATTTATAGAATATGTAACCCCTGATACTACATTTAATGGGCAAAATATCGCAGATGCAAATTATTTTCATTATAAAATTAAGGGAATGGATATTTATTTTCCTGCAATTTTCGCTATTGTTAAGATAGGTGATTTTGGATTATCGGTTAAATATAGTAAACCTATCGTAGGATATAAGCGCATTTTTGAAGATGGATATGCAAGTCGAGAAGAATATGATCCATATGATCCAGAAGATCAATACGACCCATTAATTCCAAATTATTATTTATCGGCATACGATAGTCTATATTTTACTGTTAATTATGGGCAATTTTTAAGTCCAAATATGTTCGAAGGAGATTTAGGAAATTTAATTACCGATTGTTTACGTTTCATGTGTCCAAAAATCGATAAAGAAGACGATCAATTATATGAAGAACTTTTAAATAAAAATTATATTAAAAAAAATGGGAGACCTGTGCTTGAAAATCTTGAAAATGTAAAAAACGCTTTGGGAAATCTTGCTGTGCCTATAAGAAAATTATATAAAGAGAAACCTATTTCTGGAAAAATTGTGACATTGGGTATTTTGTGAAAAAAATAAATTTTCCAAAAATGAAAAATATTTTTATAATTTTATTTTTTATTTGACAAGAAAAAACAACGATATAATGGGAAATTTAACTAAATTTTTAACACAAGACGAGATTAATTTTTTCTTTGATACATTCCCTGAGGAGAAGAAAAGAAAGACGGATTCAGGTTTATTAAAATGTCCAAATTTATTAAGTAATATTAGATTTCTAATCACCCTAAAAATTGAAAATAAAGAACAAATTAATAAAATATGGAATAAAAGTTTAGAAATTTACCATAATTGTATCATAAGAAAAATGGTAAATATTTTTATAAAACCACATCGAGAATTTAACATGGAAAGTGCGTATTGTCATGAAACAACTGAATCTGTCATGCTAATATCTCATATTTTGAATTTATTAAATAATGACGTTAAAAAAATTATTATGGAAACCTATTATTGCTACATACATATTTGCGATTTTAAAAAAATGTATCCGCCTATTGGACAGAAAGAAAAAGAACCTCGTTAAAAAATGTAATTTGTTAAAAAATCTAAACTTCAAACAGAATTATTCTTATCTGAAAAAGATAAGAATTTTTATAAAAATGAAAAAAATAAAATTATTTTTATGAATGAAACCACAAAAAAATTTAAAATGAAATTAGCTTTGCGAAATGATTCTTATAGTTGGATTCCTTTAATTAAAGGGACAAATACTATAAATAATAAATCTCCATTTTATCATAGACATAAATCAGATATTCATATATTTTATGTCACTTTATGTGATATAAATAATATTTATCACGACACTGATTTTTATATGAAAGAAATACAATTTTATGCTTCTTGTCACCCCTCTTCATTGCAAAGATTAACTAGGTATGGAAAGTGTAAAATTTGTTCAAAACTTACTTTTTATATCTGCATATTGCCATCTTCAAAAATAATACGAATGTGTTCTGCATGTACATCCATAAAAACGAAAAAAATAGTATTGGGAAAAAATATATTGTATTATGATAACATACACAACGATAATATTGTGGGACATTATAAAAATTTATTTTATCATCACAAAATCATAAATTCTAAAAATTTTTTGTTAAAAAATATATTTAATGACAAAAATCTAAAAATTTGCACAAATAATAAATGTAAAATATGCGAATCACAATTGGACTATCCAAAAAAATCTAATTTTTGTATTTTTTGTAAAAATTTTTCCATAAGACGTTATGTCGCTATAAATCTCGATAAATATATGATAATTAATTCATTATTTTTGTCTGAGTTGGCAAAAATAATAACTAAAATTTCATTTGAAATAATATAAATATTGAAGTTATTAATTTGCCTGGTCTGATATCCGATAAATTATCACAAAAAAATCGCATATGAATATGCAATCTGCCAAATCCTAATAACCCTTCCTTGCTGACAGGTTCCTGTCTGAACATCCATAAGTTGGATAAAAAAATTTCTAGCGAAATCAATTAAGATTTCTAAATCTATTGGCTTAAATATTTGGGATACCTGCATCTCTAATCTATCTTTAATTATATTCCATTCTAAAGAGCAAATATACAACAAATCATCGCATGAAACGCCATTTGTTGAATCAATATTTGAATTTGTTCCCCAACCGCTTATTAACAAATTTAAATATTGTAAAGATATCGCATTATTTTCTAAAATTTGACATTGTGTAATCTCGCTAATAAAATTCATTACAGATTTTTTTTTATCAAAATCCGATACGAATTTGATACTACTTAAAACATCTCTCAGAATTGGATCTTGGAGAGAATGATCATAATTATGAGTTTGTACCGATGGTACAGCGCCCGTAGGTGGCGTATAAAAATTATTCATTTGATATTTTTAAATATAAAAATTTAATTTCAAAAAGAAAAAATATTTATTTTCAATATTAAAAAAAAGTTATCCAACAATTAAATTATTAAATTTTTTTAATCTTCTTTTTTAGATTTTAAAATGATGGATTCTAGCTCTACTACCGAAGAAAATAATAAATTTGAGAATAATAATTTGGAAAATAATAAATTAGAAATTTTTGAACCTGAGCAAATCTTTCCTAAAAAATATTTTGACGAAAAATTTTGTGATCTTCCTCAATTATTTATAAATGAAAATTCAAGATTAACGATGCTTAATTTTTTGAGATTAAAATTTTCTGGAGGCGAAGGAAAATGTTTATTTCGTCGTTGGAAACAATTAACGTGTAAAAACGGCCCTATTAGTGTAATAGAACACGTTAGCCCAGAAATTTCCAAATATATTCCAAATCTTAATGATTTAGATTTTAAAAGAGCCAATAGATATGCTGAAATAAAATATAAATATTTTTATGGAATTTGTAATCCTAATAAAATTAGAGAAGAGCCATCAATAATTGAAAATAAGCCTATTTTTCTTCATTCTAATAATTATGATCAATTTGATTTTACAATAAATTGTGACGTTGAATTTTATAATAATAAAGATCTTTGTCGCCCTATAACACCGATGCCTGGAGATTTAATTTTTATATTTTTATCCAACAAAACCATAGAAAATTACTCAAATACTCCACAAAATAGATACATAAATGCCGATAAATGGTTTGTAGCTTCGGAGCAATTTTTACGAGCATGGACGGCCGTTATGTATGATAATCATGAAACATTTTATAAATGGTTTCCCGCTAATACAGAAGAGATTAATCCAGCTATATTAAGAGAAAAATTTTTAAGTGGGGGTCGTTTAATGACAAATTCTTTTAGAAAACATTATTTATCTTGTATAGATAACAAAAAAGAGATTACACAAAGCGATGTAAAACAAAAATTTTGGTATCTTCGTACAGAATATGCCTCATGTCAATATGTTGATATTTATGCGGCTATAGTATTATTGGCAAAATATGGAGAATTACCATGCATTTTAAATGTTCCTAACAACAAAGATAGTGAAAATCGTAGATTATCATGGGATCTGCCTTTTAATTTTATTTCAAATTTATTTAATGCTTGTATGAAAGGCGATATTAGCGAAATTAAAATAATAAATTATGAAAAATGGAAAAATTTTGTGGATAGTGACAATATATTTACAAATTTTCGCTTTTCTAACGCGGTAGGATTTGTAGAGATTGTTCATGATTATCATTTAATGAACAACGTTTATTCAAAATTAGATTTAAAACCTAAAAAACCAGCAAATAGAGCCACAAAACCTTATAAAAAAAGACCGATTCAAAATAGAAAAATTATTGCAGAACATTATCCGGAGATTGGAGAATCAAATAATTTTTTTAAAAAAGAACAAAATACAAAAAAATTTACCAAAAAAACTTCATTTAATAATGTTCCCAATGCCAAATCTGGCGTTAAACAATGGGCTAAAAAAAATGAAAATGAAGAAAAAATAAATTTTGTAAAGAAAAATATCGAAACTCTTCAAAATCCTGAAAAAGGTGAAAATTCAATTATTTTTAAACTTAAAATAGATATTCCATCTGATTGGTCTACCGTAACAACCGGTAATAATTGGTAAACTTTAGTTTTGATTTTTTTTGTGAAGCAAAAAAATTTAAAAAAATGATTTTTCTGGTTTTGATTTTTTGTTCCGCAAAAAATTAAAAAAATGTAATTTTTCTATTTTTTATTTTTCTATAATAATTTTATTTTTTATATCAGGGAAATGTTTCTCTATATCGGTTATTTTAGTATCTATAAATAAAATAAAAGCATCAATCTCAGATTCGTATAATCTATCATAACTATACGTACTCGCTAAATTTGCTAAACCTGTTTTAGACTCTATAATAGAATTTATTAACATTTTTCCTATATTTTTTGAATATGTTCCATCAGAATAAAGATATTTATAAGATAATTCAAATGCTTCTTTTATGACACTTTTTACAAATTCTAATGCGCCATTTTTTGATTCTGCTCTCGTTATAAATGTTCTATAAAAACTGCTCATCCACGAATCTGCAGATATAACTTGCAAATATTCTACATCAATTTTTTCCCTTTGTTTAATCTTGGATATAAATTTTAATTTGCTAACAAGTTCATGCGCAGCTTTATCGTCAATAGTAGTTAAAAAATTATCATTAACTTCCATAAATTTTTTTTATTTTTACTTTGAGCGATAAAAAATATTTTTGAGATTAATTAAATTACATTTTTTTCTGACGTTAAAACGTCAGAAAAAATTTAATGTCAAAAATAAATGTAATTTAATAAAATATTTTTGACGTTTTTAATTAAATTACATTTTTTCTGATGTTTTAATGTCAGAAAAAATTTAATGTCAAAAATAAATGTAATTTAATAAAATATTTTTGACATTTTTATTAAAATAAATATAGATTTATTTTTCACATATTTAAGTGTATGAAAAATATTATATTTGTGGGAGCAATATTTTTTTGTAAAACAAAAATTAAATTATAAAATAACATAAATAACATAATAAAAAATAAAATGTCTATACAAAATAATGATACTTTCACAAGTTTGGCTACACAAAATTTAACTATAACGGGATCATTAACAATACCTCAAGGAAAAAATCTCGCAGATGATATTTCAAGAACTTTACAACCAAGTACAAGTGGTGGTTCTTTTGGATACGATACTACAAATTCAGGATTTTACGCAGGGGTTCCTGGAAAATGGAATCCTATTGCCGTTAATTATCAATCTTTCACAGGAATAAATTTTACAGGACCTTGGGCCGTTAGTAGTCCAGGTTTTATATTAAATTATTCTATTTTTGTAAATCAAAAATTTATAGGAATAAGTCCAGGAAATACAGCTCCATCTGTTAATAATCTCCCAATGTCTTTTCCTGCAGGCACAATACCTCCAAGTATGATACCTATAGGCGCGCCGGCACTTATACCTATTTTGGTTGTTAATAATAGTTTAAATGTTCTGGGATCTATGAAAATAAATGCCGATGGATCTGGTAATATTTATGCAGATCTTAACGGAGGAAGTTTTACAGCTGCGGGTAATGCAGGATTTCCTGCTAGTGGTTCATTCGTTTGGTATCAATAAATAAAAATAAAATTTTATTTTTACTTTAAATAACACATTTTATATTGCAAATACAATATAAAATTTTTGGTTTTAATTTTTGTTATATATCAAAAATATGTTGTTTTAAAAATATATTATTTTGAGTAAAAAATAAATTAATCATAATAATTGTGTTAAACCTGCACCATGGTTACTAAATTCTCCATCTCTAAAGTAGGGAATTATTTCTAATAAAATATAAGTTTGCGCTAAAGGATTTGGAACGGGCGTAGTATCTGGAATTACGATTGTATATCCTTGTTCTTGCATTATATTAATCACCACAGGCTCATTTCTCGGAAATCTAGTTACTTGATCCATATGAGCGAAAAAAAATACCCACACAGGAAGTCCTGTAACAGTACTAAATTGAATTCTTTCCTGAGTTAATACGAAGCGAGCATTAGCAAATTTATTATCTATCGAATAAATTAATTGTTTATCATTATAATTTATAGAATGAACGTCGAGATATATACGCTGTAAATCTGCAGTATTAACTGTGTGAACTACTCCCAGATTATCTGTATATGTTACGTTACCATAAGGCAAAATAAATTTTACAACTTTAACAGATTGAGAAAATTCTACTATTCTATTACCGGGTCTGATTGAATTTTGTGTAACTTGACGTGGAGATTGATACCACGTTCTTATTTGATTGCCATCTACGGTATAAGATGCTGGATTTGGATATGAGGTTATATTTCTATATGTGCTATCTAAATCGATAAAAGTTGACATTTTTTATTATAATTTATTTTTGTTTAAAGTATAAATTTCTTTTTTTTTGAACTATTTAAATTTTATTTTTCATAAAAAATATAGTTTTGGTAAAATAATAAAAAAATATATTTTTTATGAAAAAATGTAATTTAAAAATTTATTTTTTTTAAAATTTTATTTTTTTATTTTCTTTTTTTATTTTCTTTTTTTCTATTTCAAAATAATAAGCATAATAAATTAAAATATTAAATGGACAGAAATTATCCCGTCGGATCTATGATTAACCCACCTCGTCAAGCTACTACTTGCGCTTTTCCTTCGCCTCCAGTTCGTATGGTTTACTGCCAACCCGCTGCATTTCAACAAATTAATGGACAAAAATATCAAAAATTAGTATATGCGTATGGACAGGCTAGACCTATGTTATAAAGCGTGATTCTATTTTTTAGAATTTAGAAACAAAAAATATGTTCATTTTTCACACATTAAAATGTGTGAAAAATTATTTTTACTGCTAAATTTATTTTTCTATTTTTTGTTGGAATTTATTTAAAAAACAAAAAACATTTTTTATTATATTTTTTGTTTATTTTTTATTTTTTAAAAAACTTTAAATTACATTTATTTTTGAGATTTTTTATTTTTTGAATAAAAAAAATTATTTTTGAGATTTGAAAAATCTCAAAAATAAAATGTAATTTAAATAATAATTAATAAAAATAATAGATAAAATTCTTTATATGGATAATCAAACTACAACAGTAATCGTTGTTATAGTAGTCGTAATCGCGGCATTTGTTTTTTGGCAACATTGCACAATATCATGCACAAAATCTGAAGGTTATATGGCAAATGCACTTTCTTCGCCTGCAAGTTTAAAACGTACACCTGTGACTTTTGCATTTAAAGGTGATGGATTTACCTATAATCCTCATTATTTTGGAAATCCAAAAGATAGGCAATTACCATTAGAAATCGGAGCTCAAGATTTTTTTGCAAGAGATATTGCCGAAACTTTAGAACCATTACATAGGCTAGATACCGGGGCTTGTAAAACAATTAAAGGATGTCAATATGTTCAATCAAATCCTGTCATTTTAAACGACGGTAAAACTAGAAATGATCTTCTCGAAAGTGGAGACGTTGAATGGTACAGAAAATTGTCAAATATGCATGGTAAAAATTATGCTAAACTTCTTCCAGGAATGATTCGCTATCCTTATGAAATTGATGCAGTATATGTAGATCCAGATGATCAACCTCCATTATATAGTGGAGATTTCCATTATAATTCAATTTTGGGACATTAAACGAAGTTCAACAAAATTCAAACAAAGGTTTGAATTTTTGTTAAATCAATATTAATTAAGGAATTTTTCATGTAAAAAACATGAAAAATAAAAATATTTAAAAAATAAAAATATTTCAAAAAATAAAAATATTTCAAAAAAAGTATTTCAAAAATAAAAGTATATTTTTTTGCTTTTTAATTAACGGAGCTCAACAAAATTCAAAATATTATTTATTTTCTAATTTTTATAGTAAATATTTTATTTCCTCGCGTTTAAATGGTAAATTAAAATAACTCTCATAAAAATATCATCAAAAATAAAATTATTTTATTTTTTTGCGATGTCAAATATAAAATAAATAACAAATATTTTTAATTTATTTATTAATAAATTAAAAATTTAGGAAAAATTTTTGAAAATTTTGAGTAATATAGAAAATGTCCAATATATCCAATTCATTTACAGATACAAACGTTGTAACTAATAAATTTTTGCCCCCAGTAGGAATAAATTTAACTATACCAGGATCCTGGTCAATTCCCCCTACTTCAGGGGCAATTGCCTACGATTCTGGCGCTTTAAATCTTTTTATGGGTACAGAAACATTATGGGTACCTATCGTTTCTTCGGGAGGGGCTACCGGTTCTACTGGCGTAACTGGAAGTACAGGTTTTACAGGTCCCACCGGTTTTACAGGAAATACAGGGGCAACTGGGGTAACTGGCCCGACTGGAAATACGGGGTTTACAGGCCCCACAGGTTTTACGGGTCCTATAGGAAATACAGGCGTAACCGGCCCAACTGGAAATACTGGACCTACAGGTTTTACTGGCCCAACTGGAATGATGGGAGCTGCCGCTAATACAGGGGCAACCGGAACTACTGGAAGTACAGGATTTACAGGGCCCACTGGCCCAATGGGAGCCGCCGCTAATACAGGGGCAACTGGAAATACTGGATCAACGGGAAGCACGGGTCCCACCGGTTTAGGGGCAACTGGCGTCACAGGGCCCACAGGACAAACGGGGTCCACTGGAAAAACAGGCGCAACTGGTTTTACAGGATTTACCGGTTATACAGGCTATACAGGTTATACTGGGGTAACAGGGGCTACTGGAAAAACTGGCGCGACTGGTTATACAGGTTTTACCGGTTATACAGGTTATACTGGGGTAACAGGCCCCACTGGAAAAACTGGCGCGACTGGTTATACAGGTTTTACCGGTTATACAGGTTATACAGGGGTAACAGGTCCTACTGGAAAAACTGGCGCAACTGGAGTGACGGGTCCCATTGGAAATACGGGATTTACAGGGGTAACAGGTCCCACCGGAAAAACAGGGGCAACAGGGATAATTGGGCCCACTGGACAAACGGGCCCTACCGGTTTATTAGGTGCATTAGCACCTTTTGGTAATGCCCCAAATGCAAATGCCGCTACTTTAGCAGCAAATATTCTTAATTTACAACCAGCAAGCCCTTCTTTTCCTGGAGGAGTTTCAACTTTAGCACAGGGATTTACTGGGGTAAAAACTTTTGGAGGTTTTACGGGAGGAGGAGGCGTGGCTTTAACGAGTTGCCCTGAATTTACTTTTGGAACTTTTTATAATAATCCTACATTTTTTGACAGCGTTGCCACTGCTTCTGGCGGGGGAACTTTACCTCCAATTAGTTTAACTGCAGGAGGGGCTGCTACCACTGTTAATAATGTTTTTGTTCAAAGAGAAGGCAGACAATTAATATATAATATTGGAGATTTTGTGGTAACAGTTGCATCTCCCGGTTTTATTATAACAAGCGGAGCAGGAATTCCTCCGGCATTTAGGCCTACAGTTAATAGAACTGCAACGTGTCATGTAGCGGCAAATGGTCTCGATACTTTTGGAACGATAAGAATATTTACCGATGGACATTTCGAAATCTCTCTTTTTAATACTTTTGGCGCGGCTCCAACTATTTTAGTGCCTACAGTATTTCCAGCAGGAACAGCAGGTTTGCCTTTCGAAGGAATTACGGTTATTATTGCTAATTAAAAAATTTTAATATTTCATAAATATTTTTCTATAAAATATTTTGTTTTTTTACGTTTAATATCGTAAAAAAAATAAATTTCAATAAAAAATAAATTTCAATAAAAAATTAATTTCAATAAAAAATAAATTTCAATAAAAAATAAATTTCAATAAAAAAATAATTTCAATAAAAAATAAATTGATATATCTTATTTTTTACGTGAAAAATATTTAACTCGCGAAAAATAATATATTTTTTGCAATAAATTATTTTATAGAATAATTATAATAATTATAAAATAAATATGGGATCAGCGCTATCTACAATTATTTTTCAACCATTAATCTTAGGAACGGCCGCAACTTTAATGATTATTGCATTGATTTATCAAAATAGAGGTAGTACTTGCGATAATAAAGTAGATAATTGGGGAGCAGAGATTTTTAAATTGGATATGGGTTTATCAATTGTACTCGTTATAACGGCGGTGATAATAAATTTTATTTCTGGGCTTATGGTTTAAAAAAAAATTTCGATATTTTTTAATTATATTATTTTTTTCTGACGTTTTAACGTCAGAAAAAATAAATGAAATTTAATATTTTTTACCATAATCCTAATCCTATACCTGCATCTGAGATTCTTTCTTCGTTAACATTATAATCAATAATATTTGAATCAGAATCTCTTATATATTCATCGGCTCTTTTTAAAATTTCTAACGTTATATAATAACAAATTTTATTAATTAATTCTTTTGTTGATAATTTTTGAGTTTCTTTATTTAAATTATTTTTATCATATTTAAACTCTAGATTTTCAGGAAGATAACCGAAATTATTGTAAATTTGCCTAAAATTTCTTCTATATATATTATATAATTTTTCAAAAACATGCCTTTTACTTTTGGAAGTTAGATATTTTTTTGTGATATCAATTTGGTTATTTAAAAATAAAATAGCGTCAGGCTGAAATACTAATTTAGGCCGAACAATTTCCATTAACATATTTATATCATTTTCGTTAAGATCAGACATTTTTACAACAAAATTATGGCAAATTTTCTATTTAAAAATTTCACTTTTCTATTTTTCAATAAAAATAATTTGAAAATAAAAATAAATCAAAAAACTAAATTTTTATTTTTAATGAAAAGTGGTGTTGTTTTACCCTCATTTAACATTTTTTCAAATTCTGAATGTGATTGTTTTAGGTAAAAATCTGTATAAAATCGTTCGGGTGCCATGTTTTTTGGTGTATCTTGGGAACACATTGTACATTCATTAGGGTCTAAATAACCAAAAACCTGAGTTCCTAAACCGTATTCATTCACAAATCTATCATAACCAAATCTAGAGGCGTGAAGAGTATGGGTAGTTCTTTCCTTTAAATTACTAGAATCTGATGAATAAGTGTAGAGTAATTCCTTATCTCTAGGAGCGATTAAATAAGATGCACTATATCCAAATGGGTTTTTCTCGTATATATTACGAGGAAAAACAGTTGATTTTTCTGGACATTCATATAAAAGGTCTAATCCTTTTGTAGATTCGGGGACAGAATATCTTAAATGTTTAGAATTTAAAACATTCATTTTCATAGGATTTCTCGTCCTTTCTGAACCAAAAGGCTCATTTGCAGGCGGTATATCATATTCAATTTTGTCATATTTACATAAATTTTTATTATAAGAAAATGGATTTTTATTATTAGTAGAGACGGGGCAGGTCATATTTTTATTTTACTCAAAATTTTTAATTTATTATAATTTATTTTAACATTCAATATTTTATTTTTTAATTTACAAAAGTAAATTAAAAATGTCGATTATTTTAGATAAAATTTTTAAGAAAAAGCGCTAATCGGCGATGTTTTTATTATTAATTTTCCGTATAATTCTTCAAATTGTTTAACGGATCCTATCTCTATTTTTATAGTCTCAATAAAGAAAATATTTGTTGCTCCAATATTTGAAAAAAATGTGTTTAATTCTTGAGAAATTGCTTCGCTTACACTGATTTTAAATATTCCTTCATCAAAAATTTTATTTTTAATTTTACAAATAGGATTTTCTGGTGTGTTTATCGGAACACAGTATTTATCAAATATAATTTTATTTGAAGAAAAATAACAAAATGGATGTAAAATTTTTGTATTTTTTTCTTCAAAAAGTATAAGAAAATTATTATTAGACATTAAAATTATATTCGTCTAATTCAAAAATAATTAATCAAAAATGCTTTTTGTTTTTATAAAAATTAAATAAAATTGTTTTTCATTTTTTCAATAAAATAATAAAGATATTTTTTCAATAAAATAAAATAATAAAAATATTTTTTATTTAAAAATAAATATATATTTATTATTTTGCCAAAAATAATGTTAAAAATTGAAAATATAATATGTATTTCATGAAAATATTTATTTTTTAAATTTATGCATCATTATTGGTATAAAACCTTATTTCTTGTGAATTTTAGATTGTGCGGAAGAAATATTAATTGCCCAATAGAATTCATTAAAGACGAAGATTTCAAGAGCTACGTTCCACAAGATGAGCAAATTTCTAGATTTACAAAAAGACGTCGCGGAATAACAGGAAAAAAATGTTCTATAATTCGAAATAAAATATTCTATAATTCAAATATTTTTGAAATAAAATAATTTTTCGCATTTTTAATGTGAAAAATAGGTTAAAACTTGGTAAAAAATATAAAAACAAATCTTGATTAAAAATTTTAATCAGATAATGTAAAACACGTAGATCCAGAATTCACGTCTGCTGGTAAACCATTTTGCGTTAAAGCAGTAAAATTTCCATATGCTGGAGTTGCGTAAAAAGTCATGAAACCTGCAGTAGAAGTAACAACTATTCCAACAACATTAACTCCAGCATTGGTCACCGTAATAGTCGCCATTTGAGAAATAGTTGGGCGAAAACCTACTGGGACCACAGCATTGGCAACATTTGTTCCGTTATTGCTTGTAGTAATTGGCGCAGTTCCGGCTCCCGCTGTAAAAGTTGCATTATTTAAACCTATATTGAAAAATAACATTCTTCCTATTCGTAGAATTGCCCAAGATAATGCGTTAGGATTTGCGGTTCCTCCAGAAATTAATGTTAGTCCAGGTAAATTACCTCCACCGTCGCTAGTTGCAACAGCATCAAAAAAAGTTGGATTATTATAAAGAGTTCCAAAAGCAAATGGAGAATTTGACAGTAAAGCCACGCCTCCAGCGCCGGTAGTTCCAGCAAAAGTTTTAACGCCTAAAAATGCCTGGCCTGTTGTATTAACTCCGCCAGGAAATCCGGTGCTTGCTGGTTGTAATTGTAAAAAACCATTTGCAATATTACCTCCTGCGCTATTTGGCGTATTTCCAAAACCAGTTACGCCTACTAATCCGGTAGCTCCCGTATTTCCAGTGGGGCCGGTAGGTCCTGTCACGCCAGTTGCCCCGGTATTTCCGGTGGGACCTGTTGTCCCAGTTGCGCCAGTTGAAGCGGCTGCGCCCATCATTCCAGTGGGACCTGTAAAACCGGTTGGGCCTGTTTTTCCGGTGGGACCTGTTACGCCAGTTTGCCCTGTAGGACCTGTAACGCCGGTTGCGCCAGTTTGCCCTGTAGGACCTGTAACGCCGGTTGCTCCCGTATTTCCTGTCGGGCCAGTAGGACCTGTTGTACTTATTGCAGACCATGTCGTTTCATTTCCTATACAAAATTCTTGAAGTCCGGAATCATAAGCAAAAGCGCCAGCAGTAGGCGGAATAGACCACGAATTTGGTATAGTTAAATTTAATCCTACTGGAGGTAATAATTTTGTGTGAGAAATTGAAGTGTGTGTTGTAGTCGAAATATTAGACATTTTTTATTTTATTTATTATTTAATAAAAATAAAATAAAAAAAATGTTTATTTTAAAAAGCAAAATTTTTAAATTTTGCTTTTTAAAAGGATCTATTTTTTTCTGTATTTG
>Ga0209579_10001154_pt1 | contig 22486 bp, 16 predicted proteins | sample Coa_R1_2_FD_187152 | JGI IMG/M metagenome (GOLD analysis project Ga0209579, IMG submission 187152) | Surface soil microbial communities from Centralia Pennsylvania, which are recovering from an underground coalmine fire - Coalmine... | ecosystem: Environmental > Terrestrial > Soil >... | reverse complement strand
GCCGCCGCGATTTCTTCTTTGGACAGATCAATCAATTCCTTTGAGGTGTTGACGTGCGTCTGCGTTTCGACGATCTCGCGCGCGACAAGGTCGCCGATTTGAGCGAAGTGGATGCCTTCCTGGCGCAGTTGCGCCTCCGAAATGCGAATCCGCGACACGTCGCCGATCCCGCCCGCGCCCACCTTCCAGCCCACTCCCAGCGCATAATCGCCGCTGTGGTGCGAATCCGCCGGAGTGCGCCCAAAGCTTCCATTGAATGCCTCGCCGTGAATGCCGGGAATCAAGGGCGCGATGAACGCCGCTTTGCGTTCCTTATCCAGCGCGTTCCAAAACGCGCGCGATTCCTTCAATTCAGGCCTGCGATCCAGCCCTTCCGCGACGAGGTCCGCCAATTCCCTTGCGGGCGGGATAAGCGTGACCAGCGTATCGGACTCCTGCTGCGGCACCAGCGTGACCAGCGGATCGATGTGCAGCACGTCAGTCAGCTTCAGCGAGGATTGGCGCACGGTTTCTCTGGCCGACGCCACGCGCTGCTTCACGTCGGCGCGCACAGCCTCAACACGCTTGACTTCGGATTTCAGCGCCGCGCCGCCCGCCACCTGATTCGAGACCAACTTCACGGTCTCGTCCGCCTGTTTCAAACGATCCACATTGATCGCCAGTTCCGTTTGAGCCAGCACCAGATCGAAATACGCGACGACGGCGTTGTAGCGCGCCTGCACCGCCGCCACTTCCACGCCGGCTTCGTGCGCCTGTTCGCGCCGCCGCGCCGCCAGCGTGGCGTAAATCGATTCGCCAATGTGCAGATCGAGCACCGCGCCGTTGCCGTAGAAATTGTTCTGCTTGTCCACCGTGATGAATGTACCGTTGCTGTTCTGGGTCTGCCCTTGATGCCAGCGGTTAATGAACTGCGGATAGAGCGACGGCAGGAAGGTCATCTTTGCGGCCAGCGTGCGCGCTTCGGCCTCTTCCAACGCCGCGCAGGCGAAATGCACTTCCAAATTGTCGCAGCCGGCCAGGCGCAGCACCGTTGGCAGGTCGATCGGCAGTTCCGTCGGCTTGGGCAGCGTCAACCCGCTTTGCAGCGGCTGTTTTGAACAAAGGTCTTCGGTCAAATCGATCGCCAGACAGCGGCGCGACACGGCAAAATCGAGAATCTTGATGGTCGGATAATGCGCGCTGTCGGTGCGGGCGGGTTCGGGGGCTTTCACGGGCGTTACTTCTTCAGGGCGAGCTTTTCCTGCGGCCAGCGTGAAAACCACGCTGGTGACAAGAACTGCAATCTTTCCTTTTCTTTGCATTTCCTCAACTCCAGGATGGTTGGCCCGCAAACATCATCGTCGAACTGCCCGCTCCCTTGCGGTCGCGGCTCGTCAATTGTGCAACACCGGAATTTCCGCGCCGTCGACGACGCCGCTCTTGCGGGCATTCTTTACTACAATTGTGTTTTCGTTCAACTCTTTTGCCGTGACTTCTTCCCACTCGTGGTCCAGATAACCGGGCTGAACGTTGATTTTTTTCGCTTTGCCCGTTTCGGCGATGAAGATCGAGGTCGAGCCTTGTTTGCCGCTGACGACGGCCGTAGCGGGAATCGCCCACGTGCCTTTGTGCACGTCGGTCGCGATTTCAACGTTGGCCATCATTCCCGCGCGAAGCGCGCCGGTGGGATTGGGCACTTCCATCTCCACATGCAGCGAGCGCGTCGCGGCGGAAAGCGAGGGCGCCAAGAGTGTAATCTTGCCTTTAATCGGCGCCTCGCTTTTCATCCCATAGAACGTGACGCTCACTTGCGAACCCATGCCCACGTTTGGCGCGTCTGGTTCCGGCACATCGGCGCAGACGCGGATCGGGTCGGAAACCACGACTTGCACCAGCGCCTGCATGCCGCTGCGCCCGCCCATGCCCGCCGTGATCATGTCGCCGTTGCTGACGAAGCGTTTGATCACGCGCGCTTCCTTGATCGGAGTGCCCAATCCCAGCACCGGCACGACCACGTTGGTGTAATCGAACCACACTTTCGCGCGCTTGAGCGCCGCTTCGGCGATGCCTTCTTTGCCTTTCGCCGCGGCCACCGCGGACTTGGCCACTTCCACTGCGGCCTTCGCCGATTCCAACTCCTGCGCCAACACCGCGCGTTCCGACGGAATCGCCGCCAGATGCGTTTGCGCCACCTCGATTCCTGCTTCGTACACTTTCACCGTGTATTCCTGATTTTCGCGGTCCTGGTCCGTCGCGGCTTCTGTGTCGAAAAGTTTCTTGGTGCGGTCGTACTGTTTCTGCGCTTTGTCTTTTTCGGCTTTCGCTTTGACGATGTCCGATTTCAAATTCATTTCCTTCGCGTCGATCTCCGTCGAGCTCGCCTGCACTTTCTTGACCGCTGCGTCCGCCGCAAGCACTGCTGCTTCGGCCGCTTTCACGTCGGCCTTCGCCGACGCCAATTGCGCCTCGGCCAGTTTCACGTCCTGCTCCAATTCCGGCGCGTCGATGCGCCCGATGGGCTGTCCTGGTTTGACGCTGTCGCCGATATCGAGCTTGAAGTCGCACAAGAATCCCGACGCGCGCGCGTACAACGGCAGTTCGACCAGCGCCTCGGTGTTGCCCGGAATATTGATCCAGCGCACCACGTCACGGCGCTCGGGCTTCACTGTTTCGATGCTCGCGACTGATTCCTCCGCGGCGGCCGCAGCGAAGAACAACGCTGAAAACACCCATGCCAGCGCCAGGCTCGTTCGCAGGCGCCTCGGCGAGATCGGTTTTTCAAACAACAAATCCTGATTCATCGGTTGCGCTCCAGCGTTTCTCACTAAAAAATACTTCAAAGGACGGCTGCACGCGGCTCGATCGTCGAGCGCTTATCGTCGCAGGCAAATCGAGTTCGCAAGAATGACAAATGCCTGACGATTTTAACTAACCCGTCTTCATGCGATTTGCTTCTTTTTCCTGCATTTTCACAAAAATTTCATAGGGAAACTGCGTCCAGTTACCCTATTGCCTCAATCGACTATGCTTCACTCATTCTTCAAACATTTCGCCGAACAACTCGCGCACTTTTTCCTTCGCCACGTTCAGCGCCCGCCTTCCGCGCGCGGTGATGCGGTACATGCGGCGGTAGATGCCGCCCTGTTTTTTTGTGGTCGAAGACAAATAGCCCTTCGCCTCAAGCCCATGCAAAACCGGATAGAGGGTGCCCGGGCTGAGCTTATAACCGTGGCGCCCGAGTTCTTCAATGATCCACAATCCGAACAGGGGTTCTTCCGACGCATGATGCAGGATATGCAGCCGGATCAGCCCTGCCAGCAGATCGTTGTCTTGCATGACGCGCTCTCGTTATCGTTTTTCGCTATCGCATTTCGATAAGGCGGTGTAATCTACCCGCGCCTTAAAGCAGCGTCAAAGCCGAAAGTTATCAACTTCGTCACGATTAGGCAAGCACGGAAACGACTCATGAGCTTAGTCAAAATCGCCTTGCGCCGGCCGATCATGGTCCTGGTGCTGATCCTTGCCGTCGCGCTCGGCGCGTATCAGGCGCTGCAAAAGATGCCGCGCGACATCTTCCCCGATCTGGGTGTGCCGGTGATCTACGTTGCGCAGCCTTATGGCGGCATGGACCCCGCGCAAATGGAAGGCTTTCTGGTCAATTATTACGAGTACCACTTCCTCTATATCATGGGCATCGAGCACGTCGAATCGAAGTCGATTCAAGGCACCGGCCTGATTAAACTGCAATTTCACCCCGGCACGAACATGGCCCAAGCCATGGCCGAAACCGTGTCCTACGTCAATCGCGCGCGCGGTTTCATGCCGCCCGGCACCGTGCCCCCCTTTATTATGCGCTTCGATGCCGGCAGCGTGCCCGTTGGCAACCTGGTTTTCTCCAGCGACACGCAATCCGTCGGCGATTTGCAGGACATGGCGCTGTTTAAAGTCCGCCCGCTTTTCGCGACGCTGCCGGGCGTCTCCGCGCCGCCGCCGTTCGGCGCCAGCCAGCGCAGCATCGTGATCCGTGCCGACGCGCAGAAACTGCGTTCCTACAGCATGTCGCCCGACGAAGTCGTCAGCGCGTTGGCGAATGCGAACACGATCACGCCGTCCGGCAACGTGCGCATCGGCGACAGCATGCCCATGGTGCCGATGAACGCAACGGTCGTGGACATCAAAGATCTTTTGGATGTCCCGATCCGGCCGGGCGCCACGCGCACCGTTTACTTGCGCGACGTGGCGACGATTGAAGATGCAACGGACATTCAAACCGGTTTCGCGCTCGTGAACGGCCGCCGCACTGTCTACATCCCCGTAACCAAACGCGCCGACGCCTCGACGCTGGCCGTGGTCAATCTCGTCAAACAAAACCTGCCGAAGTTTCAAGCGCAGTTGCCAGACGATGTGAAAGTCACCTATGAATTCGATCAGGCGCCCTACGTCACGCGCGCCATTTCAGGCTTGCTCAATGAAGGGCTGCTCGGCGCGGCACTGACGGGATTAATGGTGCTGCTCTTTTTGTGGGATCTAAAAAGCGCGTTGATCGTGGTGCTGAATATTCCGCTGGCAATTCTCTCCGCGTTGCTGGCGATGTGGATTGCCGGACAGACGGTCAACATCATGACGCTCGGCGGGCTGGCGTTGGCCGTCGGCATTCTGGTGGACGAAGCGACGGTCACGATCGAGAACATTCACACCCATCTGGCGCGCGGAAAAACCGTCGCGCAATCCGCGCTGGACGCCACCAACGAAACGACCGTGCCGCGCCTGCTGGCGATGCTCTGCATCTTGGCCGTCTTCATTCCCGCGTTTTTCATGGAAGGCGCGACCAAATCGCTCTTCGTTCCGCTTTCGCTGGCGGTCGGTTTTTCGATGGTGGCTTCCTACGTCCTGTCGAGCACCCTGGTGCCCGTACTGGCGACGTGGACCATGAAAAGCGCCCACGACGAAGCCAAGCCGGGCCTTTTCTCCAAAATCCAAAACGGGTACGCGCGCCTCGCCGGCGCGCTCGTGTGGGTGCGCTGGATTTTGGTACCCGTCTATCTTGCCGCGGCAGTGTTGGCGATCTGGTGGATCGGCCCAACGCTGGGCACTGAGATTTTCCCCAAAGTGGACGCCGGCCAATTCCAACTGCGCTTGCACGCGCCGACCGGCACGCGCATCGAAGCGACCGAGGCGATCACGCTCAAGACGCTGGATTTGATCAAGAAAGAAGTCGGCCCCGAAAACGTGGAACTCAGCCTCGGCTTCGTCGGTACACAGGCGCCCAGTTACCCCATCAACACCATTTATTTGTGGACGGGCGGCCCCGAAGAAGCCGTGCTGCAAGTGCAGCTCAAGCCCGGCGCAGGCGGGAGCATTCAGGACTTGCAGGAGAAACTGCGCCACGCCTTCGCGAAGTCGTTCCCCGATGTCGAATACTCCTTCGAGCCCAGCGACATCGTCAGCCGCGTCATGAGCTTTGGTTCCGCGACGCCGGTGGAAGTGGCCGTCGCCGGACCGGAGCATCGCGCGTTTGCGGAGAAGATTCGCGCTAAACTCAAAGAAATCCCCACGCTGCGCGATTTGCGTTATGGCCAGGCGGTCGATTATCCCACCATCAAAATCGGCGTGGACCGCGAACGATCCGGCATCCTGGGAATGAATACCGCGGATATTGCCAAAGCGGTGGTGACAGCGACCTCGTCGAGCCGATTTGTCGTGCCAAATTTCTGGGCCGATCCGTCCAACGGCGTCGGCTACCAGGTGCAGGTCGAAGTGCCACAGGCGCAGATGAATTCGATCGAAGAAATTCAGAATCTGCCCGTGGCTAAGAAAGAAGGCGAGCAGATGCTGCTGCGCCATGTCGCCAGCGTCACGCCGGGTTTGGCCGCGGAACAAATCGACCGCTACAACATGCAGAAAATGTCTACGCTCGGCGCAAACATCATGGGCGAGGATTTGGGGCGGGTCGCGGTGAAGGTCGCTCAAGCCGTGAAGGACGCCGGCACGCCGCCGCCGAAAATCACGGTCGCGGTGCGCGGGCAGATTGCGCCGATGAATCAGATGATGGACGGCTTGCAACGCGGCTTCCTGCTGGCGATTCTCGTGATTTTCCTGCTGCTGACCGCAAATTTCCAATCGTTTAAGCTCTCCGCCATCGTCGTTTCGACGGTCCCGGCCGTGGCGGTGGGAGTCGTGCTTGCCTTGTGGCTCAGCGGGACGACATTGAATATCCAATCGTTCATGGGCGCGATCATGTCCATCGGGGTGGCCGTGGCCAATGCGATTCTGCTGGTGACGTTCGCCGAACGCGCGCGCATGAGCGGCCAGAACGCCGTGGCCGCGGCCGTCGAAGGCGCGCGCAGCCGGCTGCGGCCCATTCTGATGACCAGTTCCGCCATGATCGCAGGCATGATTCCAATGGCGCTGGGCGTGGGCGAGAGTGGCGAACAGACCGCGCCGCTGGGCCGCGCCGTCATCGGCGGCTTGGCCGCCGCGACCGTCGCGACGCTGATCATCCTGCCGGGCGTCTACGCGTTGGTGATGGGCTGGAGCGGCCGCAAGTCCGTCTCGCTGGATCCGCAAGACCCGGAGAGCGCGCAGTTCGCCAAAGCGTAGCCACTTTTTCACAGATATGGCAAATCTTTTTGCCGAAATATCGACAATCGTTCATACATTCTTAACAACTTAAACCTTTTATAAGCATGGGCTTAACCAGTTAAAACGGGGTAGCGTTGCTCTTTGTTAATATTGCATTAACTTCTTATGCTAATCTTAACCAAAATCCGCGTTGTATCCCCTCTGCACAACCTGTATAACCTCGACGCATTCCAAAAGTCTGATCGTCTTCTGGCAAACCACGGGGTGACACCATTGAGTCTCACGGGGTCTGTGGCGGAAAAAGTGCGCATTCAAAAGGAGGAGGGAAATATGGGTAAATGGTGCGGAAAAGCGGTTCTCGCCACGTTGTTGACTCTCGGCTGTGTAGCCGGGGCAATGGCTGTCGAAGTGCCGACGTCCGAGTGGGAACACATGAAGCAGGAGATCGCGGATCTCAAATCCGGCAAGGGCGTGGCGACGATCGCCCCAGACATGGTGGATACAAAGCTCGACAGCAAATACGGCCCGGATCTGCCGGCGACAACGTTGAAGGCGCCCGGCAAATTGAAAATCAGCTTGCTGGCGCAGATGTGGTACTACAGCATTCAAGTGGACAACCGCGGTTTCTTTAGCGACCCGAATAATCTCGGGATTGTTGACAACAACACTTCGAACGACATCAACAGTTTCCGCGTGCGGCGCGTCGAAACAAAATTCGTCTACGAGTTCAACGAATGCTTCGGGTCCGTCATGATGTTCGACCCTGCACGCGAAGCGAACGGGTTTCCGAACTTCCCCAGCAATCAGGGCAACTACCATAAGACAGGCACGGGCAACGGCCAGTTCTCAGCCGGCACCAGCACCACCATCACGGGCGGATTGATTAGCGGTAATCAGGGTGCGGTCGCCGCGGGATCGCCTCCGCGCCTGTTGCAGGATGCCTACGTGACTTGTAAAAATGTCGTTCCGTACGTGGACTTCAGACTTGGTGAATTCAAATGGAAGTGCGGCTATGAAGGTACAGTGGACAGCGCCAATTTGGATTTCGCCGAACGTTCGATGCTTGGTTTCCAGGGCGACAACCGCGACTTGGGCGCCATGGCGCACGGTTCGTTCTGGGGCAAGGATTGCAAAGACGTGGATGGCCGCTTTCAGGTTTGGGCCGGCGTAGTGGACGCGGCTGGCAGCTTTTACAACCCTGGCAATGAGCAGGGCCGATCCGATAACAATCAGTCCAAGGACATTGACCTGTCGTTCCTGGTCCGCCCGCTGTGGGAGGATTGTGCCGGTCATTTGGAACTTGGCGCGTCTTACTTCTTCGGCCGCCACGGTGCGCAAGCCACAGACCTGACCTCCTATGCTGCTGTGACGGCAGCTTCGCCGGTGCCGCCTCAGCCTTGGGCCTCCAAGGGTGTTGCCTATGCCAGTTATCAGTTCGGCGACTGGTTCGCCAAGGGCCTCTGGGTCCGCGGTGAATACGGTTTTGTTCGCGACCGCGAAGAAGGTTCGGTCATCGCCTTCGGAAACGGCAATTTGGGAGCGGGTGCGACGCTCGGTCAAACTCAAACCGCGCTTCAGCCGTTCTCCAGCCAGGGTGGGTACGCCACTGTCGGATATCGCTTCGACAGCACCAATTGGGATCATTGCGTCCCGTGCTGGTTGAAACCGATCGAAGTGTTAACCCGTTACGACCAGTTCCAGAACATCCACATCACCAACCTGGCCAACCCGAACCATCAGGAAGCCTTGTACACGAAAGCCATTACGGCGGGCGTGAACTACTATTTCGGCGAGCGCACCAAGATCCAGGTGAATTACAACTGGATCACGCTGCCGGGTGATCACTCGAACTCCGCGCGCAGCTTCCACGACACCAAGAACGACAGCCTCCTGATCAACTTCCAGGTGGCGTACTAAGTATCGTCGGCTTTTTGCTGAGCAAAAGCAATTCCGGGCGAGCGCAAGCTCGCCCGGATTTTTTTTAGTGCGTGACTGGCCCATATTGGTTCTTTAAGTCCTAGTGCCGCAGTCCGCATCGCGTTCCGTTTCCGTTTCATCGTTGCGGTGCATTTCGAAAAACTATATTGTCGTGGCATGCGCACGATCGAGAGAATAAAATCAATGGTCCGAGAGGGCCGCTACACGATTACGGACCACGCTCATGAGGAGGCATCGAAGACGATTTCCTGGTTGGGGATGTGAAGCACGCCTTGCTGAATGGGAATTTGATCGCACAGCTAACCCACGATCCACGTGGGCCGAGATTTATTGTGCGGGGTCCAGCAGACGACGGCCGCGACATGAATGTGGTTTGCAGGTTCGACAGCGCGGGTAATGTTCGGATCATCACGGTTTATGAGGATTCTGGCGCATGAAAAGAAACGGCTACGGAGAATGTGAGTTCTGCGGCGGAAAAGTGGTAGAACGCCGGCTGACCAAGGACCTTCGCCTTGGCGCGCGGCTGTTCGCGTTCGAAAACGTTCCGGTCGGTGTGTGTGTGAATTGCGGCCACCGCATCTTCAAAGGGCCGGTCCTCGAACGCCTTGAGGAACTTGCCCATTCGCGCGCCCCGGTCAAGCGCCGCCTTTCGGTGCCCGTGCGCGACTATGTTCCGGCGTAATGCGGCTCATATAATCCGCAATTTTTTTTGCATTTGAATTCTCGCGATGGTTTAATGGCGCGGTCCCCGGAAGTGGATCTTTCCACTGTACGCGTCCGTCATTGCGCGGCGAATCGGTCGTCTAACTTGGCAAGGAGTTCATCGGCCATGCGGATCGGGAATCGACTCTTAATCTGTGCTACGGTTGCACTCATCTTCGTGCAAAACCTGCGCGCCGAAAGCGGGGAGCGCTATGCGCTGCTGGTCGGCGTTAACGTATACGGTTCCAACTCGCGGCTCAAGGAATTGAAATACGCCGCCTCGGACATGGACTCGCTGGCCATGACGCTGCGCGGACTGGGCTTCAAACCGCAGAACATCTTCCTGATGACGCAGACCGGCAACCGCGACCCGCGCTTTATTCCGATGAAAGCGAACGTTGAGCGCGAATTGAAATTGATGCTCGACGACCGCGGCAAGGACGATTTCGTGGTCGTGGCGTTTGCCGGGCACGGGCTGCAATACCGCGGCAAGGAGGACGTGTACTTTTGTCCCGCGGACGCGCGCGTGGGCGACGACAAGACTTGGTTGAACATGAACAAAGTCATGGGGCAGTTGAAGTCGTGCGCGGCGGGGCACAAACTGCTGATCGCCGATTGCTGCCGCAACGACCCGCGCACGGAAGGGCTGCGCGATATGGGCGACAATGTCGAAAGCGTGACTCGGCCGGAGAAACTGGTGCAACAATCAGTCGCGGCGCTGTTCAGTTGCGGCAATGGCGAATTTGCACACGAAGAGGACGAATTCAAAGCGGGTGTGTTCACGCATTTTCTGGTCGAAGGCCTCAAAGGAGCCGCGGCACCCAAAGGCGACGTCGATCTACTCGGATTGGCGCAGTACCTGCAGCGCGAAGTCAACGATTACGTGAAGAAAAAATACGGCGACAAGCAGAAGCCGGCGTTTCGGATGGACGACGAACTGGGGCTGGTGTTTGGAAAATTCAATCCTGCCTACGAGAAGATTGCGGCGGGACGCGCGGCGATGGACAAAAAAGATTGGCGCGGGGCGGCGGCTATTTTCGAGGATTTGTACAAAGCCGATCCGAAGAACGACGCGCTGAAGAACGACTTGAGCGAAGCGGAACGGAAGCTGGGACTTTCGCTGTGCTGGCGCGACGGCGGGAACGACGAACAGGAAGCTGCGCGCCTGTTCCGCAAAGGCGCCGAGCGCGGTTACGGGCCGTCGCAATGCCTGCTGGCGGCCAAGTATCTGGCCGGCACGGGCGTGGCGAGGGACACGGCGAAGGCGTTGGAGCTGTTCAAGCTTGCGGCGGCTCAGGATTGTGCCCACGCGCAGCGCTTTTTGGGCGACATGTATGAAAACGGCGAAGGCGTTGCCAAAGATTCGAAGGAAGCCGAGAAGCACTACAAGGAAGCGTTGCGCTTGTACGCCGCGGAGCTCTCGCGGAACGATGCTGAAGTGCAGTACGGGCTGGCCTACATGCAGATCAACGGACAGGCTCCTCGCAACGACAAGGAGTCAATGCGCCTGCTCCGGCTGAGCGCGGCGCAGGGGAGTTACTCGGCGATGACGTTGGTCGGCTGGATGTACGCGAATGCGCGCGGCGTGCCCAAGGATGAGGAAGAGGCGGTCAAGTGGTATCGGCGGGCGGCGGAGAAGAATCATCCGCAGGCGCGCTTTTTTCTAGCGGAAGCGTACGAGAGCGGACACGGCGTGGCTCAGGACGAGGCGGAGGCCGCGAAGTGGTATCGCCTGGCCGCGGAGCAGAGCTACCCGCGCGCGCAAATTGCGTTGGCGCACCTTTACCAACGCGGCGCGGGGGTTGAAAAGAATCCGGCGGAAGGGCTCAATTGGATTCGCAAAGCGGCGGAGTTGGGCAATTCGGGGGCGCAGATTGAAGCCGGCCGCGCGTACCAGACTGGAAACGGCACGGCCAGGAACGATGCGGAGGCGGCGAAGTGGTACCGCAAAGCCGCGGATCAGAACAATACCGCCGGAGAAGTGTGGCTGGCGTCGATGTATGAAAATGGAAGGGGTGTGGCCAAAGACGAAGTCGAAGCCGTGAAGTGGTACCGCAAGGCGGCGGAGCAGGGCGACTTTCCGGCTCAAACGAATCTTGCGCGGATGTATGAAAACGGATTGGGGGGCTTGCCGGTCGATATCGACACAGCCATCGAGTGGTATCGCAAGGCGGCCAAGCTTGGCGGGAAGACGGCGGCGGCGCGTTTGAAGGAGTTGGGGAAGGAAGAGTAGCGTAGGACGGGCTCGGAGGCCCGTCCTACGGAAAAAAAGATTTAAAACGCGCGTCATCCGATTACACTCTTGTCGTCCTATAACTTCGAAAGCGTTTCCGGGCCTCAATTTCATGGAGGAGTTTCTGAAATGAAGAACCGCGTTCGATCCCCCAAAAATACTGGCCGCTTACTGACGTGCGCGGCTCTGGTTTTCAGCGTGCTCACTTTCGCGGCGCATGCCGCCGGCGAGCGCTATGCGCTGCTGGTCGGCGTCACCGAATACCGCGAAGATTCGGGTCTGACCAATCTCAAGTATCCTGAAAACGACATGACCAAGCTCAAGGACGCGCTGGTCGAGCTCGGCTTTTCGCCCGAGAATATTCGTTTGATGATTCAGTCCGGCGGCGGCAGCGACCGGCTCAAACCGCGCAAGGACAACATCGTCAAAGAACTTCAGCTTTTGATGAAGAACAAGCGCGCCGAAGATCTTGTCGTCGTGATGTTCGCCGGCCACGGCTTGCAATTCCGCGGCGATACGAAAGTCTTTTTCTGCCCCAGCGACGCGCGCATCGAAGGAAAGGAAAACCTGCTTGATATTTCGTCGGTCTTCGAAACGCTCAAAGATTGCGAAGCCGGCAGCAAGCTGCTGATCGCCGACAGTTGCCGCGATGATCCGCTGTTCAAAGGCACGCGCGGCGGCGTGTCGAGTTTGACCAAGCCGCAGCATATCAAGCCTCCACAATCCGTGGGCGTGCTGTACAGTTGCGGCGAAGGCGAATCGGCCTACGAAGACGACAAGGAATTGAAAGGCGGCGTTTTCACTCACTTCTTGATCAAAGGATTGAAAGGCGAAGCCGAACAAAACGGCGAAATCAGCGCCGCGTCGCTGGCCGATTACGTGCAGCGCAAAGTCTACGATTTCGTGAACGCCAAACGCGGCGCGTCACAGACGCCCTCCTTTATGGTGACGTCCGGCCGCACGATGGTGCTGGGCAAACTCGGCCAGGGCAGCACGCTGGTATTCACCACAAAAATGAAAGCGGGCAAGACCGCCTTGGATGCGAAAGATTACCGCAAGGCCGTGGATCTCTACGAGGAAGCGCACAAGCTCAAACCCTTCGACGCCGAAGCGACGAAACAATTGGCCGAATCGATGTTCGAACTGGGTGTGAGTCTCAACACCTATTTCGGCGGCAAGGACGACAAAGAAGCGGCGGAGTGGTACGCGAAAGCCGCTGAAATGGGCAGTTCGCCGGCGCAGTGCAACCTCGGCTGGATGTATACCGAAGGCATCGGCGTGCAGAAGAATTCGCTGGAAGGCTTGCGCTGGTACAAACTGGCCGTGGAGCAGAACAATTCGCAGGCGATGACCAATTTAGGCATGATCTATGATGCCGGGCTGATTGTGCCGCAGAATTACAAGGAAGCCGTGCGGTTGGAATCCAGCGCGGCGAACGATGGCAACATCGAAGCGATGCGAAACCTCGGCTACCTATACAACGTCGGGCACGGTGTCAACAAGAGCGACGAGGAATCGTTCAAGTGGTACAAGCAGGCCGCGGACAAGGGCGATATGTATTCGGTCAACTGCATCGGCTGGGCGTACGAATACGGCCTTGGCGTGCAGAAAAATTACGGCGAAGCGATGCGCCTCTACCGCGCCGCCGCCGACAAGGGCAACGCTTCGGCGCAGTGCAACCTCGGCCACATGTTTGATCTCGCCAAGAATTATCCGGAAGCGCAGCGCTGGTACCGCCTGGCCGCGGAACAAGGCGAGATGGTCGCGGCGAACAACCTCGGCGTGATGTATCAGAACGGCACCGGCGTGCAGCAGAGCACCGACGAGGCGATCAAGTGGTACAAGGTTTCCGCGGAGAAAGGCTACGGCCTGGCGGCGTCCAATCTGGGCCACATCTACAACGGCGCCAGCAATTACCCCGAAGCGATCCGCTGGTTCCGCATGGCCGCGAATCAAGGCGACGCGGCCTGCGCGAACGAATTGGGCTGGCTGTATCAGAACACGTACAACAATCTCAACGAAGCCGTGAAGTGGTACACCGTCGCCGCGAACAAAGGCGACGCGCGCGGCCAAACGAACCTCGGCTACTGCTACGAAAACGGCCTCGGCGGCCTGCCGCAGAATTTGAACATCGCGATTCAGTGGTACCAAAAAGCCGCCCGTCAGGGCTTCGCGACCGCGCAGCAGAATTGCCGGACGTTCCATGTGAGCTGGTAGGCACAGAAGTGCTGGGGTCACGAGTGCTGAGTGCTGAGTGAATGGTGCGGCGGCACTCTTGCCGCCGAACGAGGCGTGAAGCAATACCTTGCGAGCATCATTCTATTCGCGATAGCGGCGCACGCTTTAGGCGCTGACCCGGTTGACGCAGGCGACTTCAGGGCGCTGATGCAAGAGGTCCGGTGGGACAGCAGCCTCGGCTTGAGCATCAAAATGCCTGCGCTCGAAGAGAAACTGGCGGGCGCGACCGCCGCGTATTGGCTCAAGGGACTTGCTGACACACGGCCCGTCATTGAGCAGACTGCCGCCGAAAAACAACGGTACCACGAACCCGACGAATGGCGCGTGTGCGACGTTGTTTATTATTTTTACGAGCGCACGATTTTGCAGCCGGAGCAATGCAAATTGGACCACGACCGGTTCACACAGGCGGAACGGTCGAAGTTTATCGAAGCGGCGGTGGCGGCGCTGAAGAAGTGCGCGGCGGACGCGGTGCCTGAGAAGAGAAGGAAATAGACGGAACTACGAACGCGCTTATCGCTTGCGCGCGCGCCGTTCCGCAGCATAATCTTCCGGCGCAGAGTTTCGGAGCGCCCCGCCCATGGCTTTGGCCGCGAAGTACGGCATCATCTCGGATGTTCACGCCAATTACACCGCCATGAAAATGGCGCTGGATCACCTCGACGCTGCGGGCTGCGATCACATCATCAATCTCGGCGACCTGGTGGGCTATGGCGCGGAGCCGGCCAAATGCGTCGAGGCGATGCGCACGCGCAAGAACGTGACATCCATCATCGGCAACCACGACCGCCAGGCCATTGGCGACAAAGACGACCGCATGCGCAAGACCGCGGCGAAAGTGCTGGAGTGGACCGCGCAGCACCTCACGCCCGAAGACGTGGCGTACTTGAAGAAAATTCCGCAGGGGCTGGTGCTGGAGGAGCAATTCATTCTCGTGCACGGCTCGCTGGTCGAGCGCGACGCGTATCTGCTCTCCGCGCCGGAGATCGAAAAGAATTTGCAGGCGATGATCAAGGATTTTCCCGCGGCGAAAGTGTGCTTCTTCGGCCACACGCACGTGCCCATGCTGATCGGGACCAAGCGGACCATGCTCGAGCTGCAGGAAACGAAGATGTTCAAGCTCGACCCCAACGAAAAATACATGATCAACCCCGGCAGCGTAGGCCAGCCGCGCGACAAATGCCCGCTGAGTTCGTTCGGAATTTTCGACACGCAGAACTGGACGATGACGTTCATCCGCAAGCCTTACGATTACAAGCAGGCGCAGCAGTTGATCATCGACAACGGATTGCCGGAGAAATTTGCGAGAAGGCTGGCGCTCGGAATTTGAGGGAAGTGCTGAGTTGAAGTTGGGCAACGGAGGAGTCAGCATGAACCGGGTGATTGCAATTTTAGTTGCCGTAGTACTGTGGGCGAGTCTGAGCGGGCGAGCGGGAGAACCAATCGATCTTAAAGCCGGGCTTCTGGCGCATTGGACTTTTGACGAAACCGAAGGAAAAGTCGCCAAGGATTCCTCCGGGAACAATATTGACGCGATGCTTGAGGGCGGCGCTATGCGCTGCGACGGCAGAATCGGGCGCGGAGTTCATTGCGATGGGATAGATGGCGCGGTGCGGATTGTGCGTAATCCAAAATTGGAATCGAAAGACGGAACCACAATAGCGCTATGGGCGTTGATTGAAGCGCGAGCACAAGACGAATTCCACGATCTTGTGCGGCATCATGCGGGCCGCTCTGGGGTTTGTTTCCGTTGGAAGCATGGATCCCAAATTCTTCAATTCCGCGTGGACCGCAGGAACAACGGCCCGGTTTACGCCGTCGATAAAGGCTCGAACGAACGCTACCTTAACGCGTGGCATTATTTCGCTGGAACGTTCGACGCGAAAACTGGAATTGCACGGCTTTATGTGGATGGGGAGCTGCATGCAGAAGCACGCGGAAACCCAGGTCCTCTGGAATATACCGGCGATACGTGCATATTTCACGCCACCGAAGGCGCAATGACGGGCGTCGTCGACGAAGTGAGGCTCTATGATCGTGCGCTTTCCGAAGCGGAGATCAAGGCACTGGCATCGGTTATGAACCCGCCATCCTCGCTTGTCGGGTATTGGAGTTTCAACGAAGTTAACGGAACATCAATTTCAGATAGCAGCGGGAATGTCAACCATGGAAAGCTCAATGGCGGCACTTGGACAAGCGGAAAGTATGGCAATGCGCTGGAACTCGATGGCCGGGTCAATTGCGTAACTGTCGCCGACGCGGCGTTGCTGGATTTGGATTCGCAGCTTTCGATCTCCGTCTGGATTAGAGCGTCCAAGGACGCACGCCCTGGTGCAGGTAGTACGATTCTAAAAAAGACCGATCACTACGCGCTTACATACGTTGACGATCACACGCTGCGCTTTGCCGTCGGAGCAAGCGGGGAAATCGACGTGCCGATCCAATCGATTGCGGATTGGAGCCATGTCGTGGGGACGTATGACGGTTCGATCGGGCGAGTCTACGTCAACGGAGTGCTCGCTGGCGAGAAAAGCATTCAACGGAAAACCGCGAAGCAGCGTGGCGAGTTATGCATTGGCGCGAGTGTAAAAGGCGCGACCGATTGTTTTCATGGCGTCATTGACGAAGTGCGCTTGTATTCCGGAGCGTTAAGCGGCACGGAAGTTGACGCACTTTACAAAGCGAAGACGGCTCCGGTACCAGCCGCGTCGCACCATTAGAGCCTGTTGGCTCGATTCTAGCGTGGCGACTACACCGCCGGCTGCTGCTGCGTGACGCAATGAATCGCCCCATACCCGCCGACCAAATCATTGCACCGAATCCCAACTACCGCGCGTCCCGGAAAAAAATCGCCGATGAGGGCTTTGGCTTTCTCGTCGTTCTCGTGGCCGAAGATGGGGACGAGCACGGCGCCGTTGCCGATGTAAAAATTGGCGTAGCTGGCCGGAAGACGTTCTTCGGGCGGGCGCGTGTCGTGCTGCGCGCCGCGGAAGACTTTGCCGGGCGTGGGCAGTTTGACGACGGTGAGCTTCGCGCCGTTTTGGTCGGTCGCCGATTGAAGGCGTTCGTAATTTTCGCGCAGGGCTTTGTAATTGTTGTCGTGCTCGTCGTCTTCATAGACGGTGACGACCGTCGTGGCGTTGACGAAGCGCGCGAGGTCGTCGATGTGGCCGTCGGTGTCGTCGCCGACGATGCCATCGCCCAGCCAGATCACGTGCGATGCGCCGAGGTACTCGTCGAGCCGCGCTTCGATCTGCTTGCGCGAAAGCTGCGGGTTGCGGTTGGGGTTGAGCAGCACGCATTCCGTCGTGAGCAGCGCGCCGGCGCCGTTGACGTCGATCGAGCCGCCTTCGAGAACCATGCGCGGGTGAAAGCAGGGCACGTTCAAAATCGCCGCCGCGCGTTCTGGCACGCGGTCGTCGTCGTCCCACGGCGGATACTTTCCGCCCCACGAATTGAAGCGCCACGCGACGGCGGCGATGGAGGGGCGGCACTCCTGCCGCCCTTGATTCGTCGCGGCGTCCAACGGCGGCAAGAGTGCCGCCGCTCCAACAGTCCGCGTGATAAAAATCGGCCCGTGATCGCGCGCCCAGGCGTCGTTGGTCGGGATTTCGTGGTAGAAAATCGAGGCGCTATCGACGCCGTGATTCTTCAGCAGCGCGCGCACGCCGCCTTCGGCCAGCGCGTTGCTCACGCAGATGTGGAGATTCTCGGAAGGGCAGAGCGCGCGGACGATCTCCGCGAAGACATGCGGAATCGGCCCAAAATTTCCGACCCACGTGCGCGGATTATGCGGCCACGAAAGCCAGGTGCCTTCGTGCGGCGCCCATTCAGCGGGCATGGCGTAACCGAGTTCTTTGGGGGTGTCGGCCAAGATGAGGGTTCCGGGATTGAGATTGCGAAAAATGTCGATAAAGGATAACGTGAAACGGGAGTGGGGAAAGTGACGGAATGCGAGGCACGCATGACAGTCAAACGCCGTCTGGATAAAGAGCAATTTGCGCGCATCGGCGACAGCATTTACGAGAGTACGGTACGCCCGGTGCTCAAGCGCAAAGACGATGGATAATTCGCGGCCATCGATATTGAAACGAGCGAATTCGAAATCGACGCGGACCAATTGGCGGCGTGTGATCGGCTGCTTGCACGAGTTCCAAATGCCCAGATTTGGATGGTGCGGATTGGCTCGCGGTATGTGCACCGATTTGGCGTGTTAGATGTCGGAAGGGACGTTCAACTTGCGACGCTTTAGATTACTGGTCGCAATTCCCGTCGCAATTGTCATCATTGCGGCCGGGGGGTGGTTCGCGTTGCTCCTTACGGCAAAATTGAAATACGACAAAGCGCGACAGTTTTCGAACGAAGCCTACGCCGTGGTCCCGATGGATCGGGAGACAATCAAACTCCTTAGCGAGGTTGAAAGCACTTGGATTTGCAAATCGGACGAAAAGAATGGCCCGAGGTCGGAAATGATTAAATTGGCGGGAATGACGCCGTCGGTTCGCACTTTTATCGAGGTTCAAGACTATCAGATGCCGCCGTATCAATGGTTTTCTCCATCGAAAAATGCACAGGCCGCAAAGCTCGGTTTGATCAAGTTGGAGTTCTTTATGCTCGCCACTGACCAAAAGTGGCATATATCTGAAGACGGTCATCTTGCATTACTGCGGGCCAGAAACGGTGCAGTCTTCGTATTTCGCGACGAAAAGGATGGCTTTCGAGCGACGCTTTACGTGAAACAGACAAACGATGGTGCAGGTTCGGCGACTAAAGAGAGAGCGCCGTGATTTGAGGATTGTCGCAAGGAAGATGATGGCCAGAAAAAAAGCGCCCCTTTCGCACATTGACTCGCATGGCCGCGCGCGCATGGTCGATGTCGGCGCCAAGGAAATCACGCACCGCGAGGCCTCCGCCGAAGCGCTGCTCGTGATGAAAGCGGAGACGTTGAAACTGATCGTCTCTGGCAAGGCCGCGAAAGGCGATGTGCTGGCCGTCGCGCGCGTGGCGGGAATTCAGGCGGCAAAGAGAACGCACGAGTTGATTCCGCTCTGCCATGCGCTGGCGCTGACTTCCGTGTCCGTGGATTTTCAGCCGCAAAGTGGCGGAAAGCTCGTCATCCTCACGACGGCGCGCTGCGATGGGAAGACCGGCGTTGAAATGGAGGCGCTCACCGCGGCGTCGGTTGCGGCGCTGACCGTTTACGATATGGTCAAGGCCGTGGACCGCGGGATGGAAATTCGGCGTGTGCGGCTTTTGAAGAAGAGCGGCGGGAAGAGCGGGACATGGGTGAGATAATGAAATTCAAAATTCAAAATTCAAAATCCAAAATCTTAGTTTTGTTTATTGCGCTCGCGTGTGCGTGCGCGTCCGCGGCGGAGTTGTCGGCGTATTCAAACAAAGAACACAAATTCGAAATCAAATACCCGGCGGATTGGGAGAAGAAGGAAAATTTCAACGATACGACCGTGGCGTTCATCGCTCCGCGCGGCGCGAAGGTGCTGTTTCGGCCGAGCGTGAACGTGGTTGCGCAGGACATTCCCGCCGATGCCGATCTCGCGAAGTTTTCGGACGGCGCGCTGGCCGTGCTGGACAAATTGTTGAAGAATTACACCCAGCTTGAGAAGACCGAAACGACGCTGGCCGGCGTAAAGGCGATTCGCGTTGTGTATTCTTATTCGTACGAAGAAGGCGAATCGAAGATTCAATACGACGTCAAAGCGCTGCTGGTGCTCGCCGTCGCGGGAAAGAAAGCGTACGCGATTACCTGCACGGCGGAAACGCCGTCGTTTAATGGTCAAAAGGCCGTCTTCGATGAGATCGTGAATTCGTTCAAGTTGTAGGGTGGATTCGAGCGTTGGTGTTTTGTGGTTGCCAATGGCTGAATTGAAACTGCACTGGCAAGGCCAGTGGCACACGAACGGCGAACAAGCTGATGACGAGCGTTTTTTGGATTCTTGCCCGGTCATATCCCACTGCGAGAAGTTTTTAAATGAGAGTAGCGAAGCCGACGGTCTTGCTCGTCGAAAAAATTCACCCGCATTATCAGGCGAAACTGGAGCGCGCAACGCGAGTCGTGCGGCCAGACGATTGCGAAGAAGAGACACTGGCAGCACTGTCCGCCGCGGAGCGCGTGGATGCAATCATCATTCGCACGCGCGGCTGCGTGAGCGAAAAAATCATCCGCGCATCGCCAAATTTGAAAATCATCGGACGCCACGGCATCGGCGTCGAGCACATCGACATCGACGCGGCGACGCGCGCGGGCGTGTGGGTTGTGAACACGCCGGAAGGCAGCCGCATTGCCGTGGCCGAACACACGTGGGCGATGATTTTGAATCTGGCCAAGCACGGCATCGCCGCCGACCGTGCGGTGCGCGACGGCGCTTTCGTGTTTCGCGATCGAACCAAATCGCTGCAACTCGCCGGCAAGACACTCGGCATCGTCGGGCTGGGACGCATCGGGACAACCGTGGCGGAAATCGCGCGCGCGTTTGGGATGAAGATTCTGTACACGGATATTCTCAAATTCCCCGCGAAAGAAAAACACCTGCGTGCGCGAAAAGTCTCGCTGCACAATTTGCTCAAATCCAGCGACGTGGTGAGCGTCCACACGCCGCTGGACGAATCGACGCGCGGGATGATCGGCGCGCGCGAAGCGGCGTGGATGCGCCCGCACGCGCTGCTGATCAATTGCGCGCGCGGTGCGATCGTCGATGCGGAGGCGGTGGCGTCGGCGTTGAATGCGGGCAAACTGGGTGGCGCGGGGTTCGATGTGTTCGTGCCGGAAGAGCCTCTTCGCGATCATCCGCTGTTGAATTGTCCGAACGCCGTGCTGTCGCCGCATTCGGCAGCTCAGACGCCTGAAGCAAATTTGGGTTATGCGGCTGTTGTCGATGATGTGCTGCGGGTGCTGAATGGCAAGCAGCCGAAGTTTGCGCTGAATGAAGTATGAGAGTGGAGAGTATGAGAGTGCGAGAGTTAACTACTCGCCGCTCTCATACTCTCGACTCTCACACTCTCAAACTTTCACTGCGCCTTCAACAGCCGATCCAATTCCGTTTTGCAATACTCGTATATCGTCCGGTCGTCGTCGTTGGCGGGCGTGTAATCTTTGAGGAAACCTTGCAGGTACGAGCGCGCGCGGAATTTCGCTTCGGGGCGCTGGCCGATGCAGGTGCCGATCAGGCCGGCGGCGGTGAGGTCCTTGCCCTTGGGCGCCATTTTCAACACCGCTTGAAATTCGGATTGCGCTTTGTCGAAGAGATCGAAGGCCACGTCGCCCTCCTTATACGCTTCGCGATAGGCCTTCAACGCGGCCTGGTAATTCGGGTCGTTGGGATTGAAAACTCTGCGCGATCCGCCGCCGAGCGACTGGACGGTGCGGTACGCGTTGGCCGCGGCGGTCTTCAGCGCGTTATACGTGCTCGTGCATTTCTTGATGACTTCCTCTTTGACCTGCTGCGCGTGCGCGTAGTAAGCCTGGCCCAGCTTGCGGTGAGCAATGGCGGTTTCTTTCATCTTTAGCGACGCCAAGTACAGTGCGACAGATTTGTCGTAGTCCTTGGCTTTGACCAGCCCGTCGGCTTCGATCACGAGTTTCATTTCAGGCGTGTCGGGAATCTCTTCCTTCTTCGCGTTGGGGTTTGTGGATTTGAAACGCGCTTGAGCTTCGCGCGCGAACGTGAGCGCCTTCAGTGCGTAATCGGTGCCCGGATGCGTGCTGGCCATCTGGAACCAATGCAGGCTTACCACGTAATCGTCGCTGGCGTGCGATCTGGCGAAGGCTTCAGACGCCTGAAACGCCTTGCGCGCGTCGTCCATGCCGGAGGTCGGGTCCGCGGGTTCGTTGGGATCGGGCTTAACCGCGGTTTTGACAGGCTCGACTTTTTTCGCGGGCTGCGGCGCCTTAACGCCCGCGACGCCGCGCATTTTGTCGAGCGCGGCATCGATGGCCAGCGTCGAGCGTTTGCGCGCCCAATACAACTCGCTGTTGACTTCCTTCGCCAGATCGCTGTCGGTATCGTGTGCGGTGTCGAGCAGCGCGGCGGCTTTTTCGAGATTGAAGATGCATTTGGCCATCTCGTCGGGCGCGGCGTCGCGGTCGGCGGTGGCTTTGAGGATTTTCAACGATTCTTCTTTGAGGTCGCGAGCCTCGGACTGCGGGTCGGCCCAAACGCACTGGGCCAGCGCCGCCAAAACTGAGACGGCCATGGCGCGAGGCAGGATTGAACGCATGGTCTTGCTGCTCCGAAAAGGTGTCGTGGATTCATGCGCACACGCTCAAAAGAGTTTACACCGAATTGAGTTGAAAAACAAGATTGTGGTGCCGGGCGAAATGCGACTATTAATGCAAATACGGCGACAACACATCCCGCGCGATCAAAAGCCCGCGCTTCACTTTTTCCTCAGTTCCTTCGAACGCGCGGTCTTCGTGCTCGATGCTGAGCACGTAATCGTAGCCCACTTCGTACAGTGCCGCGATGAAGCGCGCCCAATCGACTTCGCCCAATCCGGGCAGGCGCGGAATCTGCCAGCCCATGCCGAGGCTCGTGATGCCGCGCTGGTAAAGCTGCTCGCGGTCGATGCGCATGTCTTTGGCGTGCACGTGAAAAATGCGCGCTTTGAATTCGTGCACCGCGCGGACGCAGTCGATGAATTGCCAGATCAAATGCGAGGGGTCGAGATTCAATCCAAAATTTGCGCTGGGGATAAGCTCGAACATGCGCCGCCACACGTGCGGGCTGACCGCCAGATTATTCCCGCCGGGCCATTCGTCGTTCGAAAAAATCATCGGACAATTTTCGATGGCGATTT
>Ga0209579_10001153_pt1 | contig 22498 bp, 17 predicted proteins | sample Coa_R1_2_FD_187152 | JGI IMG/M metagenome (GOLD analysis project Ga0209579, IMG submission 187152) | Surface soil microbial communities from Centralia Pennsylvania, which are recovering from an underground coalmine fire - Coalmine... | ecosystem: Environmental > Terrestrial > Soil >... | reverse complement strand
CGCGATCTACCGGCGTGCCATCGAGCTCGCCGGCGAAGCCGGCTTTGTCGACCACACCGCATTTGCCCTGGCCCGGCTGGGCGCGCTCGCGCTCGGCCGCGGCGCGCTGCGGGAGGCCGAGGAGCTCGGTCGGCGCGCCCTTGCTGCCGCGATCGCCGCGGATTCCCCGTGGACGGCGGCGTATGCCCGCGTCCAGCTCGCGGCCGTCCACGCCGCCGCCGGGGACAGCGATGCCGCCACGCGGCTCTATCAGGATGCGCTCGAGGCCTCGGAACGCCCGCGGCCACACCGAGCTCGGGAGAGCCTCCAGCTGATGCTTGCCGGCGATCCAGGCACCGCCGCGCTGCTTGGCCTCGCCGGCCTCGCCGACGCCCGAGGCGAGACGGCGGTCGCCGCCGAGCTGCGTGCCCGCGCCGAGTTTGCCCCGACATGAGCGACGAGATGCACCGCGAGCTGGCAGTCGTCCCCACTGGCATGGCAGCGCCAAGGCAGCGCCATCCAGGAAGCTGGCGGGCGATGAGTGACACGATCGAGGGCGGGCGGCGGCTGATCGATGCCGCGGCGCGGATCGAGGAGAACATGTTGACCCTCGAGGCGAGGGTCAAGATCGCGGAACATGCCGCCCTGGCGGACCGGGCGGAGGACATCGACGGGTTCCTCGGCGCGATCGAGGCCGAGCTTGACGGCTGGGACGTGTACCTCGAGCGCCTGCAGGTGACGATCGCGACCAGAGCCGGAGAGCGACGGGAGCGTGCCGAGAGTGCCATCGGCGAGCTGAGGCGCCACCGGAACAGGTTCGGGGCTGGCGTCCTCGAGATCTCCGCGGCCACCCCGGAGTCGTGGCGAGACATCCGAGAGGCCCTACAGGCAGTACGTGAGGAGCTCGAGTCACGGGCCGCCGAGTTCGAGGCCACGTTTGCAGACGGGAGGACCGGATGACGAACACGGCCATTAGCAATCATTGTCGGTTCAACCAGAGCGGTGGGTCGGGAAAACCCGACCTTGGAGGCCGCAGCGAGGGAGCTCTCGGGTTTCCCGTAGGTAGGCGCTCGGGTTTCCCGGCATCAAGTCTCTCGGGCCGCCACGGATGGGCGAGGCGGCAGCCGAGTGACATCCTCCATCTGGCGATACGGGATTCGAGATCACGCTCGGCCCGAATCGGCGTGAGGTCATAGAGAGAGGACCGGCCATGAGTGCGATCGCGCAGCGCGCGTTACACGACGAGTACCACGAGCCTCGGCCCGCTCTGGCGGCGGTGGCGCCCGCTGGCGGCCGGCTGCGCGTTGGCCCCCGATGCGGGCTGATCGACCGTCAGCCGCTGTTGGACCGGTTGTCGGCCACGGCGACCAGCGGCGTCGTCCTGGTGTGTGGCCCCGCGGGTAGCGGCAAGTCCGTGCTTGTGCGGTCGTGGGTTGAGACGGAGGGGCTGACCGAGCGCACAGCATGGGTGTCGGTTGATCGGGGAGAGCGGGACGAGCAGCGCTTCTGGCTGTCGGTCATCGAATCCCTTTCGCGCGTCACCGAGCCGGTCGAAGCGATCGCTCCCGGGCCGAGGTTCTCGGGGAAGCTGGCCGTCGAGCGCCTGCTGACCGAGCTCGAAGAGGTTGACGAACCGCTGATGCTGGTGATCGACGATCTCCATGAGCTGCGCTCGGAAGCAGCGCGAGGGTGGCTCGAGCTGTTGGCGACTCGCCTCCCGGCGGCCATTCGGCTGGTGCTCGTAACGCGCGAGGATTCTCGGCTTGGCTTGCACCGGTTGCGGCTGGCGGGCGAGCTGACGGAGCTGCGCGCCCGCGACCTGTCGTTCTCCGAAGAGGAGGCACGGGCGCTGCTCGCGGCATCGGGCGTTGCACTCTCGGACGCCGGCACGGCCCTGCTTCATCGCCGCACAGAGGGATGGGCCGCGGGGCTGCGTCTGGCCGCGATATCGCTGGCCCGACACCCTGATCCGGAGCGGTTCGTGCTCGAGTTCTCCGGAAGCGAGCGCAGCGTGGCGGATTATCTGCTCGCCGAGGTGCTCGAACGTCAGCCGGCAGAGGTGCGTGAACTGCTCCTGCGTACGTCGGTGCTCGAGCGGGTTTCCGGTCCGCTCGCCGATTTTGTGACCGGGAGCGTTGGGTCTGAGCGGGTGCTGCAGGAGCTCGAGGAAGCAAACGCATTCGTGACCGCGCTGGACGTCGGACGATCCTGGTTTCGCTATCACCACCTGTTCGCCGACCTGCTCCAGCTCGAGCTGCGGCGGGTGTCACCCGGGGTCATCGACTCTCTCCATAGCGCAGCTGCGCGGTGGTACGAGCAGCATGGGTCGGTCGTCGAGGCGATCCGTCATGCCCAGTCGGCGCGCGATTGGCGCAACGCCACTCGCCTGCTGGCCGACCACAGCTTCGATCTGATCTTCTGCGGCCGGATCGTCACCGTCCGGGAGTTGCTGAGCGCGTTCCCGCACGATGGCGCCCAGACCGATCCGGAGCTGGCGGTTGTCTCGGCCGCGGTCCATTTGCTTGGCGGCCAGCGCGAGGAGAGCGCCGCTTACATGGAACTCGCCCAGCGGCTCGTCGACGCGGTACCCGAGGAGCGCCGGTGGCGGTTCGCCGCCCAGCTGGCGGAGATCAGACTCGTCGTCGCGCGGTGGCGCGGCGATCTCGGCACGGTGCAGGCGGCCATGCAGGAGCTGGGGGACGCGCTGGCGAGCCAGCCGGCGGGCGAGCAGGGACTCAGCGACCAGCTACGGACGGCGGCGGTACAGAACCTCGGGATCGCCGAGCTGTGGTCATCGCGGCTCGATGACGGCCGTCGCCATCTCGAGGAGGCGCTGGCGCTGTCTCGTCAGGTTGGACGCCCGTGGCTCCAAATCGCCTGCCTTGGCCACCTCGGGATCGCAGCACCGTGGATCGGCGCGCCTGTCCTGGCCGGCCTTCGGCGCAGCGAGGAGGCGGTCAGGATCGCCGAGATCAACGGCTGGCTTGAGGATCCAGTGGTCGCGAATGGCCTCGCGTCCGCGGCCATGGCGCTGATCTGGCTGGGCCGCTTCGAGGAGGCCGAGGAGTGGCTTGAGCGCGCGCAACGCGTGCTGGCGCCGGGCGCCGAGCCCGCGCTCGAGCTCACGATCCACCATGCGCTAGGGCTCTTGCGGCTCGGACAGCGCCGCTTCGACGAAGCGCTGGCCGCGTTCGAACGCGCTGAACATATGCAGTCACTGCTCATGGACGAACATCCGTACGCGATGCTCACGCGCGGGCGCCAACTTGAGTGTCTGGCTCGCATGGGGCGCCTCGCCGACGCGCTCGCCGGGCTGGACGAAATCTCCGCGGAAGAGCGCGAAGCCCCGTCGATGCGGCTGACCGCCGCGGTGATTCACATCGCGGGCGGCGAGTTCGAGCGCGCCCTGGACGCGTTGGGTCCGGTGATCGAAGCCGCCTCCCCGATGACGCGTGCGTCCCTTGTGATGACCGAGGCTCTGGCGCTCGACGCCGCGGCCCGGGCCGGGCTCGGCGATCGCCGTGGCGCCGAGGCTTCCGTGGAGCGGGCGCTCGAGTTCGCCGAGCGCGAGGGCATCGTGCTGCCGTTCGCGCTGGCTCCGGTTCACGAGATCCTGGAAGAGCTTCCCCGCCACCGGACCGCCCACGCCACGCTGCGCCGAACCATTCTCGACGTGCTGTCGGGTTCCTCGGCGCCACGGCGGGATGAGCCGCCCCCGCTCCTCGATGAGCTGAGCGAGGCCGAGCTGCGGGTGGTGCGCCACCTGCCGAGCAACCTCAGGGCGCCGGAGATCGCGGCCGAGCTGTTCGTCTCCACGAACACCATCAGGACCCACCTGCGTCATATCTACGCCAAGCTCGGCGCTCACGGTCGCGCCGACGCGGTCGCCCGCGCTCGGCAGCTGGGCCTGCTCGCGCCGCGGTAGCGCCGTCAGCGTTCGACCTCGGCGATGCCCTCGGCGAGGATCAGGCGTGCCGCGGCCTCGACCAGGGCCAGGTGCGAGAAGGCCTGCGGGAAATTCCCCAGATGCCGGCCGGTCCCGACGTCGTACTCCTCGGCATAGAGTCCGAGCGGGGAGGCGGCCCTGATGAGCCGCTCCATCAGGTCGCGGGCCCGCTGCGTCTCACCGACGATGGCCAGCGCGGAGACGAGCCAGAAGGAACAGATGACGAACGAGCCCTCCTTGCCTGACAGACCATCGTCCGTCTCCTCGGTCCGGTAGCGAAGCACGAACCCGTTCTCGCTCAGCTCATCGGCGATCGCGAGCACGGTGGAGCGCAGCCGCGGATCGCTCCCGGGTAGGAAGCCGAAGATCGCCGCCAGCAGCGTCGAGGCATCGAGCGCATCCGTCTCGTAGTGCTGGCGGAGCACGCCGCGCCCGTCGACCCCGCGCTCGAGGATGTCTGATTTGATCTGGGCCGCGGTGTCGGCCCAGGCCGCCGCGAGGTCATCCTCCCCGCGAATGTTCGCCAGCCGGGCGGCGCGATCGAGGGCGACCCAGCACATCAGCTTTGAGGAGACGTAGTGCCGGGGCTTGCCCCGCGCCTCCCAGATCCCCTGGTCAGGCTGACGCCACACCTCGGTGGCGCACTGGGCCTGGGCCTCCACGAGCGGCCAGAGGCGGCGCGGGAGACGCTGGCTCCGGACGCTGTGCAGCAGGACGGAGTCGAGCGCGGCGCCATACACGTCGTTCTGCCGCTGCTGGAAGGCGCCGTTGCCGACGCGGACCGGACGCGCGCCGTCGTAGCCCGAGAGACCTTCGAGCACCGACTCAGAGACGTCCCGCCGCCCGTCGATCCCGTACATGATCTGGAGCCCGCCGTCGTCGTTGCGCTCGAGATCGGCCATGAACTGCATGAACTCATCCGCCTCCCAGTCCAGAAGCAGGTAGTGCAATGCCCGCAGCAAGAAGGTCGAGTCACGGATCCACGTGTAGCGGTAGTCCCAGTTGCGCTCGCCTCGCGGGGTCTCCGGCAATGAGGTCGTGAGCGCCGCCACCGTGGCTCCGGTGGGCATGTAAGTGAGTCCCTTGATGGCCAGTGCTGAGCGCTGGATCAGCGGCCCGAGCTCGTGGTCCGGAATCGCCGCCCGGGCCAGCCAGTCACGCCAGAACCCGGTCGTCGCCTCGAGCTGGTCCGCGGCCTCCTCGACGCTCAGGGGGATTCGCGCCTGGGCGCCCCAGCCCAGCGCGCAGTACACCGTCTCGCCCGCGCGCAGGACGTGGCGGGCCCGAGCCCGGCCGCCCTCGATACCGAGCAGCATGTCTGTCTGGAGCTGGATCGTCTGGTCGGCTCCCGTCGCCTCGGCCCGATGCTCATCGTCGCTGAGGGTCCACGCGCCGGGCACGCGGCCGTAGCCGAACGCGGGCTCGCATACCAGGTCGATCTCGACCATCCCCCCGAGACACGCGGCCGTGCGCACGAGGGCGTGGTCGGCGTCCTCGTCGGCGGGGGGCCGAGTGTGGGGAGTGACCGTGTCCTTCCCGCGACGGGGGCCCATGGTCAGCGCGTCGCGAACCACGGCCCAGCCCGTGGAGGTCTTCCACGAGGTGACCAGCGAGTTGGTCCCCGGTTCGTAGATCCTGGCGCTGGGGACGTTGATCCCGAAAGGACCAAAGCGGAAGCTGCCGGCGCCGCGGTCAAGCAGCGCCCCGAACACGCTCGGCGAGTCGAACCGCGGCGCGCACAGCCAGTCGACGGTCCCATCCGGGGCCACCAGCGCGCCGGTGTGGCAGTTGGAGAGAAAGCCGTAGTTGGCGATCGGGGTGAAGGGCGACGGCGCCGCCGCGCTCACGGGCTGGGCGCCGGGCTGTCCGGCGGGAGCGGCGGCGTGACGGCGGCCGTCTGCGGAGGCGCTTCTCGAGCCTCGCCGGTTTCGGGTGGCGCTCATGGCTGTCGCCGAGGTGGGGCTGTGCGTTAGGCGGCGGCCTTTTCCTTGGCCCTCTGGTACTCGTCGTCGGTCAGGATCCCGTGATCACGCAGATCCTCAAGCGCCGCGATGTCATCCGCCTCAGACGCCTTCGTCCGCCGCGTCTGCCGCGCCCGCGCCCGCTCAAACTCCTCATCCGTCAACACCCCCCGGCTACGCAAATCCTCCAGCTGACGCACCCCACCAATCTCGTGCTCACTCATCTTGTCCCCCCGCGCAAACACATAAATCAACACGCCCAAAAGCGGAATCAACACAATCGCGAACAACCACCCCGCCTTCGCCGCCGAAGACAGATCCGGACTGCGATACACGTCAGAAATCACGCTCACCGCCACCCAAATCCACGTCGCCAACAACGCGATCTCCAACACCGTCAGCAACACCTGACCAAACGTGATCGAACCCAACAGCGGCATACCGCCTCCTTACCAATCAAAGAACCCGAGCACCACAACCACCCAGGCCAACACCCCCATCCTCACCCCCCACCAGATGACCCCACATCACCCAAACTGCATGATTGAGGCGGGCTAGCGCTTGGCGTGGCGACGCGCAGCCTGGAGGCGCTGGAGGGCTTCCTTCCAGTCCTGCTCGAGCTTCCGCAGGAGCACCTTGTCCTCGGGGGGCGCCTCGCCCTCGTCCAGCAGCGACCGCGCCTTGGCCTCCGCGTAGCGGAGCTCCGCTCGGTGGGCGTCCCGCTCCACCATCTCCATCGCAAGTGGGTTCTGCATCTGCATGGCGGTCTCCTGTGCTTGGGGATGTCGAACGGCTCGACGGTCAGTAGACCGCCGGGATATAGAGGCGAGAGTGGTCGGGCTCGCGGTAGCCACGGCGCCTGTCGCGGGCCGGCAGGACGGCGTGCTTGCGCGGCGGCGACTCGTAGGGAATCTGGCTCAGCAGGTGGCTGATGATGTTCAGCCGTGCCCGCTTCTTGTCGTTGGCGTCGGCGATGTGCCAGGGCGCGAACTCGGTGTCGGTGGCGGCGAACATCTCGTCGCGCGCGCGCCCATAGTCGTACCACCGGCTGTAGGACTCGAGATCCATCGGAGACAGCTTCCAGACCTTGCGCGGGTCCCCGATGCGGGCCTTGATCCTCCGGGTCTGCTCCTCTTGGCCGACCTCGAGCCAGTACTTGATCAACACGATCCCTGAGTCGACCATCGCCTGCTCGAGCATCGGCGCGCTGCGCAGGAAGCGGAATACCTCCTCCTCGGGGCAGAGGCCCATCACCCGCTCGACGCCGGCGCGGTTGTACCAGCTGCGGTCGAAGATCACGACCTCGCCGGCCGCCGGGAGATGCTGCGCGTAGCGCTGGAAGTGCATTTGGGTCTGCTCACGCTCGGTTGGTTTGGGCAGGGCCACGACGCGGAACACCCGGGGACTGACCCGGTCGGTGATGCGTTTGATGACCCCGCCCTTGCCGGCGGCGTCACGACCTTCGAAGACGACGCAGACCTTCAACCCCTGGCCCACGACCCATTCCTGCAGGCGAACCAGCTCGCCCTGTAGCCGAGCCAGCTCCCGCTCGTAGCGCTTGCGCCCGAGCTTCTTGACCGGCTGCCCATCCGCCGTCTGCTTGGTCGTGGACATTGCGGGGTTTGGTGGTCTCGGGGTTTGGTGGTCTCGCCGCGGCTGTGCGTTAGGCGGCGGCCTTTTCCTTGGCCCTCTGGTACTCGTCGTCGGTCAGGATCCCGTGATCACGCAGATCCTCAAGCGCCGCGATGTCATCCGCCTCAGACGCCTTCGTCCGCCGCGTCTGCCGCGCCCGCGCCCGCTCAAACTCCTCATCCGTCAACACCCCCCGGCTACGCAAATCCTCCAGCTGACGCACCCCACCAATCTCGTGCTCACTCATCTTGTCCCCCCGCGCAAACACATAAATCAACACGCCCAAAAGCGGAATCAACACAATCGCGAACAACCACCCCGCCTTCGCCGCCGAAGACAGATCCGGACTGCGATACACGTCAGAAATCACGCTCACCGCCACCCAAATCCACGTCGCCAACAACGCGATCTCCAACACCGTCAGCAACACCTGACCAAACGTGATCGAACCCAACAGCGGCATACCGCCTCCTTACCAATCAAAGAACCCGAGCACCACAACCACCCAGGCCAACACCCCCATCCTCACCCCCCACCAGATGACCCCACATCACCCAAACTGCATGATTGAGGCGGGTAGGCTCGGTCTGTGACCGGGCCGCAGCCTGACTCTCCGCTCGGCGCCGAGGAGCTCGAGATTCGCGCCGTCCGGCCCGAGGATAAGGCCGATCTGGTCCGGGGCTTCGAGCACCTGAGCGACCGATCGCGCTACCGGCGCTTCCTCTCCCCCCACGACCACCTCTCCACCGCCGAGCTTCGCTACTTCACCGAGGTGGACCACGACGACCACGAGGCGCTCGTGGCCATCGATCCGCGGACCAGCCAAGGGGTCGCCGAGGCCCGGTTCGTGCGGCTGCCCGCAGATCCCCACGCCGCCGAGCTGGCGATCGCCGTGGTCGAGGAGTGGCAAGGACGCGGCGTGGGCCGCCGGCTAGTCGCCGAGCTGGCGCGGCGCGCCCGTGAGGAGGGCATCACGGTGTTCACCGCCTTGGTGCTGGCAAGTAACCGGGCGATGCTGGCCCTGGCGCGGACCCTCGGCGAGGTGCGCGTCCTGAGCCGCGAGCAGGGCGCGGTCGAGATCGCCATCGAGCTCGGCGAGCGCGGAGGCTGACCGCGGGTCGGCGGCGGTCGCGCTGACGCGCCGCGCGCGGTGGAGGCGGCTCCCGGATTTCGCCCCGACGCCCGATCGATCACGACTGTCAATTCGTTAGATGCGAGGCACCCACGACCCGACGTACCTTGGCCGGGACATTCCGAGCTGCTGGCTCGGATCACCCCGACTCAAAGGAGTAAAGATGTTCACCTCATTGCTGACGAAGACCTCCTCGCCCGGGCACCTCACGTTCCTCGGGCTCCTGGCCGGCGCGCTCGGCGTTGCCGCGATCGTGTGGCCCGGCGTCACGGTCGGCGTTGCCGTCGCTCTGTTTGCCATCTACTGCTTCGTGAACGCGATCGGCCAGCTGGTCGCGATGTTCACGGTCGAGCGAAAGGTCGGCCGCGACGTCCTGCGGCTCCTCCTGGCTGTCATCGATGTGGCGGCGGGCGTAGTCGCCATCGTCTACCCCAGCATGACCGCCGAGGTCCTCACCATCATCGTCGGCTTCTGGGCCATCTTCGGTGGCACGGTCGAGCTGACGGGCGCGTTCACGGGCCGCAGCGGATGGCTCGGCGTCGCCGGACTGCTGACCATCGCGGCAGGCGTCGTCCTGATTGCCTGGCCCGGCATCGGAGCCGTCTCGCTGGCCCTGATCTTCGGCGTCTACCTGCTCGCCTACGGGATCACGCTGCTCGTGGCCGCTGCCAAGGCAGCCGGCCGCCCGCACCTCGGCGCGAAGCTCCACGGAGGCTCGGCCGCTGCCTAAGCTGACGCTAGCTCTGAACCATCGTCGGCGCCGCCCCCGGCTCGAGGCCGTAGGGCGGCGTCGGCGTGAGCTGGTCACCGAGGGCGCCTGAGAGCTGGTTGCGGGAGCGGACATCCAGCTTTCCGAACACCTTGTGCAGGTGATAGGCCACAGTGTGGGGACTGATGAAGAGCTCGGCCGCGATCTGGGCGTTCGACTCCCCCTCCGCGGCCAGTCTGGCGATCTGCAACTCCTGTGGCGTGAGCTGATCCCGCGTCTCCGGGGCCCGCACGCGAGCCCGCTCGCCGGTGGCCACGAGCTCCACTCGAGCCCGGTTCGCGAACGCCCCCGCACCTGCGGCTCCGAATAGCTGATGGGCCGCCCGCAGATGGACGCGCGCGTCGCGGCGCCGGCGGTTCCGGCGCAGCCATTCGCCGTAGACGAGATGGGTCCGAGCCAGCTCGGTCACCAATCCCGAATGCGCAAGGTGCTCAAGCGATTCCCGGTAGCAGCCCTCGGCGGCATCGCCGGCGGCGAGCAGCCCGGCGGCGCGCGTGAGCAGCCCAAGCGCCCAAGGTGTGCCGCTCGCCTGCGCGCGCTCGCGAAGGCGATCCAGGGCCGCTCGTGCGCCAACGTCATCGCCACTGCGCAGCATCGCCTCGACCGCGTCGGCGAGCGCGGAGGGGCCGAACCACAGCGCGTCGGCGTCGAACACCCGCCGGGCGTGTACGGCGGCCTCCTCGTAGCGCGCCAGACCGAGCTCGAGGATCGTGAGCATGAACTCGACGATCGTCATCCCCAGCCCCTGCCCCCGCGACATCGCCTCTTCGGCCACCGCATCAGCGACCGCGATCGCCGCGGGTTCCTCGCCACGCCAGCAGAGGATGCCCAGCTTGAGGATCTCGCTCGCCCCGGGCGTGGCCGGCGCTCCGATCGGCTCGGCGATCTCCTCGGCCTCATCGACAAGGGCCTGAGCGGCAGTGGTCCGTCCGGCCAGCACCTCGCACCACGCCAGCGCGCTCAGGGCTCCCGGCAGCGTCGCCAGCGCGCCCTGCTCACGTGACGCCCGCGCCCACTCCCGAGCGGTTGCGTAATAGGCCTCGAAGTCGAGCAGCTCACCGGCCGCGTTCCACACGAGACCGTCCCACTTGAGCTCGGGCTGTCCACGCGCCTCCTCGGCGTACGCGGCGATCGCGCGCCGCCAGCCGTCGATCGCACTTACGTAACCGTCAGTCAGCCGCCGCGTGAAGGCGGTCAAGAGCAGGCTTCCGAGGTGCTTGTCGTCGTCGGGGGCGGGTATCTCGCGCGCCGCTTCAGCGACGGTCAGGGGCGTCGTGCCGGTGGTCAGATGACCCGCCCACATCGCAGCCTCGAACGCCTCCATCAACACCGTCCGCGCCAGCTGCGGGTCTGACTCCTTCAGACCCATCGCGGCCTCGAAGAGAAGCGACGGCGTCTCTCCTCCGCGCCCGTCGGAGAAGCGGATCACGCCCTGCATGCGGAGCGCCTGCGCTCGCAACGGCCTGTCGTGGAGGTTGGGCAGGCTCTCATCCAGCAATGCCTGAGCTCGCCCGGTGGCTCCGGCCATCAGTTGCCCGTGCGCGGCCAGCAAGCGCCGCAGCGAGCAGCGCTGCGGATCTGGCGTCAGCTCGGCCGAACGCTCGAGCAGGCCGGCGGCCGCAGCACGACCGCCGCGCTGCTGGGCCCGGCCCGCTGCGCGCTCGAGCTCCTCGGCCACATCCTCGTCTGGTCCGAGAGCCGCCTGGGCGCGATGCCAGGCGCGGTGGTCGGGGTCGACCTTGCCGTCGGTCGCCTCGGCCAGCGCGAGGTGAGCCCGACGACGCTCCTCAGGGCTCGAGGCGCGAAGGACAGCGGAGCGCACGAGCGGATGGCGGAATTGGAGGTCGCTCTCAAGCAGCCCCGCGGCGAGCGCCGGATCTGCCGCCCCGGCTCCGATGCCGCCCAGCTCGGCCGCGCGCCGGATGCGGGCGGGTTCACCGAGCGGCGCCAGGGCGGCGATCAGCAACAACCGCTGTGTCGCCTGCGGCAGCTCGCTGATGCGCCGTTGGTAATGCTGCTCGATTTGTCCCGACACCGGCATCGCGTCAGACCCGCCGAAGCCGAGCGCCAGCTCGGCGGATGTCAGCCCGCGCGGGAGCTCGAGCAGCGCGAGGGGATTCCCCCGCGTCTCGCTCACCACGCGGTCACGCACTCGGTCATCGAGCGGGCCGGTGATCACGGATGCCAACAACTGCCGCGCCGCCGACCTGTCGAGGCCCCGCACGGACAGCTCGGGCAACCCGGCCAGCTCGCGGCTCGGTTCTCGGGTCGCAAACAGAACCGCCACCGGATCGGCCAACAGGCGCCGGGCGACGAAAGCGAGCGCCTGCGCCGAGGCGCTATCCAGCCACTGAGCATCGTCGATCACGCACAGGAGAGGCTGTTCACGCGACGCATCCGCGACCAAGCTCAGGGCGGCAAGACCCACCAGCAGTGGCTCCGGCGGCGTGCCGCTGGTCAAGCCGAACGCGGTGCTGATCGCGGCTCGCTGCGGGTCAGGGAGCGCCGGCAGCCGGTCGAGCATCGGTGCGCACAGCGACTGGAGCGCGCCGAAAGGTAGCTCCATCTCGGCCTCCACCCCGGCAGCCCGGGCGAGGCGGAAGCCCCGCGCCGCGTCAACCGCGTATTCGAGCAGCGCGGTCTTGCCGACGCCCGGGTCTCCGCGCAAGACCAGCACGCGGCTCTGGCCGCCGCGGACGGCAGCCAACGGCGCCTCGAGCGCCGCGCACTCGTCATTTCGGCCCAGCAGCATTGCCGGCAGCCCCCTCTCGGCCATTGGCCCAGGGGATGCTAATCACGAGCCCGCCGGCGGGCAAGCCGACGACTGTCAACTCTGAAGATGCGACGCCGCGCGCATGGCTCGACGATGAGGGCACCGTTTCATATCGCCCTGTCACCGAGGAAGAAGATGAGCACGTTTCGCCGTATCGACAGCCTGCTGGAGGGAAAATCCAGCGATCAGCTCGCCCGGGAGGTCGCGGCCCGAGAGCGTGAGCGAAAGGCCGAACCCCACGAGCCTCACCACCAGACGCCAAGCCACCAGCCCCGCCACGAAGCGCCGAACCACCCCCAGGAGCGCAAGCCACCCCATAAGAAGGCACGTCCGCTCCTCATGCGTACCAGCGGCAGCGCGACCGAGGGCATCTACGGGCTGGTGCTCGCGCTGTCGGTGATCGCGGTCTCCTGGTACTACGGCCGACCCGACGCCGCGTGGGTTGGCCTGTCGGTACTGGTCACAGCCGTCGTCTTCTGGCTGGCCCACGTGTACGCGTACGTGCTCGGGCGGGACATGACCCAGGAACAAAGGCTGACGCCAGGCGAGGTCGGTGACACCCTGCGGGAGAACTGGTCACTGATCGAGGTGGTCATCCCGCTGGTGCTCGTCCTCGGTCTGGGGGCGCTCGGGGTGATTCCTGACACGACCGCGATCGTCGCGGCGACCGTGATGGCCGCGGTCGAGCTGGCGTCCGCGGGCGGCTACGCGGCGGCCCGGCATGGCGCCAGCGCCCGGGGCGTCGTCGCCGCGGCCGCGGCGGGGATGGGCCTCGGGCTGCTGGTAGTGGTGCTCAAGGCGTTCGCGTTTACACACTGATTGGGTCGGCGAGCGGATCCTTTTGACGACAGAGCTGCGCGCGCTCCGGGATCAGGTGGCGTAGGCCGACATCCGGGCCGCCGTCAGCTCCGGCAACGCCAACGCATCAGCCACCGCGCGGTAGACCTTGCGGTTGACGATAAGCCCGACGTGGCTGCCCGTCACCTCGACGCACTCCGCGTCCGGGACCAGCTGACACTGCCAATGGACGACGCCGTCGCCCTTGGAATAGATGCTGGTGAGGCGGACCTGCTCGGACGGGAAGCGCCGCGCGTAGTCGTGCGCGAACCGACATCCGCAGTGGCCGGTGAGGCAGTTTTCCCTGCGTGCTCGCCCGGTGGCGTGGACAACGCGACGGGCCACCCCGACGGCAAACACCGTCGGGGCGCTGGCGCCGAGCAGCCCTTGAAGATCCGCGCCCATCGATATCGCATGCGAGACGCAGTCCGGACGACGGACGCCGAGCGCTCGCGCGTAGTGGCCGCCGCGACTGTGGCCGATCAGCGCCACGCGGCGTCCGGAACGCGCCGAGAGCGCCTCGACCCTGCGCTCCACCCGGTCAAGCGTTCGATCCGAGCAGCCGGCATTGGCGACAAACCCACATAGCCGCGGCCTGTATCCGAGCCGGCGGAGCCAGCTCGCCATGACGGTGAGCGTCTGGTCGCCGGCGAGGAAGCCGGGCATCAAGACCACCGGCCGCCCGTCCCCGTGCGGCACACCGGCGCCGTACATGACCGGGTCGACGACCAGGCGAGCCAGCTCGAGGCACCAGCGCGTCTCGGCCAGGGGCCGTCCCATCCAGCGCTCGCGCACCGGCTCGGCGCCGTAGGCGAAGCGCTCGCCAACGTCGGAGGCGTCGCTGCCCTCGCTCGGCGGGGCCGCCGCGCCGTCAGCTGGCATGCACGTAACTGCCGGGTGCCTTCGCCGTCGCCCTGTGCTTGCGGCTTCCGAGCGTCTTCGGCGCCGGCTTGAGGTCTCCGGCCCGCTCGGTCAGCCAATCTCGGTAGTCAGGCCACCAGCTGCCCTGCTTGACGTCGGCCTGCGACACCCATGCCTCAGGCGCATCCGCGGGGTCCTCGACGATCCGGTAACTCGCGCGGCTCTCCTCGCTCGGCGGGTTGACCAGCGCCTGGATGTGACCGCTCGTCGAGAGCACGAATCGTTTCGCGCCGCCGAGCAGTTGCGCGCTGCGATAGGCGTTCTCCCACGGCACGATGTGGTCGTTCAGCCCGGCGATGCTGTAGCTGTCCACATCGATGGCACCGAGGTCGATCGGGGTGCCAAGCACCTCGGCCTCTCCGGGGTGGGTGAGTGAGTTATCGAGCGCCATGCGGACGAAGTCACGGTGCAGGCCGGCGGCCAGCCGCACGCTGTCCTGGTTCCAGTACAGGATGTCGAACGCCGGCGGGTCCTTGCCCAACAGGTAGTTGTTGACGAAGTAGTTCCACACCAGGTCGTTCGGGCGCAGCCACGCGAACACTCCGGCCAGGGCGCGACCGTCGATGTAGCCCTTGCGCGCCGACTCGGCCACCGCGGCGGCCGCCAGCTCGCGACTGGCAAACGCCCCGGCAGTACCCATCCGCGCCTGGTCGAGCGCACACACCATCATGGTCAAAGACCCGAACTGGTCCTGTTGGTCGCTCTCGGCGAGATGCCCCAGGGCGCAGGCGGCGATGATCCCGCCGGAGCAGGCGGCATTCACGTTCACCGCCGGCTGCCGGGTGATCTCGGCGACGGCGTCGCGCGCCTCGAGCACGGCCTGGGCGTAGGTGTCGAGGTCGAAATGCCCCTGGCCCGCATCGGGGTTGCGCCAGGAGATCGTGAACACCTGCTGCTGCTCTCCGAGCAGCCACTCGACCAGGCTCCGGCCGGGTGAGATGTCGAGGATGTAGTACTTGTTGATCGTCGGGGGGACGAACAGCAGTGGCACCTCGCGAACCTGCTCGCTCGCGGGGCGGTACTGGATGAGCTCGAAGACGTCGGTGCGCAGCACCACTGAGCCCGGGGTGATGGCCAGGTTCCCGCCGACCTCGAATTTCGTCACATCCACGCTGGCCGGGAGATGGGGTGAGGTGGTGACGTCGCGCAGGAACCGCCTGCCGCCTCGCATCAGGTTGGCGCCCCCCTCATCGATGCTCTCCTTGAGCACCGCCGGGTTGGACCACGGGAAGTTCGTCGGCGCCAGCGCGTCAAGCACGTTGCTCGCGGCGAACCGCGCCTGTCGCTCGGTCCGCCAATCGAGGTCGGCATCGGAGATCAGGCGATCAACGGCGTCGCAGGACGCGAGGTAGCTCTGCATCAGGCGACGCAGCAGCCAGTTGCCCTGCCACGCCCGCTCGCGGAAGCGACGATCGCCCTTCCGGGGTCGAGCCTCCGAGCTTCCGACGGCGACGCGACCGAGCTCGACGCCTAAGCGTCCCGCATCCTCGGCCGTCCGCCGAGGATGACGGGCCAAGCCGAGCACCGTGCGACCCGCGGCTTTGGGCTTGAGGAATCGGCTCACGCCACCCTCGAGCACCGCGTCGCTGAGCATCACGTCGAGCCCCGAGGTTGCCGCGCGCCGCAGCCCAGGCGCCTCAGGCGGCCTGGGCTGCTCGGCGGTCGGCTCCGTCACGGCGCTCATCGGACCAACCGCCCCTGGACGATCAGCTCGCTCGGTGTGGGGATCATCCCCAGCGTGCCGTGGCTCATCCCGAGTTGGCGGTGATCGGCGGGCGTCCGGACGTCGATCTCGAACTCGTCGCCGATTCGGCGGACCTGGCCGTCGAGCTCGAGCGGCAGGCTCTTCCCCGCCACCTCGAGGCGGCCGCGCACCTTCAACCGATCGCCGTCGAGCTCCGCCGTGTCAGACACGAAACGGACCTCGGGATGGTGGGCGACGTCGAAGAAGTCGGCCGAGCGCAGGTGCCGGTCACGGAAGCTGAGGTTCGTGCTCAGGCTGGCGGCGTCGATCGTCAGCTCGATCGCCGGGCTCCGCTCGAGGTCGAGCGTCCCCTCGTAGCGCTCAAACTCGCCTTTGACCGTGCCCAGTCCCCACAGGGTGCGGGCGCGGAACTCGACGCGGGAGCGCGTCGGATCGATCCGCCAGCAGCCCTGAGCGAGGCTGGGGGTCTCAGAGGACCGGATGGGGGTGGTTGTGGTCAGGGTTTCAGTACTCATTTCGGTTCCTTTAGTTCGTCAGTCGCCATCTCCAGGCGTATTGGGAGAGGACCTCGCCGACTTCGTGGTCGTGAGCCGAGTGGGGAACGTGGATCTCGACCACTCCGTCGAGGAGGACTGCGTGCACGTGGGCGCTCAGACCCGTCTCGGCGAGCGCGTCGCGGGCCGCGTGCTCAGCTGCGCGGCGGCGCAGCTCAGGCTTGAAGGGCTTGCCGACCGAGGTCAGCGGGATCTCATCGATGATCGCGACGTGCTTGGGCGCGGCCGCACGCTCGGGGACGTGCTCGGCTGCCCAACCCTCGAGCTCATCGGAGGTCAGCTCGCTGCCCGCCGTCACGGTGACGAACACCACCGGGACCTCGCCGGAGTGCGGGTCGGGCCGGCCGACGGCGGCCGCCGCCGTGACCTCCGGGTGGTCGAGCAGGCCGTCCTCGATCGTCGCGGGATCGATGTTGTGCCCACCGCGGATGATCAGGTCCTTGGCGCGTCCGGCGAGACGGATGAACCCGTCGCCGTCGACCGCGGCAAGGTCGCCGGTGTCAAGCCACCCATCCCTGACCTTGCCGCCCGCCCGCAGTTCACGTCCGGAGCCGGTGTCGATGAGATAGCCGGCGAAGATGTTGGGGCCGCGCAGAACGAGCGTCCCGACCTCGCCTACAGCCAGGAATGTCCATTCGCCGCTGGTCTCGTCGATCCGCACCGTTCGCGCCTCCTGGTAGGGCAGGCGCTGACCCACCGTGCCCGCGCGCGGCGCCTGCGGCCAAGTGATGGCGCTGGCACACGTGCCCTCGGTCAAGCCGTAGCCCTCGCATAGCCCCACACCGGTGCGCGCTTCGAACGCGTCTCTGACCGCGGGCGGTAGCGGAGCGGCCCCGACGATCGGGAGCCTCAGGCTCGAGATGTCGGCGTCGACCGGAATCTGCGCCAGCACCGAGTAGACGGTGGGCACCGCTGACATCGCCGAGATCCGATAGCGCTCGACGATCTGCCAGAAGTTCTCAAACAGCGGGACATCGCGATACCCGAGCGGCCCACCCCAGACAACGTGCTGGCCCTTGAGCAGCGGTCCCAGCACCGTGACCACCAGCGCGTTGGTGTGAAACAGCGGCAGCGCCCCGAAGATGACGCTGCTCTCGTCGAGCACGTTGCTGGCCCGGATCATCCAGGCGTTCGCGACCTCGTTGGCGTGGGTTCGCGCCGCCAACTTCGGCGTGCCCGTCGTGCCGCCCGTATGCAGGTAGCTGGCGACGTCGCTCGGCGCCGGGGGCGCTCCGGGGAGCCCGGTCGCCTGCGCCGTGGCCATCCGCTCCTGCAGGTATCCGACCTCCACCCCGTCGATCGGCTCGAGCGCCGGCGGTTTGCCGGACGCTGCCGTCGGTCGCAGCGCCAGGAGCGCCCGCGCGCCGACCGCCTCGGCAATTGTGCGCGCGTGCAGCCAGACGCCCTCGTCGAGTTCGGGTCCGGCGGCCACGATCACCCGGGCGCCGGCCAGGCGCACGAGGGCGATCGCGTGCTCGGGTGCCAACCCCGGGTTGATCGGCGCGTAGATCCCAACCGCCTCGGCGGCAAGCAGCACCGGGATCATCTCGGCGCAGTTGACCGAGATGACGGCGACGGCGTCTTCGCGCGTGACGCCCAGCTCGCTCAGCACGACAGCCGCCTGATGTACGTCCTGGGCGAGCTCCTCGAAGGTCCGCGTAAACGGCAGGTGGAAGCGCTCGGCATCGGGCAACACCGACACGGCGGGTCGGTCAGGCCAGAGCTCCGCCGCGCGCGTGACGAGCTCGTAGGTACTGGCGGGAAGGCCGCGCTCGCTGAGCGGGATGCGCTCGACGCTCTCCAGCTCGTCCGGGCCGGTGAGCGGTGGCCAAAGCCGCGGGTCTGAGGTCACCGTACCCATGCTTCCTCCCGGTATGCCTCGGGCGCGAGGTAGCCCTCGGGCTCTTCGACCACCGTGTTGCGGAGCTCGCCGATGCCTTCGATCTCGACCGACACAACGTCGCCAACCTTCAGCAGGCCGTCCGGGAACGGCTGGCGCACGGCGCCGATCCCCGCCGGCGTGCCCGTTGCGATCACATCGCCAGGCTCGAGCGTGAAGGCCTGAGACAGGTGCGCGACCTGCTCGTAGCAGTCGTAGATCATCTCGCGCGTGTTGCCGTCCTGGCGAAGCTCGTCACCCACCCAGGTCCGGATCGAGAGGTCGTGGGGATCTCCGAGCTCGTTCTGGGTGACGATCCACGGGCCCAGCGGCCCGTGCGTGTCGAACGACTTGCCCATCATCATCGTCGGGGTGCGGAGCTGCCAGTCGCGCACCGAGACGTCGTTGGCGATCGTGTATCCGAGGATCACCTCGTGCGCGCGGTCCGCTGGGACGTGGCGGCAGCGCGTGCCGATCACCACGGCGAGCTCGCCTTCGTAGTCGAGCAGGTTCGAGACGCGCGGCATGTGAACGTCGTCGCCCGGGCCGACCACGCATGTGACCTGCTTGTTGAAGAACACCGGGAACTCCGGCGCCTCCATGCCTGACTCCGCGATGTGGTCGGCGTAGTTGAGGCCGATGGCGAGGAACTTGCGCGGCTGAACCGGCGCCAGCAGGCGCACGTCCTCCAGCGCATGCCGTTCGCTGGGGTCGTCCCGGTGGACGACAGAGCCGTCCTCGACAATCCCCTGACGCGGCCCGGCGCCGGCATCGAAGCGGCAGATCTTCATCACGACACGTCCGGGATCTCGACCGGAGCGTGGTCAGGCGCGTAGCCGCCGGCCCTGGCCCGCGCGTGGATCTCCTCGAAGCTGATGCCGACCGCCCAGTCCTCGGCCACGTGCTCGGGATCGACGAAGTGACCGATCGGGTTGGCCTTGAACTCCTCCGAGGTCCGCATCCACTCCCGTGACTTGTTCCAGTCGCCGAAGCAGTCGACCTGAAGCTCGACGTTGTTGCCGTCGGGATCGGCGTAGTAATAGGAGAACGTCATCCCATGGTCGAGGCACAGCGCCGGGGTGATCCCGGCTTCCTTCAGGCGCAGGTAGCTCGAGTTCATGTCCTCGAAACACGAGTACTCGAACGCCGAGTGGTGCATCCCGGTGCGGGTGTCCTTCTCCGGGTCATCGACGAAGTTCGGAAACGCCAGCAGGGCGATGCGGTGATTGGCGCCGTCGTTGGACAGCCAGGCGCCGACCTGATCCTGGAAGATCACCTCGGCTCCGACAAGGACGCGGTAGAAGTCGATCATCTCCTGAAGCCGGGTGGTCTTGAGGTTGACGTGGTGGAACTTGGGGTGGACGACGATGTCCGTCATGCGAGCGCTCCTGAGGTTGCTGGGGTCAAGGTGAGGTGCAGCTGGGTGCGAAGGTCTTCGAGTAGCTCGGGCACGGCCTGCGGCACCGCGGCCGCGCCGAACACGTAGAAGTCAGGGCGGATGAGCACCGCGTACGCGTTGTGCTCCTGCAGCCACGCGGTCAGGCGGCCGTCGCTGTCACGCACGCCGTGCGGCGCTGCTGGATCCAGCGAGGCCACGGTCGTGCTGAGGGTGTCGAGCAGCTTCCGCTCGCGCGGGGGGAGCCCTTCGACCGGGTCACCGTCGGCGACGATCAGCTGAAAGCCTCCCCCGCGGAGGTCGTCGAAGCGTCCCTTGCGGCCGCCGTGCTCCACGACTCCCTGCACGCTGAGGGTGCCGGCCAGGAGATCGGGTTCGCCGATCGGCTGATGGAGCACTCCTGCGCTCAGCGGCGCCAGCTCCAGGGGCGGCGGCGGCCCCGCCGCGCGCAGGATCTTGTCGCGCTCGGCCGCGGCGTCCGGGTCGAGCTGGCAGAGGACCTTGCCGAGCTCGATCGCCAGCCTGATCACGGCCTCGTTCTGGGGCTGGCGCTCGGCCTCGATCGTGTCGAGGAGCCGGTGGTGCGCGATGCCTCGCAGGACGAGGTCGAGCTTCCAGGCGACGTTCGCGGCGTCACGCAGACCCGAGCAGAGCCCCTGCCCCAGGAACGGCGGGGTCAGATGCGCCGCGTCGCCGACGAGCAGCACGCGCCCTGAGCGCATGCGCTCGGCCACCATCGAGCGAAACTCGTAGACCGTGCTCCGGGTGAGCGGGCCGTCTTGGGGCCGATACCACGGCTCGAGCAGCGCCCACACCCGCTCGGGGTCCTCGAAATCCGAGGGCTGCTCGTCCGGGAGGAGCATGAACTCCCAGCGCCGGTGGCGGGGCCCACTCTGGATGATCGTCGTCGGGCGGGCCGGGTCGCAGCGCTGGCTGGCGATCGGAAGATGGGCCAGCGCGTTCATGTCGTGAGGCTCGGCGTCGACGACCAGCCAGCGCTCCTGAAACCCGAGGTCGCGTCGCGTAATCCCGGCGGTTTCCCGCACGAACGAGTTCGCCCCGTCGGCCCCGATCACCCAGGTGGCGCGCACGGTCTGGCACTCCCCGGTGCGCGCGAGCCGCCCGGACTCGTCCTGGCTGACCTGATGAACGGCGAGCTCGACGTGGTCCCCGCGGTCCTCGAGACCGTCGGCCACCCAGCCGCGCTGCACCGTCACGCCCGCCGGCACGCAGGCGTGGCGATGGATCGCCGCCTCGAGCTCAGGCTGGAAGAACATGTATGACCCCTCCCAACCCGAGCGGGCGAGATCGTCACGGTCAAAGCGCAGCAGCAGCTCTCCGTCGGCGCCGAACCACTGGTAGTCGTGGACGGGGACCATCTCCTCGGCCAGCACGTCGGCAAGCTCGAGCGACTGGAGGAGGCGCATGATCTCGTGGTCGAGATGCACGGCTCGCGGCATCCGGTAGATGTCCTGGAAGCGCTCGAACGCGACCACCCGGTGACCGGCGCGGCCCAGCAGCGCCGCCATGGCTTGGCCCACGGGGCCGTAGCCGACGATGGCGACGTCGGCATCGAGATTCTGGGCCCTCATTGGGCTGCTCCCGCTGTGGCGAGCGCGGAACGGGCCATGAGAGGTCGAGCCAGAACCTGGCCGAGGGCATCGGCAAGAGCAGCCAGCGGATTGTCGCTGGCGACGGGTGCCCGCCAGGCGATGAAACGGTCAGGCCGCACGAGAATCGCCCCGTCGCTTTCGATCCCACGCTGGCGGAGCCACGCGCAGCGGGGGTCGTACAGATCGCCGTCCAGATGGCCGATCCTCAGGGCGTCGAGGGGAGTCCCGGTTGCGAGCGCGAGCTGCTCGGCGGCCTCACACCACGCCGCGCCCCGCTCTCCCGCGATGAGCAGGAAACGACCGGGGGCGACCAGCTCCTTGATCGCGCGGCGGTTGCCCTCCGCGTCCTCGACCCAGGCGTGCGGCAGCGGCGCGCCGGGGCGCGTCGAGGGCTCGTAGACGCGAACGTCATCGATCGGCACGGGCGCCTCGGTCCCGTCAGGGACCACGGCGGCCGAGTCGTAGCAGTAGCCGTACTCGACGTTCAGCTCGGAGAACTCCATCGACTGGGCCCGCATCCCGCGCAGGACCGCCGCGCGGTGCTCGGCGTCCTCGGGTCGGCGGCTCCAGACACGGCGCAGCCGCTCCAGGTTCTCGACCGCCGAGCTCTCCGGAGAGATGCCGAGCGCGGCGCCGGTGGCGAAATGGTTCACGGCGTTCTCAAGCGAGCGCTGGCAGTTGCGCTCGTCCACGGGACGCCGCTCGTCCTCGTAGGTATCGAGAAACGCCGGGTCGGCCTGGCCTCGAAGCACCGCCCCCACCTTCCAGCACAGGTTTTGCGCGTCGTGGATGGCGCTGGTCAGCCCGAGTCCGCCCGTCGGCGGATGCCGGTGCGCGGCATCCCCGAGCAGGAGCACCCGCCCGACGCGGAACGACGACGCGATCACGGCGTCGACCGACCACCGGGTGATCTTGTGAATCTCCATCGGCAGATCGCCGATTCCAAGCGCGCGGCGCGCGTCGGCTTCGACCTGGGCGTCGGACTCCTCGCAGTCGACCGGATAGTTGAGGTGAATCACCCACTCCTCGGAGTGCGGGCCCCACCGCTCCGGGCCCATCGGCACCATCACGACCAGGACGCCTGCCTGCGGCGAGTAGATCCACCGGATCAGGACGTCGGGATCCCTGGCCCAGCGCGAGAAGTCGGCCGACACGTGCAGGGTGGCCGTCTGCGTGACCACCCCGAGCCCGTCGTAGTTGACGCCGACGAGGCCGGCGACACGGCGCCCGCCGTCGGCGCCGAGCAGGTAGTCGCTGCGGACGGTGTATTCGCGCCCGGAGGCGTTCTCGCGGATGAGGGCCCGGACGCCATCGGCATCCTGCTCGAGGGCGATGAGCTCGTGGCCAAACCGGATCCGCCCCGGCGAGAGCTCCTCGGCGCGCGCCTTGAGGAGCGGCTCG
>Ga0209579_10001152_pt1 | contig 22501 bp, 16 predicted proteins | sample Coa_R1_2_FD_187152 | JGI IMG/M metagenome (GOLD analysis project Ga0209579, IMG submission 187152) | Surface soil microbial communities from Centralia Pennsylvania, which are recovering from an underground coalmine fire - Coalmine... | ecosystem: Environmental > Terrestrial > Soil >... | reverse complement strand
ATATGTCCGCGAGGCCGCCAATAGCTGCAGTCCGGTGCGAACTGTCTGACTGATGCCTGTACCACTGGCCTTTTGGGCCTTTTCAAGTAACCCCAGCGGCACCTCCACGGTAATTTTACGAGCCGTATCCATACCGGTTATTTTACCATATTAGATACCAGTATCGACTATGGTATCGCAGCCGAAAAATCAGGCCAATCGTACAGTCCGAAGGAGCAACACTTGCCGCTTCCCTGCCCTGAGCGGCCCGTAGGCTGGGAACTCGAAAGACCAAGCCCGGGAGCAGCAGTGATCAGGCAAAGCAGACGATCCCCTGCTCCTCACGAGCCGAGCCTTTGGCAAGTCCGTTGACTGGCTACTTACGGGAGAGAAAAAGAAATAGTCCAAATTGCTCAGTCCTTGCAGCCCAGCAGGCCAGGGATTACGTCACATGTGTTAAGGGTGCACATTCGGAGGGCTTGTCCTTATTAATAGGACGCAGCTGACAGAGCTTCCACTTCCCTTCTCCGTTCCGGGCTCGACTCGCCATCAGCCGAACCTTCGGCAAGTCCGTTGACTGGCTACTGACAGGAGAGGAAAAGAAATAGTCGACCTCGATCGCACGATGCACGACAAGCATCTCTGCGAGAACGTGTTGGCGCCGCCAGCCGTTTTGCTGCAGGCGCCGATACCGGTGCTGCCTGCGCGGGCTGCATGTCATCCCAATGCCACCCAAGGGGTATTCGGGGGGAATCAAAATCAGGTGAGTTCTCATGTGTGATTCTTCTAGGGAGCGAATCTCACAGAGGATTTCGGTTTCACCTTTTCCAGGTCGTCAAGGTTGCGCTCGACTGTTCTTCCACTGTCTAGCTTGACCAGAGCCACATTGTCGCAAATGCGCACGATGATTCCGCTATGGCCTGCAATTTCCGAATGTAGGCGCGACAATTGTTTTATTCGTACGCGAGTGCCGATCTTTATTGTTACGGGCAAATTTCATTTTAGCGCGGTTTCTATGGAGGCCTGAAACAGCCAAGACGATGTGTTTTATTTCGACGCACCCATGTACTCCGACGGCATGATCGACCAGGCTGTAGATCAGGTAGTCGCGAGGGGGGCGGCGTACTATTCGTGCGCGGGCAATAATGGTCTGGGCCACGTGTCGGCCGCCTCTGTTCTTGTTGTCAACAGCGCATATTAAAAAGGTTGGCGTCCAGAATGATCTTTTCGGAGCTGGATACCCTCCCCACCACCCCTCTCTACGCTTCATTGCGTTCCTCGCGGATAGCAACGGAAGACTCGAGGCCGAGCGGATCGCTAGTCCTTACCCATAGGCCTCTTTCATCGTCTACTCCAGGCAGGTTTATCCCGGCGCCCTTTGGAACCACGCAGCAATTCCTCTATTGCTACTTGCCGCCTCAACTAGGGCTTGGTTCCAACACGCGGGAACCGTACGCTCCCGCACCCCGGTCGGTCGCGTCGCCTCCAGTCAGCAACGGTCACGAAGATGCCTAGAAAGCATCGGAAAGCTCTACGCTGAATCGCCTTCAACTCTTGCTCGACGTGACGGCAAAAAACGTGGCCGGTTCCTGGTGCACAAGTTTTCCACCGCACTTCGGGCACTTGAATTCACCCTTCTCGTATTCGGCAAACGTAAGGATGAGTTCGAACGGCTTCTGGCAATCTTCGCAATAAAATTCATAGTTAAGGCATGGCACTCCTCGCAATCAGCCAACTACATTGTGCTCTCTCAGCACCTGGCATTCCAGTGACCGCAATTACCGCTCCGCGTGACCGCGTCAATGTGGAACAAAAACCCATTATCAAGAAACTCTCGGGCCGCGACATGGCGGCTTATACTCGTTACATACAAATCTTGAAAAAGGAGACAGCTCATGAAATGTCACGGTCTTGTGCTCGTCGTGATGTTCTCCCTCACATCTCTCGCATGGGTGCAAGAAGCGCCTTCATCCCCGCAAGCTCCTGCACCTGGGGTCGGCCGAAGCCAGCATCACCAAGAGATGATGCAGATGCACAAAGAGGAAGTGGCAGCCATGAAGGCGGACGTGGAGAAGATGAAGTCTTCGCTCGCCGAGATGAAGGCGAACATTCTCACGATCAAGGAGCCGAACGAGCTGGCACGCTGGCGCAACAACGTGGACATGTGGGAGACGCTGGTCGGCCACATGGATCGGATGCTCGAGCACATGGAGTCCATGGGGCCGGGCATGATGGGTCCTGGAATGGCCGGCCCGCCGCCAGCCGAGAAGAAACCCGAGTAAAATTCGCCGTCTCCGGAATTGCACCTACTCGCACGCAGTTACCTGCGAACGCGCTCACGCTTCTTTCCGTTCTGGCCGATCATCCGCATCAGCGCCGGAAGAGGTTCCAACTGGAGGGTGCCTGCTTATTTCCAGCAGCCGCTCGACGATCATGCGTCCATGCTCATCGTCGCCGCTGCGCGAACCGCTCCAGAATTTGTGCCAGAACGCCGTGAACTTCTTCAGGAACATGCCGCGCCTCGAAATCGGCCAAATCAAAAAGACTAAGAACTCTACATTATCCGAGGATGTGACCCGTATCACAAATCCATCTTTTCACGCTCCTGTAACAATCTGCAAAACTAGTGGTTGAATCTGCGCGGAAACCAGCGTACGTTCGAACAAAGGCACCAGACATTCCGGCCCCCTTCCGTCGCAGGAGTTAGTTATGAGGACGGCCATCCCCCCGCGCCCAGTCCATGCGGACTGGAGAATCCTCTACTGAGCCGCCATCCTTGAACCGGACAAAAGCATAGTCTGCCAGAGAGTGGCGAGGCAGAAACGGCTGTCCTCGCACGCGGCCGCGAACTCTTTATAGCGGCGGAACAGGAGAAGAGAAGGAATCCCTGGACGATGCGCTCTAGGCCTTTCGGGCGTATCGCAGCGCCTGGGAAAGCACCGAGCTGACCATCGGCGACAATACCCGAACAGCCGCCGCGTAAACGCGGAGATCACGAGGGAGCCGATGGACCGTGTCATGCTGTGATTTCTGCGGAGAATCCCGAGCGTGGTACGGATGCGCGGAGTGCGCCAGAATCATCGAGGCCTAGGCATGGGAGCAGTTGATCGAGCGAAGCGTCGCCGCGCATGGTCACGTTCGTCCCACGCCGGGCGGCGATGAGCCGATACTCCGGCAACAAAACGGAACATCTGGTCGAAGCCTTCCGAGCGCTGCGGCTGGTCGCCGCCTGATCACAAGGGAAGCGAGAAGAGCCTCGTGAACGGCCGGGGCTTTCATATCGAAAAAACTGCCGCCAGGAGATTCCCAATGGCAAACGCGAAGACGAAAAAGACCCCGACGCTCATCACGAGCGCCCCGAACAAGAACATCGAGGAACGAATCCGCTTCCGTGCATGCTCCGGCCCGTACCACCGCTCGGCTCGTTCCGCCGCTCAACGTGCCCACTTACAGCAAATGAACCGATCGGTACCATCACCGATCATCCCTACCCGATGACCATCTTTCTGGCAATGCGGACATAGGGTTTGGTCTGCCACTTTAACCTAGGTGTCCATTCAAGCCGCGTTCTTGACATTCTCAATGCGCCGTAGCTCTCTGAGTATCGCTTCTCTGAGTCGGTAGCTCTGAGGTTTGCCAGACGCCGACGAGGCTTACATAACCAGCCGCCGTTTCCAGGTTCGTCGCCACGCGGCCATATAAGCCTAGGTGAAGCCGGTAACAACGCATTAGCCGATCATCAATGGTTTGAGAATTCGCCAATCTGTTCACCTCACCAGCTCAGAGGATTAAGTTGGCGTAACAGGTCGGACATCTAGGGCAAACCCTAGTACCACAATGTCAACGGTGGGGCATACGATTACTTATTCTCCGAGGTAACTGCACGTGTCTGATCAATGCGAGTGGACGTGGCGTCAAAGTAAACTCCTTAATGCCGCCGCGGAGAAAATTATCCGAGTAGGAGAAGAGGTTGGCGTAACGCCAGAAGAGATGCTCAAATTTCTGGATTCGGGCGGCAGTGTTCGGGATCTCGTTATCATGGTTGCCGCGAAACGCAGGGGAGTCGCGTAGTAACCGGGCCCGAATCCTTCAGCAGAACTAAGCACGGAGATCTTCAATAGAACGGAGGAGCAGAATGGCGACGCAATTCTGTCAGAAATGCAAGCAATCTCATCCCGGCAGGGTTTGCGATTACGATGAGAACGGGGAGTGTAGCGAAACGGCTGCGGCCACACCGAATTCCAGCGAACTCGCGCCGGTGGAGGAACGCGAACCATCGAGCCGTAGGGAACAAAATGATGTGAAGGAATGATCGTGATGATGCAAGCCGTAGCGAAAGGGGAGCTCACGCCGCGTTTGCGCTTACCGAACAGTACTTTTCCAGAATGAGTGCGGCAGAGAAGCATGGTTTAAAGAGTCTGCCCATTTTCCTTTCTATGAGGAGCCTGGAGCCTTTGCGTGGCACATGCAAGGACTGCTCAACCAACTAAAGACTGTCCCCAAATAGCTGCCGTCGCGGTGCGCACGACTTCACCGCAGCATGAGGCAATGCGCCGTTCTGGCGAACAAACGAGCGTGACAAAGATCACAGACCGGGCTAGCCGCTTGGACAGAAAATACAAGATGGGTAAGTACAAAAGAAGCAATTCTCGCCCGCTAGTTCTCCTGCCTGCAGCAGGTTAACTAGCGGGTTCTATTCTCACCTGTGCTGTGCACTCTGAAATTGCGGCGTACGTCGGGGCCCCTGCAAGGAGAATTCGCGGTACTCTATACGCTCAAAAGTTTGCCACAGACGAGAGACACTGTGCAGCTAATTCCGGCGGGACTGGATTGTAGAAAAAGCCGGACGCCCACTCGAATCCTGTAATCCGCGCAATTTGAGGGAGGATCTCTACGTGCCAGTGGAAATCTTCTTCGATCGTATTCCAATATCCGGACCTTCGTCGCAGGAAGGGTCTGTCCTGCAGCGATAGATTGTAGGGTAGTCCGCCCAGAGTGCGGTCCAATCTCTGCAAGACTTCGCGAAGGATTTGCGCCAGGGTCTCAACTTGACCGGGACGGATGCGACTGAATGCGCTGTTGTGGGACTTGGGGAACAATGCCATTTCGAATGGAAACCGCGAGGCGAATGGAGCAAATGCCACAAAGTCGTCATTCTCAGCAACCAACCGCTTTCGCTCTTTTTTCTCCTGTTGGAGCACATCGCAATAAATACATCGTTCCTTCAACGCGAAATAGTCGCGCGCGGTCATGAGCTTGGTCTTAACTGCACGTGGGGTTACCGGGAGAGCCATCAAGTGCGAAATAGAATGGCTAATGGTGTGAGAGCCCGCTTCGTGGCCGTGGTTCTTGAAGATCAGCACGTACCGCATTCGCTGATCGCCCTTCAGATCGACCCGGCGTGCGATGTACGCTCGGATTACGTCAGAGATTTCGTGGATTTCAAGTTCGTGAAGGCTGCGGTCGTGGCGCGGCGTCTCGGCAATTATCTCGTGTGCACCCACGCCGTTCATCAGATCGTGGAACCCTTCGGCTCGCGCTCTCAGTTCACCTTCGATCCGTAGTCGTGGATTGGAGTTCGGTACCACACGCACCGACCAACCAGGCCCGTTGGGAGACGAACCAGGGTTGCGAATGGCGAAGATTTCCGGCGGCGTGGAAGCTTCGTTGGTTTCGCAGAATGGGCAGAATCGAGTTTCCCTCGTGAATCTATTGAAATGAAAATCCGACGGCTGCACTGTCGTGGTCTCAGACATGATTACCCAGCGGCCGGTGAAGACGTCTTTGCGCATTTGGGACATACGGACCTTATCGAGGTGATGGTGAAAGGAGGCGTTCCTTGCTAGGACCTAAAAGAGACAGGTAATGCCGGTCCCTGGCATCATGGTCGCCCCGGTCTTCCGGTAATTGCTGATCTGAATTGCTCACTTCCCGCGTCCCATCAAAGCAGATGGGGTTCGACTTTCACAATGCTGCATGCGCAATCTGTTTTTCGCTCAGCTCCATGCACCAACTTCGTCCATAATCAGTTGCTAGGCACCCTCTTCAGTTATTCGCAACGTGAGCAATTTTGAACAGCCGCGCTACGGCTGTGGCTCCTAGCATTAGGGTACTGTGGTACGGGGTCTCTAGCATTCGTATTCCCTCGCACTTCGGCTTTGATCCGCAAATGTTCTCTGCTGTGATTACGATCACAATGAGCCGTGATGCATGCGACGAAGTCAACTTGCCGCCGATGGTCTACTGAACATGGTACCCCTGATAAGCGAAGAGAATGAGGCAAGCTGCCATGGAACTACGCAACTGGTCGAAATCTGAGTTTGAGTACGTCCGAAGGGTTCTAAATTCTGCGTTGGATGGAGCGCGCGGCGGTCGTAAAGCATTCCTCAAAGAGAGACCCCTTACTGCATTTCTTCGCGAAGAAATTCGAAGTGTCCTGAAATCTGCGGTCGTTGGAGCATGTGCCGGCCTGTTGGGCAGTTATGCCGGGGACCGCCATAGGTCTATCAGCAGAGCGTTGGCATTCGGTTTCGCGGGCTGGGCTATTGGCCTCGGAGCGAGTGTCGCTTGGGAAACGCGCGGTTTGACCGCGTGCGTCACCAATGGTGCCTTGAGGAACATTGGCAGGCTGCGTGATGAACGCTGGCTGGAGAGGCATCCAATCGACTACGCGTAGAAAATGAAGACCGTCTTGCCGCGAAGACGCCCGATTGCCATTTTATTCATGATGGTGAGAACTGGAAGCCTGACGATCGCTTCTTATCCGACAATGGCCGGCAACAGTGAGTCAAGGGGGCAGCGATGCACACGTGCGAAGCAGTGCCGGAGCGGGTTCAGATCCCGCTGGCCGCGGAGAACCTTAGTGAAGAACGGATTGCCCAACTTGAGAAATTAGTCGATCAGGCCCGAACCGCCGCTGCCGTCTTTACCCAATTCACTCAGGAGGACGTTGATCGCATCATCAAGCCGATGGTTCTGGCGGGGCTGGAACAAGCTCAGCATCTCGCTCGCCTGGCGGTTGAGGAAACCAAACTGGGGGTAATGGAAGACAAAGTCCTTAAAAACATGGTGGCGACTGAGTTCGCATACAACTACATCAAGGACAAACGAACCGTGGGCATAATTCACGAGTTTCCGGAACGCAACTTGGTGGAGATGGCTGAACCGATTGGAGTCATCTTCTCCCTCACGCCGATTACAAACCCCACTTCCACGGTGCTGTTCAAGTGCATCATGGCCATCAAGACGCGGAACGCAGTTATTTTCAGCCCCCACCCCAACGCCTGGCACTGCTGCTCTGAAGCCGTACGGATCATGTACGAGACCGCGCTGAAGCACGGAGCGCCCGAAGGGGTTCTTAACTGCCTAGAAGCGCACACCCTGCAGGACAACGCTTACCTGATGCGGCATAAAGACGTAGGACTGATTGATGCCACCGGCGGACCGGGTGTGGTCAAAGCTGCCTATAGCTCAGGTAAACCAGCGCTGGGTGTAGGGCCGGGTAACACGCCGGTTTACTTTGAAAGGACGGCAGACCTGAACACTGCGGTGGTGGACATCATCATCTCCAAGACTTTCGACAATGGAACTATTTGCGCCTCCGAGCAGACGGTGGTGATCGATGATGAGATTTATGCCCCGGTGCTGAACAAATTTGCGGAGCTGGGTGCGCACATTTGCAACGAGAAAGAGACGGAGTTGCTGTCGCGCACGGTTATCGATCCGGCGACTGGTTTCATGCAGCCCATGGCCATCGGGCAGAAGGCCACCGACATTGCCCGGCGTATCGGTCTTTCGGTTAAGCCGGATACCAAACTCCTGATCGCGCCGATTAAAGGCGTAGGCCGTGAACATCCCTTGTCCGTCGAGAAGCTGTTCCCGCTGCTCGCCGTCTACCGAGCGAAATCCGTAGATGAGGCGCTCAAGGTCTGCGTGGACGTGAACCATGCCGGCGGCCTTGGGCATACGGCGGTTATTTTCTCGCGCAACGACGAGATCATCCGTAAGTTCGGTGAGGTCATGAACGCGGGGCGGATCATTGTGAACTCGCCAGGCTCCGTCGGAGCGCTGGGCGCCGTTTACAACGATCTGGTGCCCACCTTCTCCTTCGGGTGCGGGACCGGCGGTGGCAACAGCACCACTGACAACACAAATATCTATCACTACCTCAACATCAAGCGCGTGGCTCGGAGAACACAAGCCCATATGTGGTTCCGGGTTCCCAATCAGATCTACTTCAACCTGAATGCGGTGGAGAATCTGCGTGATTTCCCGTCGCGCTGCACCATCATTGTTTCCAACCCGGCTCTGGAGAAGTTCGGCCACGTGGATATCGTCCGGCGCTACATTCCAGCGGAAACTCACGTTCACGTCTCGGTTATTCCGGATGCCGAGCCCGAGCTCAAGGTAGTCATGCAAGGGGTGGAGGCGCTCAATTTCTACAAAGCGGACCAGATCATCGCGTTGGGAGGTGGGTCGGTGATCGACGCGGCCAAGATCATGAAACTCAAGTACGAATCGCCAGAAGCCGACTTGGCAGAACTGGCCGCGCCTTTCCTGGATCTCCGCAAACGCGTAGCCCAGTACCCGACCGAGAAGATCAACCGGGCAAGATTGATCGCCATACCCACGACCAGCGGAACCGGGAGCGAAGTCACTCCTTTTGCGGTTCTGACCGACAAAGAGCGCGGGCGCAAAGTGACCCTCGCCGACTATTCGTTGACCCCTGATGTGGCCATCGTTGACCCACAGTTCGTCATGTCCATGCCGAAAGGCCTTACCGCGGATACCGGCATCGACTGCCTGAGCCATGCCCTGGAAGCCGGAGTTTCGAGTTACGCGTCACCGTACACCGATTCCAATGCAATGCAGGCGATCCGAATGGTGTTCAAGTACCTGCCAATCTCTTATAAGAATCCTCACGATGAAGAGGCGCGCTGCATGATGCACAACGCCGCCTGCATTGCGGCGCTGGCATTTTCCAATGCGGCGGTGGGCGTGAATCACGCGCTGGCGCACGCTTTAGGCGCCCACTTCGGCGTGGCGCATGGCCGGGCCAACGCACTCATGTTGCCGCATGTCATTGCGTATAACGCGGCCGTGCCCACCAAGTTTGTGCCGTCGCCCTACCAGCGGGGGCATGTTGCTCACAAGAAGTACGCCGCGATCGCCGACCTGCTGGGTCTGGGCGGGCATACGGTTGAGGAAAAGGTGAAGAACCTGGTGACGGCTGTAGAGCAGTTACTAGATCAATTGGGATTCCCTCGTTCGATCGCCGACCTAGGGATCTCGAGGGAAGAATTCGAGTGGGCGATGCCCGAACTGATCAAGCTTGCCTTTGACGATCCGTCCGGGCGGTCGAACCCTCGTATGCCACTGATGAGCGAATTGACCGAGTTGTTCTGGAAGGCTTATGAGGGGCGAGGCTTGGCGAAGGTGTCTAAGGCATCTCAGCAACAAATCGCGTAGCGGATCGGAGTTCGTATGGCAATGATCGCCGTGTGGCTGAAGATTGATGAAAATCGCGTCGTCCAAGCGTTGCAAGAGGCTCGAGAAAAGTTGGACAGCGCCGAGGATGAAATGGTTTTGGATTTTTCGTCCGTGCGCCGGGTCGATCCGAGCGTGCTCCGGGCGATGGAAGAGTTCGCGGGCAAAGCTGACGAGAAGGGCGTGAAGGTCATGTTGCACGGCGTCAACGTTGACATCTACAAAGTGCTCACGCTGGTAAAGCTGACGTCGCGGTTTTCGTTCGTGACCTGAGATGCGCAATGGTTCGGCGACTGACGATCGGCAACTGACTAGGAGAGCTGCGATGCAGAGCCAACAGCAGGATGACCGCCTTTCCTGGGGGGATACTGTTTTCCTCCATCTGGAACGCGAGGGCATGCCCCTCAACGTGGCCTGTGTCTGTGTTTTTGAGGCTGAGATCCCTTTCGAGGCTTTCGTCCAGTTTGTCGAGTCGAAGCTGCCACTTATTCCCCGCTACTTCAAGCGAGTGGTGCCCGCGCTCCTTAATATTGGCCTTCCAACCTGGGAATACGACCCGACCTTCGATATTCGCAGGCACGTGCGCGAAGTGACACTCAAGCACGGTTCCGACGCAGAGTTGAAGACGTTTGCGGGGAAGATCCTGAGCACGGTGATGGACCGGCGGCATCCTCTATGGGACCTGACCCTGATCCATGGGCTGAAAGGTGATCGCAGCGGGCTCGTTTTGCGCTTGCACCACTGCCTCGCCGATGGCATCGCCGGGGTTGGAATCATAAATGTGCTCATGGATGCGAGCCCAGTGGCGCCTCGTCTGCCCAGACGAAAGCCTCGGCTTGGAGTCCCTCCACCGCCCCGTGACGTTTTGACTTTGCTAACCAACGGATGCGTCGATTCCTATTCCGAATTGTCCAAAGGAATTCTCGTGGCGCTGGCGGACGTATCGAGCATGGCGGAACGCTTCGCGGCAAATGCCGGGAATTTGGCCACGGACGAGTTCACCCATCTACTTCCGGAACTTACCATCTCCACAGAACGGCTGCGATTCAACGTTCTCTACCGCGGGCCCCAGAAATTCGCCTGGGCTGAGATTAATCTGGCAGAAGTCAAGGCCATACGGCAAACGTGCGGGACCAGCGTGAACGATGTCATTCTCGCGCTGGTGACGGCGACCATCCGGCGCTACCTTGAACTGCATGGCGACTGCGTTAAAGGGCGACTGCTCCGCATGATGGTTCCGGTCAATCTGCGGGGCACCGACGGTCCGGGTGACTTGGGGAACCGCATCTCCCTGGTTCCGGTCACCATCCCACTAGATATTCGCAACCCTCGGAAACTGCTGGCTGCTGTCCACAGAAGAACAGAGCTTCTAAAGCGCGCGCATACCGCCGAATTGGTGAGCTTGACTGGTGGCTTGCTCGGCATGTTTCCGAATTCCGCTCAGGCTCTTGCCGGCCACATCCTGAGCCGGTTGCCATTCACGCCTTTCAACATGGTCTGTACCAACGTGCCGGGGCCGCAATATCCGCTCTACGTGCTCGGCAACAAGATGCTGCACTGCTATCCCTATGTTCCGGTCGGAGGCGAGATGGCGCTCAACTGCGCCATCTTGACTTACGACAGCAGGGCGTATTTCGGGTTCAGCGGATGCGTGCATGCAGCGCCTGATCTGCGGCGTTTGGAAGCGTTTCTGAAGTTGAGTTTCACGGAGCTGCGGGAAGCCGTCGGGGTCACACCCCCGCGAAAGGAAGAGAAAAAGAAAAAGAAAGAGAAGAGAGTACGCGCGAAGGCAAAGGCTGCACCGGCACCGTTTGCGTCCCCGCCGGCACCGGTTCGCGCAGCCATTCCCCCTTCACCTCTCAGTTCAATCGAATCACCAATCCCACCAAAGCCCCCAGTTAAGGAGGAAAAAGACCTGAAGCAATCGATCGCCTAGGAATCGTCAGCCAGGAGACTAGAAGACATGGAAAGCATGCAGTCACTTTCGCAAATGACGTCTTGGTTGGCCACGGGACGCATCCTGTTCTTGCTCATTCATCTTCTGGGTATCGGATGTTTTGCTTATATTGTGGCGAAACGCCTGGTACCGCTCATTCGTGGCCAACGCGATTTTCGTTTTGACCAGCCATTGGTGCGACTGGGAAGGGTTCTGAAGATTTGGCTGGGCCAGTGGAAGCACCCGCGCTACCGGACGGCAGGCATCATTCATATTTTCATTTTTGCAGGCTTCATCGTCCTGGCAATTCGCGCCTTCTCTGTGCTTATTGTTGGCGTCTCCGAGAATTTCGTCATGCCTGGTCTCTCGGGAAGAGCCGGCCCTATCTACGACATCATTACGAATTACGCCGCCACCATTGTTTTCTTCTGCATGATGATCGCTGTGATTCGCCGCCTGGTTTTCAAACCTGCGCGGTACACGGTGCCGGCAAGGTACGGCAAATCTCACACGGCCGACGCCATCCTCCTTCTGTCATTGATCGCAATCCTGATGGTGGCCGACAGCCTCTTTGCGGCCGCTAAGTCCGCCGCGCAGTCACAGCCAGGCCATTCTGTTGAGACCTTAGCCGCGTTTTCGCTGCCGTGGATATTGCAGAAGGCTCTCCTTTCAACTGCCTTGTCCACTCTCGGGAAACTCTACTTCAGCGCTTATCTTGTCCATGAGCTGACCTTTTACTTCTTGCTATGCTACCGGCCTTTTGGAATCCAGTTCCACGTGGAAACCTCCCTGTTCAATATTTACTTCGCAAAGTTGGACCGCGAAATTCTGAAGCCGGTGCGATGGGGCGTCAGGGATGAACATCTGGATCAGGTGAAATCCTTCGGAGTAAAGACGTTCGAAGACTTCACCTGGAAACACATGCTCGATTTCTATTCCTGCGCTGACTGCGGGCGATGTTCAGACAATTGTCCCGCCAACGCTGTGGGAAGGCCGTTATCGCCACGATTCATCACCGTCAAGGCCAGAGAGTACAGCTTCCAGCACTATCCGATTCTTCGGCACGCGAACAATGGCACGGCACTGGTCGGCAGCAAAGACTCCGGCAGCATTTATTCTGAAGATGAAATCTGGTCGTGCACGACCTGCGGTGCTTGCGAGGAAGAATGCCCGCTGCTGATTGAGTACATCGACAAGATCGTCGACCTGCGGCGGGGCATGGTCGACGACGGAAATGTGCCCCAGTCCCTGCAAAAGCCACTGAAGGCGCTCGAGAGCCGCGGCAATCCCTACGGCAAGATGGAGAAGAAGAAAGCTGACTGGGCAAACACGAAGGAATTCCAGCAAATCTGCCCTGTCAAGACCCTCGACAAGCAAAACGGCGCTGACACCTTGTATTTTGTTGACAGCATTACCTCCTACGACGACCGGATGCAGTCAATCGGGCGCGCAACGGCGAAGATTCTCAACCATGTCGGAGAGAATTTCGGAATCCTGGGCACGGCGGAAAGAGACAGCGGCCATGAAGTCCGGCGCTTCGGCGAAGAGACGCTTTTCATGGCATTGCGCGACCACAACACGGATGCCATCAAAGCGTCCGGAGTGCGGCGGATCATCACGTCTGACCCGCACGCTTACAACGCGCTGAAACACGACTACAAGGATGTGCCGCCGGTGGAACACATCAGCCAGGTCATCGCCAGAGAAGTGAAAGCCGGCAAGATCAAGTTCAATCCGGTAAGAAACAGAGACAGCGTGTACACCTACCACGATCCCTGCTATCTGGGGCGGCATAACCAGATTTATGACGACCCTCGCGACGTGCTGGACGCGATTCCCGGTTTGAAGAGAATCGAGATGAAGCGTTCCCGAGACCGCTCTTTCTGCTGCGGCGGTGGTGGACTGATGCTGTTCTACGAGCCGCAGGAAGAGCAGCGAATGGGCGTGAAGCGAGTCCAGATGGCCGCTGAGGCCGGAGCCAATGTGATTGTGACTGCTTGTCCGTTCTGCATGGTCAATATCGAAGACGCGATCAAGGTCGCGGGCCTGGAAGGAAAGATGACCGCCATCGATCTGGCGGAACTGGTGGAGAAGCAAATCGCGAGCGAAACGACAGTAGCGTGAAAGGTTCTTGGAGGATGAGTTATGGAGATTCTAGTTTGCGTGCGAAGAGTACCCGACACTTCGGAAAATGAGATTCAACTGAATAGTGCCGGGGATGATATTGAACGCGATGACCTCGTCTACTCAATCAATGAAGCGGACAACTACGCGGTCGAAGAGGCGCTTCAGATTGTCGCCCGGGTCGGTGGAAACGTCACAGTCGCCACGGTTGGTGGCGAAGATGACGAAGAGGTCCTGCGCCGGGAGATGGCCATGGGCGCGAACCACGGCGTGCTGATCACAGACGATGCCTTCGGCGGATCAGACGGCAAGGGTATCGCCACCATCCTGAAGGCTTTCGTGCAGAAAGGAAACTACGACCTGATCCTGACCGGGATCCAGGCCGAGGACGGCGGCGCGCAGGTGGGCGGAATGCTGGCGGCTTTGCTCGACTATCCCTTTGCTTCTTTGGTCAATTCCATTGAAGTTTTAGACGGCAAGAAGCTGAAAGTCAGCCGGGAAATTGAAGGCGGCAACAAAGAAATGAATGAGATTGATCTGCCCTGCGTGCTCTCGATTCAGACCGGCATCAATGAGCCACGCTATGTGGGCATGAAAGGTATCCGGCAAGTGGCCTCTATTCCGATCCCGACTTTCGGTGCCTCCAATCTCGGGTTGGACCCAAGTGCTGTCGGGGAAGGCGGAGCGAACGTGAAAAGGCTGGATTACTTTGTCCCCGCGCTGGGCAAGGGAGCCGAAATTCTGCACGGCAGCCGGGAAGAGAACATCGACAAAGTTCTGGAGTTAGTGGCAGCCAAAGGAGGGTTGAAATAATGGCTCGCATTTTCACTTACATTACGCACAAGGGTGGCGTGGTCGATGATACCGCGTTCGAACTGGCGGCGGCTGGGCGAAGGATCGATCCCGCTGCTTCACCGACAGCCATTCTGACCGGTTGGGGCGGGAACCTCGATGCCGCGTGCAGAGCCCTCGGCGCTTCCTACCGTGAGATCTGGAAAATCGCCATCGAAGCTCTTGCGTACCCCAATGCGGAATTGATTCGGGGAGCCCTGGTCAAGGTACTGCCGAGCGACAGCATCGTGTTAGTTGCCCATGAGCATTTTGGAACCGATCTGGCTCCAGGCCTTTCCATCAAGCTGAATTCAGCTTTCGTCTCCGACGTGTTGGACATCACCGGCGTGGAAGGCGCAGGCCTCAAAGTAGTCCGCCAGGAATTTGGCGGACAGATCAGCGCGCATGTTCGGTGCGACATTTCATCGGGCGCGGTGGTAACTGTACGTCCGGGCGCATTCAAGCCGCAGGAAGGCGCTGCTCTCACGGGGAAGGTCGTCGACAAGTCTGCTGATGTCGGCGCGCTGGCGGCAGCACGACGCTATGTGGAGACGGTCGCGGCTGAGGCGGGTGATGTCGATATCACCAAGCACAACATTCTGGTTTCGATCGGCCGCGGCATTCAGGAAAAGGAGAATGTGGCTATCGCCGAGGAACTGGCTGAAGCCCTAGGTGCGGCGGTGAGCTGCTCAAGACCCGTGGTCGACGCGAAGTGGATGGAGAAGTCACGTCAGGTGGGCTCATCTGGAAAGACCGTCAAGCCCAAGGTCTATCTGGCATGCGGCATCAGTGGCGCCTTCCAGCATCTGGCCGGCATTAAAGGTAGTCCGTTTTTGATCGCCATTAACAAAAACCCCAAGGCTCCCATATTTCAGGTGGCAGATGTCGGCATTGTCGATGACATCCTGGAGTTCTTGCCGGAACTCACCAATAGAGTTCGTGAACTGCGTACCGCCGCATAACAAGGGAGAGGAACCGCCATGATCACAAGTAAAACTCTGCAGCTCAGTTTGAAGTCGCTCAAGGACTTCGCGAAGAAGCGCCTACCAGACGAGGTTCTCCGCGAACTCGATGACAAGGACGAATGCCCGCTCGAAATCGTCCGTCATATGTGCAGCCCGGACAAGCTGGGCATTCAACTTCTGTTCATCCCCGAAGAGTTCGGGGGCATGGGCGGCGGGGCCTTCGATGTGTACTGCGTTTGCGAAGAGATGGCGCGTATCGACCTGGGCGTCGCCACCGCCGTGCTGGCCACGTTCCTGGGCAGTGATCCGATCACTGTCGGCGCCACTCCGGAGCAAAAGAAAATCTGGCTGACGCGCATTGCGGAAGAGGGATTGCTGTTCGCCTACGGTGCCACGGAGCCGGAAGCGGGCAGTGATTTGGGTGCGCTTCGCACCACGGCGGACCCGGTCATCGAAAACGGCCGCGTCGTCGGCTACAAAATTACCGGCAACAAGCAATGGATCAGCAATGGTGGAATCGCTGATGCCTACACGATTCTGGCTAGCACGCCGGCCGGTCCGAGCTGGTTCGTGCTAGAAAAGGGAGCCAAGGGTTTCACCCACGACGAGCCAGAAGACAAGCACGGCATCCGCCTCAGCAACACCGCAGCTCTGGCGTTAGACAACGTTTATGTCGACGCCGACCGGTTGCTGGGTGGCGTGGAAGGCCAGGGACTGAATCAAGCTCAGGCCGTGTTCGGCTATACCCGCCTCATGGTCGCCGCGTTTGGTCTTGGCGGCGGCTGGGCCGCGCTCGATCGAGCAATTCCCTATTCCACCAAGCGTATTCAAGCCGGAGCCCCGCTTTCAGAAAAGCAGGGCTACACCCACAAGCTGATCGTGCCCAACGTGACGCGACTGGAAGCGGCCCGCTCCTACATCGAGGAAACTGCCGAGCGCATCGACGCCGGGGTCGAAGGCAGCTTGAACACCGAGGGCGCCATCGCGAAGTACATGGCGACCGAAGCTGGGAACGCAGCCGCAGAGGCCAGCATCCAGGCGCTGGGTGGCTACGGATACACGCACGAGTACATGGTGGAGAAGATCAGCCGCGACGTTCGCATCACGACGATCTACGAAGGAACTTCCGAAATTATGGAGATGACGATCAGCCGCGATCGTTGGCAATCCCATCTCAAGACGCGCGGGCAGCACTATCACGAGCGAGCGCGAGAATTCGAAGCATTGCACGCTCGCCACGCGAATGTGGGTGCTGATATTGCAGCCCTGGCTTTGCATGCACTGGCCGAAGTCATGGAAAAAGCGCGAATCGCGCGCCTGACCCGCTATCAACATATCCTCCTCCGCCTGGGCGAGTTGATTGCTTATGCCGAGTGCGCCGGCAGTTTGTCCCGTCGTGCCGCGCTTTTGGCTGACGGCAAGCTCAATGAAAAAGCCAACCGGCGCTTCGACGTGACCGGGCTAGCGGCGATCAGCCGGGTCTTTGCCCGCGATGCCGCACTCAAGGTGAGCGAAGAGGGTTTGCGCTGGATTGTCGGAGCCGGAGGCATCAGCGATGCGGAGATCGCCGGGTTTGAAACGAGTTTGGGATTGCCCGCCATTCACCGCGCACAGTCCGGTCTCATTTCCGATCTGGATTACGTAGCAGACGTATTGTACGGCCGCGCAGTCAAGCGCTTGGAAGCAGCCGCATAGGTTTCAACGACCGATCTTATTCGACGTCATACAGGAGTACCCGTCATGGAAAAGACTTCCCATCGTGCCATAGCAATTGTGGGAGCAGGAGCTATCCTGCCCGACGCTGCGAACGTATCGGCTTTCTGGGAGAATGTGAAGAACGGCCGCTACAGTATCACTGAAGTTGACCGTGACCGCTGGGATCCAGCGCTCTACTACGATCCCGACCATAGTGCACCGGATAAAACCTATTCAACCATCGGTGGTTGGGCGCGCGACTACGTTTGGGATCCGATGAAGTGGCGCCTTGGTGTTCCCCCGCGCGTAATTGCCGCCATGGATGAGGCGCAAAAATGGGCCATCGCCTGCACCCGCGAAGCGTTAGAAGACTATGGCTTTCCCAAGCGTCCGCTTGACAACGATCGCACAGCGGTGATCCTCGGCAATGCTATGGCGGGGGAAAAGCATTATTTCACAGCACTGCGCCTGTACTTTCCGGAATACGCTCATGAACTGGCAGAAAGTGCCAGCTTCGCCGGGCTGCCGGAAACGCAGCGCCGCAACATTACGAGAGAACTGCACGACCGGATGGCCAACCGCATTCAGGATGTTACGGAAGACACGATGCCCGGCGAATTGGCCAATTGCATTGCTGGCCGTATCGCGAACATTTTCAACTTCCACGGACCTAACTACGTTGTGGACGCGGCCTGCGCATCGGCGATGGCGGCCATCAGTTCCGCCGCTGAGGGATTGGTTGCGAACGATTTTGACCTTGCGGTTACTGGCGGCATTGACCGGAACATGGGCGTCTCGAGCTACATCAAGTTTTGCAAAATCGGCGCGCTCTCCGCGACTGGCACTCGTCCCTACGCTGAAGGAGCCGATGGCTTCGTCATGGGGGAAGGCACCGCGATCTTTCTGCTCAAGCGTCTGGCCGATGCTGAGCGTGACGGGGACAAAATCTACGCTGTGCTCCGCGGCATAGCCGGATCAAGCGACGGCAAGGGAAAGGGCATCACCGCGCCCAACCCGATCGGTCAAAAACTAGCCGTCGAGCGGGCTTGGCAGAATGCCGGCTTATCACCCGCTACCGCGACCCTGATCGAAGGCCATGGCACGTCCACCAGCGTGGGCGACGTCGTTGAAGTGCAAAGCATGATCGATGTACTCAGCAGTTCCAATCTCCCTCTGAATTCCGTCGCGCTGGGTTCGGTCAAATCGAATATAGGGCACCTCAAAGGAGCGGCTGGCGCCGCCGGGCTGCTGAAAGCTGCTCTGGCGCTTCGGGACAAGGTGCTGCCGCCGAGCGTGCATTGCGAGCGTCACAATTCCAAAATCGACTTTGCCCACTCTCCGCTCTACGTGAATACCGAACTGAAACCGTGGACCATGCCAGCCGATGGCGTGCGCCGCGCCGGTCTGAGCGCTTTTGGTTTTGGCGGCACAAATTTCCATGCCGTGCTCGAAGAACATATTCCCCACAGGCTGACTGGAAACGGCAAGCGGTCGGTAGCCGTTAGTGAGATACCAACGGCAGTGAAAGAGTCGATTATGAATACGGAAAATGCTTTCCGCACTTCTAACACATCTTCTTGTAAGGCTCCATTACGCGGAACACTAGTAATCGGCGGCGCGTCCGAAGCTGCGCTCATCGAGCGCCTACGAACGGTGGAGAAAGACGCCAAAGCTTGCAAGGCACCTGCGCCATCTGCACCTGCTGAATCAGACCTGCGTGCGCCGGAGCGCTTGGCCATCGACTACCCCGACGCCACCGAACTGGCGAACAGAGCAAGCAGCGCACTCAAAGCTCTGGCGGTCAATCAACCAGCGGTATGGAAAGCCCTACGTGCACAAGGCATCTTCCGTGGTCACGGTCCGGCCCCCAAGGTGGCGTTCCTGTATACCGGCCAAGGCTCGCAGTACGCGAATATGCTCAAGTTGCTCCACGACACAGAGCCAATCGTCGCCGAAACCTTTGCCGAAGCCGATCGCATCATGACGCCCTTGCTCGGCAAGCCGCTCACGGAATATATCTTCGTGGACCAGGCCGACGCGGATGCGGTCGCCAAGGCCGAAGAGGACCTGCGCCAAACCGAGATTACTCAGCCCGCTGTGCTCGCGATTGATCTCGCGCTGACCCGACTCTTGGCCGCTTACGGCATCGAACCCGACTTCACCATGGGACACAGCCTGGGCGAATACGGAGCCTTGGTCGCAGCAGGTGGCCTACCCTTTACCGACTCACTGGAAGCGGTCAGTGCTCGCGGTCGCGGAATGACCCAGGTGGCCATGGACGACAACGGCCGCATGGCCGCAGTCTTTGCCCCGCTTGAAGAAGTCGAGCGCATCCTGAAGACGATCAACGGCTACGTCGTGATCGCCAACGTCAACAGCAACCACCAGGCGGTTGTCGGCGGCGCCAGCAAACCAGTCGAGCATGCCATGGAAGCTTTCCAAAAAGCTGGCTATGACGTGGCCGCGATACCCGTCAGCCATGCCTTCCACACATCGATCGTGGCGGGAGCCAGCACGCCCTTGCGCGAAGTTCTGCAACGGCTGCATCTTCAATCGCCACGTTTGCCAATTGTCGCGAACACTAACGGCGAGTTTTATCCCACGGGACCTGACGTCGTGCCTAAGATGCTGGACATTCTCACGCAGCAGGTTGCTTCCCCTGTGCAGTTTGTTAAGGGCCTGGGCACGCTGTACGATGCCGGCGCTCGCGTGTTTGTTGAAGTTGGACCGAAAAAAGCGCTGCAGGGATTTGCCGAGGATGTGCTCGGTTCCCACAGCGATGTGGTCTCGTTGTTTACCAATCATCCGAAAGTCGGGGATATCGTCGCCTTCAACCAAGCCCTGTGCGGACTTTATGCGGCGGGCTTGGGCCGCGGAACCGTGGCGGAAGCCTCGCGTGAGCAGTCGGTAACCGAGGTGGCCGCAGTAGCAGTTCCCTTCCCCATGGAATCGTCTAAACCCGTCTCCGTGCCGGCGCCAGCAGCATCAGCCGCTCCACATTCCTCCGCACCATCGGTGCCGTTGTTCGGCGATCACTACAACGAACTCGGCCGCTTCTTCGCCGGTGTTCTTGATCGCGGCTACGAGATCTATCGCGGCAAAAAGGATGTTTCCAATAACGTTCCAGTAGTCATTACAGGAGCCGCGCTCGGCTTGCCCGGGACCGACCATATCTTCGACGATGCCAACATCGGCCGCATTCTGCAAGGTGAGCAGTTCATCAATCGGATTCCCGCGTCCTTCCGCCAAGCCATGCTCGATAAACACATCACCCGCCTCGTGAAGAGTGAGAGCGGAGAAGCCAGGTTTGAAACCCTCACTGATGTCGCGGACGTCATCAAGCTGGCAGGCCGCGGAGGCGCTTTTAATCTGGAAGAGGAATTCGGAATTTCCTCCGAACGTGTGGGCGCTCTCGACATTGTCACCCAACTGGCCATCGCCGCGGGAATCGACGCATTACGCGACGCCGGTATCCCGCTGGTTATGCGCTATAAAACCACCACCAAGGGCACGCAATTGCCGGAGCGTTGGGGATTGCCAGACGCATTACGAGACGATACCGGTGTGATCTTCGCTTCCGCTTTCCCCGGCTATGACGCGTTCGCCGATGAGATGGCGCGCTATTACGCGGATAACGCACGCCGTGAGCAGTTAACCGTGCTTGAAAGCCTGCTCGCCAGTGCGGTTGAGTCGAATGGTCATTCCAAGCTGGTGCAAGAACTCAAGCGGCGCATCGCTGAGCTGCGCACTGCCATCGACAAAGAACCGTACGTCTTCAATCGCCGTTTTCTGCTCCGAGTCTTGTCCATGGGACATTCGCAGTTCGCCGAATTCATCGGCGCCCGCGGCCCTAACACTCAAGTCAACGCGGCTTGTGCGAGCACTACTCAGGCGATATCGCTGGCACAGGACTGGATTCACGCCGGGCGATGCAGCCGGGTTATCGCGGTCTCGGCCGACGACGTCACCTCCGATCATCTGATCGAGTGGATGGGCGCAGGCTTCCTAGCCACTGGAGCCGCCGCCACCGACGAAGTGGTTGCAGATGCCGCCATTCCGTTCGACCGCCGGCGCCATGGCATGCTTATCGGCATGGGTGCCGCGGCTCTGGTAGTAGAGAGCGCCGACGCTGCGCATGCACGCGGAATACAACCGATCTGCGAGGTGTTGTCCACCACGACGAACAACAGTGCATTCCACGGCACTCGTCTTGATGTCCAGCACATCGGGCAAGTCATGGAGACCCTGGTGGCGACTGCGGAAGCGCGGAGTGGCATTTCGCGTCGACAGATTGCAGCCCACACAGTTTTCGTTTCCCATGAAACCTACACACCGGCGCGGGGCGGCAGCGCTTCCGCCGAGATCCACGCGCTACGTCGTGTCTTCGGCGATGTCGCGGATAGCATAGTGATCGCCAATACCAAGGGCTTCACCGGTCACGCCATGGGCACCGGTATCGAAGATGTCGTTGCCGTCAAAGCGCTCGAAACCGGTTGCGTGCCTCCGGTCGCCAACTTTAAGGAAGTTGATCCCGAGCTGGGACAGTTGAACCTGTCCAAAGGCGGCTCCTATCCCGTCGAGTACGCCATACATCTGGGAGCAGGTTTCGGTTCGCAGATCAGCATGATGCTGCTGCACTGGGTGAAGACAAAGGATGGGATTCGTCGAACTCCGAACGCTCTGGGCTATGCCTACCGCATCACCGATGAGACTGCTTGGAGTGCATGGCTAACTGGGATCGCGGGTCATCCGGCCGCCGATTTGGAAGTCGTCCAGCACACCCTGCGAGTGCGGGATCAAGCGTCGACAGCGCGAGCCGCCAAAGGTGTTCCGGCGTCCCGGCCAGCACAGGCGCCCACCGTTCCAGTAGCGTCCCCAGAACCGCCGGTCTTAGTTACGAAGCCAAAGCCAAAACCCGTGCTGCCCAACGTGACCGAACCCAAGGTGCAAGTTCAAGTCGCTGCGGTCGCTTCTCCTGTACCGCCAAAAGCGGCGGCGAAGGGCGATCCGGTGAAAGAGAAAGTGCTCGCTCTCGTAGCGGAGAAAACTGGCTATCCGATTGACATGCTCGATCTGGATCTCGATTTGGAGGCCGACTTGGGCGTCGACACCGTTAAGCAGGCGGAGGTCTTTGCCTCAATTCGTGAGGCTTACATTATTCAGCGCGATGAGAACCGCAAGCTACGCGACTATCCAACCTTGGCACACGTGATCCGTTTCGTGTATGAGAAACGGCCAGACTTGGCAGCAACTCCAACGACGGCGAAGCAAGAAGTCAAACGTGCAGCGCCCACAATCGCTGTGGTGGCGGAGAAACCGGCACCCATTGCGACATCTTCGCAAGTCGTCGCTGGCGATGCTGCGGTCAAAGAACGCGTTGTCATGCTGGTGGTAGAGAAGACCGGCTATCCGAAGGACATGCTGGATTTGGATCTCGATCTCGAGGCCGACCTCGGTGTCGACACGGTCAAGCAAGCCGAAATGT
>Ga0209579_10001151_pt1 | contig 22505 bp, 22 predicted proteins | sample Coa_R1_2_FD_187152 | JGI IMG/M metagenome (GOLD analysis project Ga0209579, IMG submission 187152) | Surface soil microbial communities from Centralia Pennsylvania, which are recovering from an underground coalmine fire - Coalmine... | ecosystem: Environmental > Terrestrial > Soil >... | reverse complement strand
GTCAGCACCATCGTGACGACATTGCCCGTCCGGCTGATCGACTGGACGCTCGACGTGGGGCCCGTGATTCCGAATGACGCCTGCGTCAGGCCGGTGTTCGTCGTGGCGAACGGAAACGAGGAGAGCGCGTTGGTGGTCGCGCAGTTCCCGCTCGAATTGACGCACGTGTACACATTGCGCGGCGAGCTCGGATTCGTCGAGTAGTTGTCCTGAAGATTGGCGAGGCGGATCTGCTGGCTCACGCCGCCTTTCTCGACGATTTCGCCGTCCGGGCTATCGAACCCCTGGCCCTGGCCTTGCTGGATGTTGACCCAGAATCCTCCGGTCGTGGAGATGTTGTCCGGGAGCTTCGTCGTGTCCTTGCTCGTCCAATAGCTCACGGCTCCGGGCGAGAGAAACCCGGTGGCCGAGCTGAGCGCCGCCGCGCCGGTGGAATCGGCAAGGAACAGCGTTGGATTGCTCGCGGTGCCGCTTACGCCGAATTTGTACTGCTTCAGGTTGCCCATCCAGCGCGGCTCGTCGTTCTGATCGGGCCTGAACATGCCGATGTAGATCTGGTTCGCGAAGCTTCCTTGCGATAGCGAGCTCGTCGGCAGGCTTGGCGATGCGAACACGCTGTTGACGGCCGCGACTTCGTTGAAGATCTGGAGAAGCCCGTTCTTGATCGAGTTGTAGTCGATGCCGGAAAACGCCTTGCCGCCGCCTTGGTTCGCGGCGCTCTTCAGTTCCTGGGTGTAGTCAGGCGTTCCGGATGCGCCAATGTTGTTCGGGTCCGAGCCCGCGGTAATCGTGTAGAAGACGACGTTTTGCGGATCGTTGGCGTTGCTGTTGAAATCGGTCTGGTAGAAGTACCGGGCCCATTCGTCGACGAACGACGTTGAATCGAGATCGGTGTAAGCACCGACATTGGTAGTGTTGATGTATTGCTGTTGGGCGGTGGTCCAGCTTGCCGTCGTCAGGTCGCTCGCCGCCCAGCAGCCGCTGCCGTTGCACGGCCGGCCTTGCTTGCTCGTCGCACCGATCAGGATGATGAACGATTTCTGGCAGGAGAGCGTCCCGATGTGCGCGGAGTACGATGTCCCCGAACGTGGACCGGTGTTTCCGGTGAACCATGCCCACGCTTCCGTCATGTCGCCATCCAGCTTGGCGTTGCCGGTCGCCTTGGGAATGCCGGCACTGATCGCGTTTTCGAACTGTTGGATGCCGGCGTTATCCATCAGGACGGGGTTGTAAGGCGACGAGCTCGGAATGTAGAACTGGCCGCCCTTGTTCGAGCCCGAGCCGCCCGACATCAGCGCTATGTTCAACTTGGCGAGGAGTTGAGGGCTGGTCTTGATGGCGTCGACTGCGCCGTAAAGCGCGCAATACACCATGTCGAGCAACGTGCTGTTTGGCAGGCTTGCCGGGGCAGCAGTGAACGGGCATACCGACGTGTACGACGCGTCGTTGCTCGACGTGTTGTCGACGATGATGAGGACGTCGGGCAGCGCGGTTCCTGCCGAGCCGCCGAAGATGTCGATATCGCTCGCGCGCGCCGCTGGCGAGACGCCGCCCATGAGCGCCGCGAAGAACGCCGCCGCGCATATCGCGCGTGTCCAAGTTCGCTTGCCGAAGCTTGTCATCCGCATGTTCACTCCCTTTTGCGCTGTTGTTCCTATGGGCTCGGTGAATTCATCAGCAAGGCGTACCGAGCAGGACGCGCGTTCCTATACCCTGATGGACGGTGACCGCGGCACCTGACCCGGTAGCGGCATCCGACGTCGTCGCATTGAGTTCCCACTGGGTGTTCGCGCAAAGCGAATTTCCCGTGCCGGCAGAACCCGCGATGCCCGGGGTCCGGGACTGCCCGCCGACCTCGCACTGTGCGTCGTTCGTGTTGACCGTGCCATCCGGATTGATCGGTTTCAGCGAGGCAAGCTTGACGGGGACCGAGTTGAGGCACGTCGGCTGCGCGACCGCCACGTTGTAGTCCGTTGTCCCATCGCCGTTGATGTCGACAGGAATCGTCACAGCAACCGGGTTCGTGGTGAAGTCCCTGCTCACCACCTGCTCGATCGCTTGCTGCGCGGCGGCGATCGACTCGTTTCGCGCCTGCTCGTTGCCCATGATCCGCAGGTTCACCGTAGACATGTTGATGGCGGCGAGCACGAACAGCGTCACCAGAATGAGCATGATCATGCCGATGACCAGCGTGGCGCCGCGCTGCGTGGATCGAGTGTTCGAAGTGAGAATCATGGAGTGCCCAGGGTAGGTTCGATGCGCTGGCTCACGTTGGTAACGCGAGCCAGATCGGTGTAGGCGTGGCGCCGGAACGATCCGCCGGGCGTGACCGTATTTGCGCTGTTGTCGGCGTTCAGGCCCATCGAGTACGTCTTGGTGTCGGTGAAACCCGCGGTGGTGTCGACATTTCGCGCGAGCACATGCACGCGAACCGCGACGACCTGCGCCCATTGCGTCACGGTCGCCGGCGCGGCCGTGTAGGTATCCGGCGATCCGTCGCCGCTCGTGTCGAGGCCGTACTCGTACTGGACGTTCTCGATGCCTTCGACGAGCGGGACGGGCGCGGACATGCCGGTTGGCAGCAACTCGACTCGCTTGAGCGTTGGCAGCGGCGCATCGCCGGCTTGGCAGGCACCATTCACACCCGTTGCAATGCTGCAAGGCGCGACGTAATAGATATACACGTGGTACTGGCGGATCGGCATGACGGTCGCGCAGTCCTTGTCCTGCAGCGTGAATCCGCTTTGCGCGATCTGGAAGATCGGCGCGGCCGTGGCGCAGTTGGCGCTTTGCGTGTAGTACCCGTTGGCAACCGCGGCGCCCGCGGCGACTGTCGTCGTATTCGCGCGGCGTATGACGAGGATGTCCGTCCCCGCAACCGCATCGGTGACGCAACTCGGCGACGTAGCCACCGCAACGTTGTCGACGCCCTGGATCGGAATGGGCAGTGCCGCCTTGACGCTGGCGATCGCCGTAGCGCACGGATCGGGCAAAGCCCCCGGCATGGGAATTTGCGAAGACGGCGCCGGCACGGTGGGCAGAAGGGTCACGTTGCCGACTTGTCCGTAGAACCCGGCATGGCGGATTTCCTCCGCGATCAGTGCCATCGCATAGCGACCGTTCTCGATCTGCCGGCTGACGCGCTCCGCCTCGCCGTACGACCGGCTGCTCGACACGAAGAACACGGCGAGCCCGAACAGCAGGATGCCGGCGAGCACGAGCGCGATCATCAATTCGATCAGCGAGAACCCGCATTGCCGCGCAAGAGCGAGCGCTACGCGAGGGGTCAAGCGTTCCGTGCAACGACCGGATTTCAAGGCCGCGCTTGCCTGGAAGAGATGTCGAAGTGTCATCGTCATTTCGAGACAAGATCGGCAATTCGCAGCGTCGCGGTGACGACGCGCCGCATCGTTTCGCTCGGATAGAGGTTCTGGCCACACGTCAGATTCGCGGGCGGATTGTTCGTGGGCGCGATTCCTTGCCATACGACGCTGATCGTATAAATGCCGGTCCCGGGCTCGTTGGTCCCGTCGCTGGTGGTCAATTCGGTCGCCGCGCCCCCATATGAAATGCAACCGCGTGCGCCGAGCATGGCGCCGACGCAGGCAGTCCCGGCGGACGTATCGCACGTGCCGACAGTGCCAACTTCCGCCGCGCCATTGAGCTGGTTGCCCCAGTCGCACAGGTCGTATCTGTAGCCGGTAAGCGCGGCGCAATTCGTCAATGCGCCACCCCCGCCCACGGGGCTCGCAGTCACGTAGTTGCCTGCAAAAGTGTCGTTGCGGTTCGTGTTCATCTTGTCGACCATGTCCTGCAGCAGCACCAGCGCCTGGCCGCGTTGATAGGACTCGAGCTCGGCTTGCTGTCCGCGCGCTTGCAACCCGATGACGCCGATCAATCCCAACGCGATCACGACGAGCGTGACCAGCACTTCGATCATCGTGAAGCCGGCAACGCTCTTCGGCGGTCGCATGCGCCTGGTGTGTCGATCGATCATGGACGTGGATCTCGCCATCAACTGCACGTATTGGTGCCGCCACCGAACGCGTAGTTGTTCACGTTCGGCCGACCGCTCAGGTCGATCTTGATGCAGCGCGCCTGCACGCTCGTATTCGACGTGGTCACGGCGATCGTGCCGGGCGTCGACGTCACGCGACCGTCGCTGCGATAAGTGATCGTGCCCCCGGCCATCGAGGAGAGCTGTGTGTTTACGGCATCGTGCTGCCGCAGCACCGCGCCTCCGCCGGAAAGCTGCACCACCCATCCGTTCTTCCAGTCACCCGAGTTGGGGACGATATCGACGTTCGACGCTCGCTTGATCGCTTCGCTGCGCGTGTAGTAGAGCGCCGTCTGCAGATCGCTCGTGGCGCTGCGGACGTTTTCGGCCAGGATCATCTGCTGCATCGCCGGCGCGGCAAGCTTCGCGAGAATGCCGACAATGGCGACGGTGATCATCAACTCGATCAGCGTGAAGCCGCCTCTCCGCGGCGTTGTCAGTTGGACCATTTCGCACTCGGCGTCTTGTTGCCATTGCTGTCGAGGCACAGATTGCCGTCGCTAAGTTGCGATCCTTGCGCGGTTGCCTGCAGGGAATAAGCCGGGCCTTGCAACGCGTTCGCGGTTCCAGTGCAATCGGTCCCTGTCGCACCGACGGCAACGAGCGTGATCGTCGAGAAGTCGTAATACGGCGCGACATCGGTCGAAACCTGGTATCCCAAAGCGGCCAACGTGCTCGCGTAGGCGCGCTGATCGATGCGGTACTGCTCCTCGCGATTCGCGATGTCCTGGAGGGCCTGCTTCGCCTGCGACCGGTTCGTGCGCATCACGTAGTTGTTGTACGACGGCAACGCGATGGCCGCGAGAACGCCGACGATCGCGACGACCATCATCACCTCGAGCAGCGTGAATCCCCGTTTGCGTTTCACGAACATGTGTGATCCCTCTCCCTTTGCGATGCGAAGTGTAAGCGCCTGAATTAGCGAAAAAACGAACGATCGACGGACGGGCGAACCACGGCGACGGGCGTACCGGTGCTTTTTGCGCGGTTGCAATCCCGAAAACGGCAGACGGCGCCGTCCGTCCGCCGCGGCCTACCGGTTCCGAATATTCGGTGGCCGATCGCCGACGAGCGGTACACCGAGACGCGTTACTGCGCGGGACGGAGCGGCCACGCGCCGCGCGTGAATCGCAGCGCGAGAAATCCGTTGTCCTGACAGGTCGTCAGCAGCGTCGACGACTTCGCATCGAATCGTGACTGCGCCGAGCAGTGATCCGGACGGCCGTTCGCGCTCGTCCGATTGTTCTGCGAACCCGGGCTTGGCGAAGTGACCGAGGATGGAACCAAGTACGCGATCTCCTTCGGCTTGCCTGGATCGCGGATGTCGAAGACGCGGATGCCCGACTCGAAATAGCCGCATGCGAGCGTGGTCGCATTGCTCAGATCGTCGACGCTGCAATAGTGACTGCCATAGGTGAAACCAGCGAGACCCACGAGATCCGGCAACACCTTGCTGCAGTTGCGCGCATCGTCGATTTCGAGCATCAGCTCCGAGACGATCTTCGGATGCGCGGCGTCCGCGATGTCGATGATTCTCGCCATGCTCCACGGCGCGAGTCCCGCGTTGCACGCCGCCGACCAGCCGTTCGCATTGCTTTCGCCGGCACCGCCCTCGTCGGTTGCAACGAGGTAGTCATGGTCGCGAATGCGAATCGGAATCACTTGATGGCTGCCGCTGCCATCGCCCCAGACGAGCGAGCCGATCACCTTGACTTGCGGATTCGGTTTTCGCGCCTGGACGTCGCTCACGTCGGCGATGACGATGCCGTTGGTGAGACCTGTTTCGCTCGTCGATGCGGCCGCAGCCCCTTGCCCATACAGCGTGAAGTACGCGCGATTGCCGTCGCTTGCGATCGCAAGTCCGCTCGTTCGCTGGTTCGACGGCATCGACCATTCGGCGAGCACTTTCGGCTTCGCGGGGTCGCTGATGTCGATCGGGTAGATCGTACCGGCGCGGAGGTTGGTCGCGTAGTAGGTGAGACCGTCGGGCGAGAAGTCGCCTTCGTTCACGCGCTCGTCCGATTTCGCGGGAGGCCGGCCAGGCGCTTCGGACGAGACGAGCTTTGGTGCGCGGCAATCGGTCGAGACGTCGTAAATGTCGAGATCGACACTTTTCGCGTTGACCGCGTTGACTGCGATCAGCAGTTGTCGACGTGCGTTGACCTTCAACGACTCCAACGGATCGAGCATCGCCGGCGTATCGAGATAGGCGGTCGGCGCGGGCTTCGCGGGATCCGTCGCATCGATCACGACCACGCCCGGATGCGCGCGGTTGGCGGTCGAAGGCGCCGTGTCGTAATACGCGCAGACATGGCTCGCCTTGTCGACGGCGAACGCCACCTGCCAACCGGCGCCTTCCCCGCGGCTTTGGCCGACGAGATCGAGATCGCAGTTGAATCCGTGAAAAAAGCCGGGACTGCGCAGCGTCGCCGGCACCTCGCCCTGCAACGCGGTTTCCGGATGATCGCCGCTGCCGCATGTCGCTTTGGCAACCGGCTGACCGCGAACCGCCGCAGGCGCCTCGTTATGCGTGCCACTACAGCTTGCAATGATGGGGATTAGACACCCGGCGACGACCAGGGCGCGTCGCGCTCGACTCATCGCGTCGCGACCGGACGGCACGACGGAATCGGCGGGCGGGGCCGAGCACCGTTTCGAGCAGCGGCCTATGGAGCGACGAGTTCGCGTAGCCGTTAACTCAGGCTGCGATCTGCTCGTACGAGAACCGCGGAATGCCGGCGCGCTGTGATGCATGCTCGATCGTAATGGCGCAAATGTTTCCGCCAGCGTCAACGTCGAGAATCGTGTTCTCGTCCAAGTCGCGCGTCTCGGCCACGGGTGCTTCTCGAAATTCGATGAGAAGAGTATCCGTGGCAGCAAAGTACCGAATCCTCATGGTGTGAACCTTCGATCGAAAAAAGCGTCGTGGACGGTCTCGCCGTCGGCCAGCAGGATCACGCGCAAGTACCGATCGTGCATCTCCGGCACCTGAACCCGGCGGCGGATCCTTCCATCGGCTTGAACCTGCTCGCGCATCGGAGTTCGGATGGCATCGCTCTATCCATTCGTCGCGAATGATCGCGCGATCGGGCCGCCTGCGTAGAGCGGCGAAATAAGCGGTCACCTTCACATGGCGAATGTAGCAAATACCGCAAGGCGACGAGCTCCTGACGTGTCGGTCGCCAAACCCGGTGGATTGCGCGCGAAGGCAACGAACGCAACATCATGAGACCTCCGCCACCTTACGATCGTCCAGCTTTCGCGTTCCGAATCGCTGGCGACGACGCCGCTGCCCGCACGCGGTCGAACTCCTCGCCGCAGAACTGAAGCTTGTCCCCGTCCCTCACGTACGTCATCCGCGGGCAAAGCGCCGCGAGCGGTCCGGTCACGTCGAGCGTATCGCCATCGAGCTTGCCGATGTAGTCGCCGCCGAGAAATCCGTTCGGGTTGGAAATCGCGATCCGGTACGTGTCGTCCTGCCGAGCGATCCGGAATTGCGATCGCCAGCTCTTCCATTCGCCCGCGAGCGCGGGTGGCGCTTCGGCATTGCGCATCCGAAGCGCCGCGCTGATTCCAATGGCCAGCGCGATCGCAACCGAGATGGCGACGGCGTACCGCTTCACTACCTCGCGCCCGGAATCGGGGGATTGGGTGGAATGGGACCGGTCCAGCGCAACACGGTGAGACCGCCGCCGTTGCCATCGGTCATGTAGACCAGCCCCGTCGTCGGATCCTGGAACTCCTCGCGCGAATGGCGAAACACCGGCGTGAAAACGCCGCCGCCGCACGACTTGGTGAATTCGCCGCAGACGTACGGCGGCGAGTAGTAGTAGCCGATCTCGCGCGGCTCGTACGGATTGGAGAAGTCGATCGCGCGCATGCCTTCGTTGTACCAGGTGACGAAGAAGAGGCTTGGCGAGCGATAGCTTTGCCACGGCAAGTGGCTCGTCAGGCTGCCACCCGGCGGACAGATGAACTCCTCCTTGGTGAAGTCGTACACGTCGGTCGTGTGCGGGATGCGGAATGTCGAAATGACTTGCGGGTTCGACAGATCCGAGATGTCCATCACGCGACCGAATCCGGCGGGACAGCCGAAGAGCTCGTCGGTGTTGATGACGAGCTTCGGCACCGAATCAGGCTTCGGCAGCACCGGAATCGAGCTGTGTGCGGCGCCGAAGTTCTGGCCGCTGTATGGCGGAACATAATCGAGTCGGGAGATCTGCTTCGGATGCGCGCGATCGCGAACATCGAGGATGATCATCCCGGCGTCGCGATACGCGATGTAGAGCTTGTCCTTGTCGTAGAAGATCTCGTGGCACCAGATCATCTGCGGCGTGCCGTCCGGATTGGCGCCGGCATCGGTCGGGCCGTAGGGTTCGCCCATCTCCTGTCCGGGTACATGCCACGTTCCGACCTGCACGGGATGCGTCGGATCGTTGTAATCGATGATCACGACCTCGTGGTTCTGGAAGAAGCCCTTGCCGGGATTCTTCTTCGATTTGGGCGTCGTCGCGCACACGTACGCATAGCGATCGTCGATGTCGAAGCCGTGCGTCGCGCCGTTTTCTTCGGTCACGATGTAGCCGAGCTCCTTCGGCTTGCTCGGATCGGACACGTCGGTGAACGACACGCCGGCCTGGATCGGTCCGTTGGGCTGGTTGGGGTTGTCCTTGCTCGAATCATGCGCGCCGACAAGGATGTGCTTGCGATGGTTGACGCGCACATACACGCAGCGCGTGCCCGGCCGACACGGGATGAACGCGAGCGGCTTCATGTTCAGCGGATCGTGCACGTCGGCGATCAGCGTGCCGAAGAGCGTCGGCGGTCCGTTGTAGCCACCGAGATAGGCGATGCCGTCGTAGACGCGAACGCCGTTGAAGCCGGCGCCGAGTCCGTGCTGTTTCGCGAAGGGCGAAAGCCAGGGCCCCTTGAAGTAGTCGTGCCCGACCACCTCGAAGTTGAGGCTGCGCGAATACTGGCGCGTCTGCTCGAGCGTCAAGTCGAACACGTCGACGCCGGACGGCAGCACGGGCTCGGGGATATGCGCGCCACCGCCATAGCCACCGAACGCTTCGATCGGCTCGCCGTGCTCGGCCGTCGCGTCACGCATTTGCGCAGCGACGTTCAACGAGACAGACAACGACAACAACATCGCGGATGCGCCAAGGCACGCGCGCACGCTTCTCCCTGCGTTCATCTTGTGAATTCCTCCTTGATGAAATGCGGCTCGCGCCGCCGTGGTCACTGCACCGTCACCTGAATCGTCGCGCTCATGTCGGGACCATGCGAATGCTCGAGGCCGTCGGCGAATTGCAGCGTCAGCGTGTAGTTGCCGGGCGGCAGCGATACTTCGCCACGGCTTTCGCCGTTATCGAAATGGATGTGTTGCTCGTCGGCGGGGATCGCGATGCCTTCCGCCACCGGCTCTTCATTGATCAGGAGATCGTGATGACCCATGTTCTCCGGCACGCGTCCGGCCGGCACAGCCTTCACTTCGACGCCTTCCGCGCCGAAAATCACCTGGAACGGGCTCTTGACCGTCGAATGGTTGAGCGGCTTGATGAAGAAAGCGCGCGCCCCCTGGTCGCAGGAATCGGCGGAGGAGGAGGCGAGGGCGACGGCGAATCCCGCGAGCGATGCGACCGTTACCGAAACCGCGCGTCGCATTGGTCTTTTGTCATTCGATGGGCGAAAGGCATGTGCAATGTCGAAAAAGCGAAAAAGGGGCCAGGCTCGATTTACCGTGAAAAAGGGCCAGGGTCGGTTTACCCGCGATTTACCCGAAAATCGAGCCTGGCTCCTTTTTCGCTCCGCAGCCGCAGCAAGATCGGACAAGGATCGGCCGGTATGTTGCGCATAACGGTCGAGCTTGGCGCGAAGCTCGGGCGACTGGGAAGCGAAAGTTCGCCGGGGTCGGTTGTTGCCATGCCTCTTGCCAAGACAATTCGAGGTAACGGGTTGTATCAGCCTATCACCGCGCCGACGACTGTCAAATGGCGAGGGAGCATCGACGGCAACGAAGGACCTGCGCAAGCTCCGATGTGCCATTCAAGCTGCTTTTCGGCCTGTTTCGGCGGTATCGGGAACCAGCATCGATATCGATGTTGGCCCGATAGCTTGAAGCGCGCTCCCTCGATAAGCTGGTCCGCAGACCCCGAGAAAGTGAGTGGCCTCGTCTTACGGTGACCGACGGTTCGCATTACCAGTGCCATAGGCGTCGTCAGGCGACAAATACCATGCTTCAGCGACGAAGTCGCTGGTACGCCGCCTCCCAGGGCTTCGCTTTCTCGAACGCGCGGGCGACGCGCAGCACCAGCGCATCGTCGTGCATCGCGCCGACGATCTGCAAGCCCACGGGCAGCCCGTCGCGCGTGAACCCACATGGAATCGATGCAGCTGGCTGCTGGCTCAGGTTGAATGGATAACTGAAGGGCGTCCATACCGACCAGTCGTCGCCGGCATCGGCATATTCAACCGGCATCAGCTTGCCCGCATCGAACGCGGTAATCGGCAACATCGGTGTAAGCAGCACCGGATATTCGGCATGAAAACGCCGCAGCGTCGAGCCCATCGCACCGCGCGCTTCGACGGCCGACAGGTATTCGGCGAGCGATGTGCGCTCGGCCTGCTCGGCGATTCGCAACAGGCCTGGATCGGCCAATGGGCGCTTTGCTGCGGGCATCGATCGCACGACCCGCGTCGCGCCCGTTTGCCAATGCGCGCAAAAGATCGCGTGCACGTCGCCCAGGTCCGGCGCCGTTTCGCAAATATCGGCACCCAGCGAAGCGAGCGCATCGACGGCGTCGCGAACGAGTTGCGCCACCTCGGCATCGACCTTCGCACCACCGAGCGTCGGCGCGAACGCCATCCGGATACCTGCGACGCCGTCGTCGAGACCGTCGCCATAATCGCGATCGTCGTACGGAAGCGCGAACCAGTCGCGAGCGTCGGGTCGGCTGATCGCGTTCATCATCAGCGCCGCGTCGGCCACCGTGCGCGTCATCGGACCCACGTGCGCGACCGTGCCGAACTGGCTCAACGGCCACGCAGGCACGCGTCCGAAGCTCGGCTTCAACCCGAAGATGCCGGTGAAGCTCGCGGGAACGCGAATCGAGCCGCCGCCGTCGGTCCCGATCGCGAGCGCGCACATGCTCGTCGCCACGGCAGCGGCCGCGCCGCCGCTGCTGCCGCCCGGCGTTTTTGCTTGATTCCACGGGTTGCGCGTGATGCCGGTGAGCGGCGAATCGGTCACCGGCTTCCACCCGAACTCGGGCGTCGTCGTCTTACCGAGAATCACGGCGCCTTGCTCACGGAGCCGGGCGACGGCGGGCGCATCCTCGTTCCACGATCGATCGCAATCGACGGTGCGTGAGCCGCGTAGCGTCGGCCAGCCTTGGGTCAACAGCAAATCCTTGATCGACACCGGCACGCCGTCGAGCCATCCAAGCGGCGCGCCGGCTGCCCATCGCGCTTCGGATTCGCGCGCGAAACGCAATGCGCCTTCGGCGTCGACGAGGCAGAACGCGTTAAGCTTCGGATTCAGCGCATCGATGCGCGCAAGACATGCGCGCACCGCATCGACCGGGGACGCGCGTTTGGTGCGATAGAGCCCGATCAGCTCGGTGGCGGAAAGATCGGCGAGATCACTCGACATGGTCAGAACCGAACCTCGGCCCCGATGCCAACCGACTGCGCCCAGGAGTCCGAGTGACGAATGATCGGCGAGGTTGCGCCGGACCGGTCAGCACCGCGGGTGGTGCGCCTGCATAGATCACGCTTTGCGTCGGGTTGATCGTGCGATCGAGCGAATTGTGGAAACGAATGAAACGCTGGAACGTATCGCTCGTCTGGCACACCGCCGAAGACGAGGCAACGAGCCCGAGGAAGAACGACAACGACCACACGAGATTGCGCCGTTTCATGGCTCGGTCACTCCTTGTTGTTGCGGCATTCGCCTGGACAAGTTATCACTACGCAACCGTGACCATCACCGGCGGATGCCAGTGTCGCCCTGGAACGGCCGCGAGCAGCGACTGCGTGTATTCATGTCGCGGCTCGCGGTAGATCCGCGAGGTCGGTCCATACTCGACGATCTCGCCGTCGTGCATCACCGCGATCGTGTCGCACACCTGCGCGGCGACGCGAAGGTCGTGCGTGATGAAGAGCATCGTGAGGTCGAACCGATCGCGGATGTCGGCGAGGAGCCGCAGCACCTGTGCCTGAACCGAAACATCGAGCGCCGACACCGGCTCGTCGGCGACCAGGATCGACGGCTCGAGCGCGAGCGCGCGCGCAATCCCGATCCGCTGTCGCTGCCCGCCGGAGAATTCATGCGGGAAGCGATCGGCCGCGCGACGTTCGAGCCCGACGAGCTCGAGCAGCGAATGCGCGCGCGAAATCGCCTCGGACTCCGGCACGCCATGCACGATCGGCCCCTCTGCAATCAAGCGCCCGACCGTGCAGCGCGGATCGAGCGAGCCATAGGGATCCTGGAACACCATCTGGATGCGCCGCCGATGCGCGCGCAACTCGCGGCGTGAAAGCTTCATGAGGTCGACCTCGTTGCCGACGACGACCGATCCTCGCTCCGCGTCGACGAGGCGCACGATGCAGCGCGCGAGCGTCGACTTGCCCGAGCCGGATTCTCCGACAAGGCCGAGCGTCTCGCCGTGCCGGATCGCGAGATCGACCGATTTGACCGCACGTACCGTTCGACCGGAACGCCCGAACGCGCCGGCGGCGTGGTACGTCTTGTCGAGGCCAGCGACCGAAAGCACGATGGGCGCGTTCGTTTTCATCCGTCGCTCGCGCGGCGCAAGACTCGGCACCGCGGCGATCAGCGACTGCGTGTAAGGGTGATTCGGTGCATTCAGCACCTGCTCGGCGCTCCCCGATTCGACCAATCGGCCGCGCTGCATCACCGCGACGCGATCGGCGACTTCCGCGACGACGCCGAAATCGTGCGTGATGAACAGCACGCCGATGTGGCGCGCGCGCTGGATCTCGCGAAAGAGCGCGAGGATGCCCGCCTGTGTGGTCACGTCGAGCGCTGTGGTGGGTTCGTCCGCGATGACAACGGCCGGCTCGAGGATCAGCGCCATCGCGATCATCGCCCGCTGTCGCTGGCCGCCCGAGAGTTGATGCGGATACGCGCCGAGAATGCGCTCTCCATCGGAAAGGCGCACCGATTGGAGCATCGCGACGATCCGCTCGGTGCGATCGCGCCGCGAAAGCTTCGTATGAAGCTCGAGCATTTCGTCGATCTGCGCGCCGATGGTCTTCACCGGGTTGAGTGCCGTCATCGGCTCCTGGAAGATCATCGAGACGCGGCTGCCGCGAATCTCGCGCATGCGAGTGGATGTCGCCTGCAGCAGGTCTTCGCCTTCGAGCAGGATGCCGCCGGCGCTCGTGCGGAGATGCTCCGGCAGAAGTCGCATCACGGCGCGCGCCATCACCGACTTGCCCGAACCGGATTCGCCGACGACACAGAGGATTTCGTCGCGGGCGAGCGCAAGGCTCGCGTCGGAGACCGCCTGCGGCCGATCGGCCCATGGCGGCAGGTCGACGGTCAAGCCCCGGATGTCGAGGATCGGCGGGGCCATTGTCGCGGTCGCCCATAAATATGGTAATATGGGTCATCGTGAAAACAACGCTCGAACTCCCCGATGCGCTGTTCAGGAAAGCCAAGTCGCGTGCAGCGGAACGCGGCCAAACCTTGAAGGCGTTCGTCACAGAGGCGATCGAGGCAAAACTCGTCGACAAGGCAGGAGAAACGCCTTCCCGAGCGCCCCCGTGGATGAGCGGATTCGGCAAGCTGCGGCGCCTGCGCAAGGAGACAGCCCGTATCCAGGCGATCGTCGACGCCGAGTTCGAAAGCGTCGAATCCGAGGATCGGCTCTGATTCTCGACACGAACGCACTTTCCGCGTTTGCCGACGGTGATGCCGCGGTTGGCGAGCTGCTGCGCCAGCAAGCACGAGCATGCATTCCGGTGATCGTGCTGGGCGAATTTCGCTATGGAATCGCCCGATCGAGGCACCGCGCGACCTACGAGGGCTGGCTGGCGTCACAGTTGGCGCATTTCGACGTATTGCCCGTGACGGAAGAAACCACCCTTCGCTACGTCGCAATACGGGTTGCGCTTCGGCAAAGGGGCAGGCCGATCCCCGCCAACGACGCGTGGATCGCGGCGCTCGCGCTGCAGCATCGATTGCCTGTGTTGAGCCGGGACGCGCACTTCGATGCCGTTTCGCGGATAAGCCGACAAAGCTGGTGAGATTGCCGATCGCCCGCGTTGGGTTTCGCTTGATTTCAAAGCCTGCGCAGCCGTGGGTTGAGCGCATCGTTCAAGCCATCGCCGACCAGATTGATAGCGAGGACGGTGATCAGGATCGCGACGCCGGGAATCGCGCAGAGCCACCACGCGCGTTGCAGGAAATCACGCGCCGCGCCGACCATGAAGCCCCAGCTCATCACGTTCGGATCCGATAGTCCGAGGAACGACAGTGCCGATTCGGTAAGGATTGCCGTCGCGACCAGGAGCGACCCGGTGACGATGACCGACGATACGCAGTTCGGCAGGATGTGGCGGACGATGACGCGCGCGTCGCTCATTCCCATCGAGATGCACGCCTCGACGAACTCGCGGTTGCGAAGCGCACGAAATTCGCCGCGCACAAGCCGCGCCATCGGCGGCCACGATACGACGGCGATCGCGAGGATCACGCTTCCAATCGACGGCGACAGGATCGCAACGACGAGGATCGCGAAGAGGAACGACGGGATCGTCTGGAACATCTCGGTGAGCCGCATCAGCATCTCGTCGACAACGCCGCCGTAGTACCCGGCGATGCCGCCGAGCAGCACGCCGAGCAGTGTCGCGAAAAGCGTCGCAACGAGGCCGATCACGAGCGACGTCCGCGCGCCGTAGACGATGCCGATGAGCTCGTTTCGACCGAGCATGTCCGTGCCGAGGGGAAAAGCGCGAAACGGTGGCGCGAATGGGGGACCGGCGAGCTCGAAGGGACCTTCGCTGAAGAGCATCGGCCCGACGAGCGCGAAGATCACGATGATGATCAGCACGACAAGGCCTGCGAGCGCCGCGCGATTTCGCGCGAAACGCTGCCAGAGCTCGCGCGTGTGAGCATGCCAGGCTCGCGCCGGCTCTGTCGGTATGGCGGTAGCGCTCATCGCAGTCGAATCCGCGGGTCAAGCGCTGTGTAGATCACGTCGACGATGATGTTGACGGCGATCACGAGGCACGCGGCGACGAAGAAGATGCCAAGCAGCAGGTTCAGATCGCGCGCGAAGAGGGCCTTGAACGCGAGGAGCCCGATGCCAGGCCACCCGAAGACGGTCTCGACGACGACCGACCCGCCAAGCAGGTTGCCGATCTGCACGCCGGCCATCGTGACGACCGGGAGGCTCGCGTTGCGCAGCACGTGGCGAAACGTGATCGAACGCTCGGTAAGTCCCTTCGAGCGCGCGGTTACCACGTAATCCATACCGCGCTGCTCGAGCATCGACGAGCGCATCAACCGCACGTAGAGCGCCATGTAGAAAAGCGACAGCGTGATCGCCGGCAGCACCAGATGGCGCGCGACGTCGCCGACCTTCTGCCAGCCGGTGTAGAACGCGGCGATGTTCACCATCCCGCTCGTCGGGAGCCATCGCAGGTCGATCGCGAAGAGCACGATCAGCATCAAACCGACCCAGAAGAGCGGCGTCGCGTACGAGACGAGCGCGAACACGGAGATCACGTTGTCGCGAAGCGACCCGGGCTTGCCCGCAGCGAAGATGCCGAGCAGGATGCCGAGGCCGATCGACAGCACGATCGTCGTTCCCATCAGCAGCAGCGTCGGTCCAAGACGCTGGAAGATGAGATCGCGGACCGGCATGCCCTCGCGAAACGAGTAGCCCAGGTCGAACCTGACGACGTTCTTCAGATAGTCCAGGTATTGGACGTAGAGCGGCTGGTCGAGCCCGAACTCGTGGCGCAAAAATGCCATGTATTGCGGGGTCGCCGAGCCTGCTTCGCCGGCCAGAACGTCGGCCGCATTGCCCGGTGCGAGATGCACGAGCAGGAAGTTGAGCGTGACGATCAGAAGGATCGTCGGAATCGCCTGTGCGACGCGGCGCCCGATGTAGCGGGCGCGGTCCCGCGCGACGCTCATGGGCTACGGCAATCGGTGCCGGTTACGAGGTAACTTGCCGGATCAAAGCTAGGACATCCATTCATGATCGAAGAGGCGGCCCCGTACGTCGATTCGTTGCTTTCAGACAGGCAGGGTCGATCGCCATCCCGTGCCTACCCCTCCACGTACACCTCGTTGAACGGCGAATACGTGCCGAGCGGGCTCACGACGAGGTTCTTGAATTTCGTGTCGTACACGGTCACGAAATGGAGCTCGAACACCCAGACGATCGGTGCCGCATCGACGACGAGCTTCTGGAACTGGTGATAGAGATCCGCGCGCTTCTTCGGATCGATCTCGATCGCGGCCTCCTTCATCAGGCGATCGGTTTCCGGCGTGCTCCAACCGCTGTCGTCGACGAATACCGTGCCCTTCTTGATCGACCACGACGAATACTGGCGATCGACGCCGATGACCGGATCGGCGAGGTTCTGGTACCAGTTCGACGTGAGCTGGAAGTCGTAGTCGGTGTAGACGCGCCGCAACCACGTCGGCACGTCCTCGTAGCGGATCGTCGCCTTGATGCCGATCTTCGCGAGCGCCTGCTTCGTGTATTCGCCGAAGCGCTGCCATTCGTCGCCGTACGGCGTGACGTCGTGGATGATCTCGAAGCGCGTGCCATCGCCCTTGCGCTTGTAGCCCGCCTCGTCGAGCAGCTTGTTCGCCATCTCGGCGCCATTCGGCACGTTGTAGTTGCGCACGTCGGACGTGTAGATGCCGCTCGGCGCGAAGTTCGAGCTGATCGGACCGGTCGCCGGCTTGCCGAACCCGAACCAGACGTTGTCGATGACGAACTTGCGGTCGATCGCGTACGAGATCGCGCGCCGCACGCGGACGTCGTCGAATGGCTTCACGCGGGTGTTGAAGTCGAGCATGACGATCGGCGACTGCATCTCGTAACCCTTCGTCGTCTGCGCGATGCTCGGCAGTTTCGTAAGGCGCGCCACGTCGAAATACGGAATCGCGCCGAACCCGCCGTAGTTGATCTCCTGCGTCTGCATCGCCGCGCTTCGCGTCTGCGCATCGCCGATGAAGCGCGCGACGATGCGATCGAGATACGGCTGCCCCGGCCGCCAATAGCCGGGATTGCGGTCGAAGCGCATGTACTGGCCGCGCTGCCATTCCACGAACTTGAACGGGCCCGTACCCACCGGATTGTTCGCGTACTTGCTGTTTTGAATGTCGGTCCCGTCGAAGAGCGCCTTCGGCACGATCGGCGACTCGTACCCGGACAGCGCCATCATCATGTAAGGCGCGGGCGTGTCGAGGTGGAACACGACCGTGTGCGGATCGGGCGTGTCGACGGCCTGCAATGCACGAAACGTGTTGATGCCGCGCGGGTGGAATTTCTTCAGCACCTCCATGTAGGTGAACTGCACGTCGGCGCTCGTGAACGGCGAGCCGTCGTGGAACTTGACGCCGTCGCGCAGCTTGAACGTGATCGTCTTGCCGTCGGGACTCGTCGTCCACGACGTTGCGAGGCTCGGAATCGGCTTCAGATCGAAGTTGTATTCGCAAAGGCCGTCGTACACTTTGGCCGAGACCTCGCCGATCGGTCCCGACGTGCTGATGTAGGAGGCGAGCGTGGGCGGCTCCGGCAGCACGTCCATGACGAGCGTGCCGCCCCGCTTGGGCGTGCCTTGGGAAAATGCCTGCCCGGGAAGCAGGATCGTGCCCGACGCGGCGAGCGTTTGCAGAAAATCGCGACGGCTGATGGTCATTCTTTAGTGCCCTCCTCCTTTGGTATGGCGAAACGGCGCGGTCCGTGCGCGAAATCATCAATGCGTCGCGGCCTCGTCCTCCTGGAATTCGTCCGGCGAGCGCGGATAGAAGAAGCCGCGATCGCCGAGCTCGGTGTTGAATGCGAGCGTCGACAGGTCCGTCATCCGCATCGGATAGAGGATGCCATCGAGATGGTCGCATTCATGCTGAAGAAGCATCGCGTGAAAGCCGCGCGCGATGCGCTCGATGCGGCTACCGTCGAGCGAGAGCGCCGTGCAGCGCACACGCGTGTACCGCGGCACCTGTCCGTGCAACCCCGGCACCGAAAGACAACGTTCCCAGATCGGCTTCTTCTCGTCGGTGAGCGGTTCGATCACCGGATTGACGAGCACCGTCCACGGCAGCGGCTTGAGCTTCGCGCCTTGCGGAATCTGGTGCGGCGCAATCCGATAAACGACGACGCGCTTGGCGACATGCACTTGCGGCGCCGCGAGACCGTTGGCGCCAATGTCGTCGAGCGTTTCGATCATGTCGTTCGCGAGACGCGCGATTCCCGGATCGGTCGGATTGGGCACGCGCCCGGCAATACCGGCGAGCACCGGGTTGCCCATGCGCGCAATTTTGAGTATCGCCATGCCGATCCGCGTGGCTTCGCGTCAACGAGGTTTTGCGGGCGCGATCGAATCGATCAACTCCGCGTCGGCCACTATACCGCAAGCGCCGACCCGACTGGCGGCATGATCGAGCCCTTCTCCACCGCGATCGCGCCTTCGAGGCGCGATGCGATGACCGTCGCGACCATGTCGTTCATCACGTTGATCGTCGTGTTGCCCATATCGATGATGTGATAAATCCCGCCGATCAGCGCGGCGATCTCGATCGGCAGCGAGAACGCCTTGACGAACACGAGGCCGACGACGAGCCCGCCGCCGGGCACGCCGCCCGATCCGGTAGCGAGCAGAAGCCCCGTCAGCACGATGACGACGATCGTGCCGAAGTCGAGCGCCTGTCCCTGCGATTGCGCGGCGAACAGCAGAATCGCGGCGAGAAAGATGCCGGTGCCATCCTTCGTGAACTGCACGCCGAACGGCAGCGTGAAGCCGCAGACGTTGCGCGGAATGTGCAAACGCTCCTCGGCGATCGAAAGCGCCTGCGGCAGGCTCGCGAGGCTGCTCGTCGTGCCGGCCGTCGTCAGATAGAGCGGGTACGTGCGCGACAGGAAGAAGAGAGGCGACACGCGCGCGATTGCGTAGAGCAGCAGCATGATCACGACGAACATCGCGATCTCGGAGAGGTAGATCGCGCCGATGAACTCGACGAGCGGCCCTGCGATCTTCGAGCCGTAGACGCCGACGCTGTACGCGGTCAGCACGCCGAGGCCGATCGGCGCGAACGCGATCACGACCTGCACGAGACGGATGAAGAGCGCGCGTCCGGCTTCGAAGAACGCGATCACCTGCCCGCGGTGGCGCTCGCCCATCCATAGTGCCGCTACGCCGAGAAAGACGCCGAAGACGACGATCTGCGTCACATTGCCCTTCGCGAACGCATCGACTATGTTGTTCGGGAAGATGTCGGTGATCACCTTCGCGAGCGAAGGCACCTGGCCAATCTCGCCCTTCACCTCGCCTTTCAGATGGAACCCCGCTCCGGGCTGGATCCATTGCATGACGAAGATCGCGATCGTGAACGCGATGACGCTGGTGACGACGTAATAGACGAGAATCCTGCCGGTGAGGCGGCCGACGAAGCCTGCTTCCCTGATCGTCGTAAGACCGGACATCAGCGTGAAGAAGATCAGGGGAATCGCGGCCATCACGAGCAGGCGAATGAAGATGTCGCCGACGGGCTCGAGACTCGCAGCCGCCGGACCCATTGCCACGCCGACGATCGCGCCGATCGCCATGCCGATGAAGATCTGCGTGCCGATCGAGCGGTGCCGATACCATCGCCATGCCGTTTTCATGACGCGAGCCTCCTGTCGATGACCGCGACGAACTCGTCGATTTCCTCGAACGCATTGTAGAGCCCGAGCGAGACGCGGATCGCGCCGCGCCGCCCCGAGACCACGATGCCATTCTTTGCGAGATGCTCGACCCAGCCTTCGCCGGGAAAGCGAAATGCGCAAATCGACGATCGGCGACCGGGCGCCGAGGGGCCGAGCCGCTCGATGCCGCGCCGCACGAGCTTCGCGGTCAGGTCTTCGCCGAGCGATACCACGTGCTGCTCGATGTTCGCAATACCAACCTCGAGGATCAGGTCGAGACCGGCACTCATCGCATAGATGCCCGAGTAATTGAAGTTGCCGATCTCGAAGCGGCCCGCGTCATCGCGAAACGGCGCGTCGGGCTTGTCGACGAAATGGTCGTCGGCCGCGCCGGGAACGACGCTCGTCCGCGACGCGTACGCGGGCTTCATCGCCGGGATCAGGTCGCGGCGGCAGAAAAAAAGTCCCATCCCGTGCGGCGACAGCAGACCCTTGTGGCCGCTCGCCGCCCACATCGCGATACCGCGCTCGTGCAGGCGAACGTCCAGCAATCCGACCGCCTGCACGCCGTCGACGACGAGGTACGCGCCGCGCTCGTCGCACAGCGCCGCGATGCTTTCGAGATCGTTGCGCTGTCCGGGGTGGAACGATACATCGGCGACGGCGACGACGCGCGTTCGCGAGTCGACATACGGCCTGAACGAATCGGCATCCATCCAGCCCTTCGCGTCCGAAGGAACGAGCCGTACCTCGACGCCGCGGCGACGCAGATTTAGCCACGGGAACACGTTATTCGGGTGCTCATTTGCCGGCAGCGCGACGTTGTCGCCCGCGTGCCAGTCGACCGCGTTCGCGGCGATGTTGAGCCCGTCGGACGTGTTCCTCGTGAATGCGATCTCGGAGGCGTCGCAGCCGAGGAGCCTCGCCGCCCTGCGCCGTGTCGATTCGATCTCCGCCGCGAAGGCGGCCTTGTCGCCGCCCCGTTCCTGCAGCGTTTCAAAGAATCCGGCAAGTGCCTTCGTGACGCGCAAAGGAGGTGAATTCATGTTCGCGAGATCGAAGTAGATGCATCGCCTCGTGATCGGGAATTCGCCGCGCGCGGCTTCGAGCGCATCGCTCTTGGTCATGCAGGAATCTCCTCCGCGTCGTCCGGAACGCGCCGCGTGTCGGCCGCGAAAAGCGACGCGTACTTGAGCCCGGTTCCGGTGTTGACGATCACGACGCGCTCGTCGCGCCCGATGTCGCCGCTTCGCAGAAGCTCGCGCAGCGCGACGATCGTCGTCGCGGCCTCCGGGCACATGAACAGGCCATCGCTCGTCATGACGTCGCGCACCGCCGCGAGCGCATCGTCGCCCTCGACGGCGACAGCGGCACCGTTCGTCTCGTAGAGAATGCGAAGGATCAGGAAGTCGGCAGCCGGCTTCGGCGCGCGCAGGCCGCCGGGAAGCGTCCTGATCTCGCCCCACGGCTCGCACGCCGCGCGGCGCTTGCGAAACGCCTCGACGATCGGCGCGCAGCCCGCGTACTGCGTGACCACAAAACGAGGAAGCGGTCCCTGGAGCCAGCCGAGCTCCAGGAGCTCGTTGAAGGCCTTCCAGATGCCGATGAGCCCGACACCCCCGCCGGTCGGATAGAACAGCACGTCGGGCATCCGCCATCCGAGCTGCTCGGCGAGCTCGAGACCCATGGTCTTCTTGCCTTCGAGACGATACGGCTCCTGGAACGTGTTCGCGCAGAACGCGCCGTGCGCCGCTGAATAGGCGTTCGCGAGCCGTCCGCCGCGCGCGTTGTGGCCACCGAACGTGTAAACGCGCTGCCCCGAAAGCGACGCTTCGGTCAGCGTCGTAGGCGAACCCTCGTCGGGCAGGATGATCGTCGCTTCGATGCCTGCACGCGTGCAATACGCGGCCCATGCATCGCCTGCGTTGCCGGAGCTCGATACGACCACACGCGAAACGCCGTGCTCGCGAAGACGCGACACACCGACGGCTGCACCGCGCGCCTTGAACGTCCCCGTCGGGTTCTGGCCCTCGTCCTTGACGCGAAGATCGTTGAGCCCGTGCAGCGCTCCCCATTGCAGCGGCACGATCGGCGTTCCGCCCTCGCCGAGCGTGACCGCGCGCGACAAATCCTGCACGGGTAGAAGCTCCGCGTAACGCCACAGCGTCCATGGCCGCGATGCGAGATCGTCCGGACGCAGATCGCGTCGAATTTCGGCGAGATCGTAGCGGCAAAGCAGCGGGCCCCCGCACTCGCACGTCGCGTGCAATTCGTGCGGCGAGTACGTCCGCGCACAACGCGCACATTCGAGCTGCGACAGACGCGAGCGGGCAGGTCGGGGATTCATCGACAATGGCGCGCCGTCGACGCGGCGCCTCCGGAAACGACTGCGGACCAAGGTCCGCAAGCACGCTTCCCGGACGACTATCGCAGGCAGGGTCGATGGCGTCAATCGATGCGATGCCATTTCACTCAGCGAAACTCCATGGGCCATTCGAGTGCGCGAGAGTTTCGGGAACCGCGCCGCAGGAATTGCACGCCGAACG
>Ga0209579_10001148_pt1 | contig 22528 bp, 24 predicted proteins | sample Coa_R1_2_FD_187152 | JGI IMG/M metagenome (GOLD analysis project Ga0209579, IMG submission 187152) | Surface soil microbial communities from Centralia Pennsylvania, which are recovering from an underground coalmine fire - Coalmine... | ecosystem: Environmental > Terrestrial > Soil >... | reverse complement strand
ATGTTCTGCCGCCTCAAAGACTGGCGCCGCATCGCCACCCGCTACGACAAGCTCGCCGCCAACTTCGCCGCCGCGGTGACCCTCGCCGCCATCGTTATCTGGTGGTTATGATTGAGTCTGGAACCTAGTTCGGATGAGCGAGGGCTCAGCCGGCAACCAAGCGGTATCGCTTGCCTGGGCAGCGCTCGCCTGCCGCTGCCCGCGCTGCGGCGAGGGGCGGCTCTTCACCGGCTTGTTGACGGTGCGCCCGGCCTGCCCGGCCTGCGGCCTCGACTTTTCCGCCGAGGCGGCCGGCGATGGCCCGGCGGTCTTCGTGATCCTCTTTCTCGGACTGATCGTGGTCGGGCTCGCCGCCTGGGTCGAACTGAATTTCTCGCCACCGATCTGGGTGCATCTCGCGCTGTGGACGCCGCTCATTATCGGCGGCGCGATCCTGATGCTGCGGCCGCTGAAGGCCGCGCTGATCGCCCTGCAATACCGCCATTACCTGCTGCGCAGCCCGCCCGCTGCATGAGGCCGGCATGAGGCGGTTCCAGCCGCGGCCGGGGCCGACCCTCTTCACGATCCCGGTCGTCCTGATGTGCCTCGCGCTTGGCGGCTGGCAGGTCCAGCGCCTGCACTGGAAGGAGGGGCTGATCGCGCAGCGCGCGGCGGCGCTCGCGACAGCGCCGGTCGCGGCGCCACAAAGCCTGGCGGCGACGCAGGCGCTCGACCTGCACCGGGTCGTCGACGACGGCGTCTTCGACAACGATCGGGAAATTCTCGTCCACGCCATCGGCCCTGAAGGCGGCGCCGGCTTCGACGTGCTGACGCCGCTGCGCGAGGCGGGCGGCCGGGTGGTGCTCGTCAATCGCGGCTATGTCCCGACCTCACTCGCGGACCGGAACAAGCGCCGCGCCGGCGAGCCCACCGGCCGCGTGCATGTCGCCGGCCTGCTGCGCCTGCCGCCGCCTGAGAAGCCCGGCTGGTTCGTGCCCGACAACGCCGCCGGGCGCGGCGAGTGGTTCTGGATCGACCTGCCGGCGATCGGCGCCGCCGCCGCGCAGTCCGACGTCGCGCCGTTCTACATCGACGCCGACGCCACCCCGAACCCCGGCGGCTGGCCCCTCGGACGGGCAAGCCTACCGGCGCTCCCCAACAATCATCTGCAATACGCGATCACCTGGTTTTCGCTCGCGGTCGCGGCGCTGGTGATCTATCTGCTGTCGCAACGCGGCGGCGAACGGCCCGTCGCCCTGGACCATCGCCCTGGACCATAGCCCTGGACCATGACCGCCTACCGGGAACTTGAAGCACGCTTCCGCCGCCTCGGAATCATCGAGGAAGCGATCGCGATGCTGCATTGGGATGCGGCGGCGATCATGCCGGCGGGCGGCGCCGCGGCGCGCGCCGAAGAGCTCGCCACGCTGCGGGTCATCGCGCACGAATTGCTGAGCGCGCCCGAAATTCCGGATCTTCTCGCCGTCGCGGAGGAGGGCGCCGCTGCGCTCGGCGACTGGCAGCGCGCCAACCTGCGCGAGATGCGGCGGCGCTGGCGGCATGCGGCGGCGGTGCCTGGCGATCTCGTCGAGGCGCTGTCGCGCGCCCGCTCGCAATCGGAAGCGGTATGGCGGATGGCGCGACCGGCCGACGATTTCGCCGCCGCCCTGCCCGGGCTCGAGCGGGTGCTGGTACTGACCCGCGAGGTTGCCGCAGCCAAGGCCGAGGCGCTCGGCACCAGCCCCTACCAGGCCTTGCTAGACCAGTACGAGCCCGGCGGCGACACCGCGACGATCGATCGCCTGTTCGATGAAATTGCCGGTTTCCTGCCCGGGCTGCTCGATGCGGCGCTGACCCGCCAGGCGGCGCGCCCGGCGCTGCCCGAGCCGGCGGGTCCCTTCCCGGTCGACGCGCAGCGGCGCGCAGCGCTCGCGTTGATGGAGCGCATCGGGTTTGATTTCGCGCATGGCCGGCTCGACCAGAGCGCGCATCCGTTCTGCGGCGGCCACTCGGACGATGTGCGCCTGACGACGCGTTATGACGAAGCCGATTTCGCGAAGGCGCTGATGGGGACGCTGCACGAAACCGGCCACGCGCTCTATAAGCGCGGGCTTCCCGAGGAATGGCGGCGCCAGCCGGTCGGCGCCGCGCGCGGCATGGCGGTGCACGAAAGCCAGTCCTTGTTCCTCGAAATGCAGGTCTGCCGCAGCCCGGCTTTCGCGCGCTTCGCCGCGCCGTTGTTGCAGGCGATCTTCGGCGGTGAGGCTGCGGCATGGCGCCCGGAGGCATTGCACCGCCGGCAGATCGCGGTGCGCCCCGGCCCGATCCGCGTCGACGCCGACGAGATCACCTATCCGGCGCATGTGATCCTGCGCTACCGGATGGAGCAGGCGATGATCGCCGGCGACCTCGCGCCGCGCGACCTGCCGTTCGCCTGGGCCGACGGGCTCAAGACCGCGATCGGCGTCGTCCCGGCATCTGACCGCGACGGGGTGTTGCAGGACATCCATTGGTACGACGGCGCCTGGGGCTATTTCCCGACCTATACGCTGGGGGCGCTGATCGCGGCGCAGCTCTTTGCCGCGGCGCGCGCCGCCCTGCCTGACCTCGCGGCGCAGATCGGGCGCGGCGAGTTCGCCCCGCTCGTCCTCTGGCTGCGCGCCAACGTCCACGCCAAGGGATCGCTCTTGTCGACTAGCCAGCTCGTCGAGAGTGCGACCGGCGCGCCGCTTGGCACCGCCGCCTTCGAGCACCATTTGCGCGAGCGCTATCTCGGCTGACGCTTTCCGGTGATCCGGCGGTTTACAGGCCCGGCGCAACCGGCCATATGTCACGCGCCGCGGCCGATCGCGCCCGGCGCGGGTGGAGACAAAGCCGACTTGCGGACGTTTAGCGGTGACAACGCTAACGGGGGAATTCAGGTGTTCGATACGGCCCTAGAGCAATCGGCGGGCGTCCCGGACCGCGTTTCCGAACGCGCTCGGTTCGCGGAAATCCGCCGCCAGAGCGCGGCGCTCGCCGCCAATCTGTCGCCCGAGGATCAGGTGATCCAGTCGACGCCGGATGTCAGCCCGACGAAGTGGCACCTCGCGCACACCAGCTGGTTTTTCGAGACCTTCATCCTGCAGCCGAGCGATCCCGCCTACCGGGTGTTCGATCCCGCGTTCGCCTATCTCTTCAACTCCTACTACGAAGCCGCCGGACCGCGCCATCCGCGGCCGCAGCGCGGCCTCTTGTCGCGCCCGACGGTCGCCGCGGTCGGCGCCTACCGCGACCATGTCACGGCGGCGATGCTGCGCCTGATCGAGCAGGCGGACGAGGCGACATGGCGCCGGCTTGCGCCCCTCGTCGAACTCGGCCGCCACCACGAGCAGCAGCATCAGGAGCTGATCCTGATGGACATCAAGCACGTTTTTTCGGTCAACCCGCTGCTGCCCGCCTATCAGCTGCCGCGCCCGGTTGCCCTGCCCGCCTCCACGCCGCGGCAGGGTTGGGTCCCGTTTGCCGGGGGGCTGATTGAAATCGGCCATGACGGACGCGGTTTCGCATTCGACAACGAGGGGCCGCGCCACAAAATCTGGCTCGAGCCGTTCCGCCTCGCGACGCATGCCGTCACCTGCGGCGAATACCTCGATTTCATCGGCGATGGCGGCTATAGCCGCCCCGAACTCTGGCTGTCGGACGGCTGGGCGACGGTGCAGCACGAGGGCTGGCGGGCGCCGCTCTACTGGTCTTGCGAGGGCGCCGAATGGCGGCTCTTCACGCTCTGCGGCGAGCGCCGGATCGAGCCGTCGGAGCCGGTCTGCCACGTCAGCTTCTACGAGGCCGATGCCTACGCCCGCTGGGCCGATAAGCGGCTGCCGAGCGAAGCCGAGTGGGAACTCGCGGCCGCGACGGTGCCGCTCGCCGGAAACCTTGCCGATAACGGGCACTTCCACCCCTGCCCCGAGACCGCTGTGGACCACGGCGAACCCGCCTTGCGGCAGATGATCGGCGACGTCTGGGAATGGACCGCCAGCCCTTATGTCGCCTATCCGCGCTTCCGGCCGGCCGCCGGTGCGATCGGCGAGTACAACGGCAAGTTCATGTCGAACCAGATGGTGTTGCGCGGCGGCGCGGCGGTGACGCCGAAGGACCATTTGCGCATCACCTACCGCAATTTTTTCCCACCCTCGGCGCGCTGGGCGTTTTCGGGGCTGCGGCTCGCGGAGGACGATTAAGGATGGATGGCGGCGAATTCGCCTTTCACGATCTGTTGCCGGGCGAAGAGAGTTTTCGCGACGCGGTGCTGGCGGGGCTGGGCGGCACGCCCAAATCGCTGCCGTGCAAGTTCTTCTACGATGCGCGCGGCTCGGCCCTGTTCGAGGAGATCTGCGAGCTCCCCGAATATTACCTGACCCGCACCGAAATCGCGATCCTCGGCGAGCGCGCCGGAGAGATCGCGACGCAGATCGGGCGGCATGCCCGCCTCATCGAACTGGGCAGCGGCGCCAGCATCAAGGTGCGCATCCTGCTTGAGGCGCTCGAGGCGCCCTCCGCCTACGTGCCGGTCGATATTTCGCGCGACCATCTGCGCGAGGCGGCGGCCCAGCTCGCGGCCGACTTCCCCGAACTGCCGGTGGTCGCGGTGTGCGCCGACTATACCAGGCCGTTCCGCCTGCCGCCGCTGCCCGGCCCGCGCGGCAAGCGGGTCGGCTTTTTTCCGGGCTCGACGATCGGCAATTTCGAGCCGGAAGCGGTTGTCCGCTTTCTGACGCACTGCGCCGAGCTTCTGGGACCCGAGGGCGAGATGCTGATCGGCGTCGATCTGAAGAAGGCGCCGGCCATCCTCGATGCGGCCTACAACGACCGGGCCGGCATCAACGCCGCCTTCAACCTCAACCTATTGCAGCGGATCAATCGCGAGCTTGAGGGCGACATCGCCGTCGACCGCTTCGCGCACGTCGCCTTCTACAACCCCGAGAAGGGCCGAATCGAGCTCTACATCAAGAGCCTCGCCGAGCAGAGCGCGACGATCGCCGGCCAGCCGTTCCGCTTTGCCGAGGGCGAACTGATCCACACCGAGAATTCATACAAATACGCGATTCCAGAATTTCACGCGCTGGCCCGGCGCGCCGGCTTCCTGCCGGCGCAAACCTGGACCGACCGCGACGAACTCTTCAGCGTCCACTACTTCCGGCAGGGCTGAACGGGCGCGCCGCCTTACAGATAGACCCCGCGCATGCCGCCCGCCGGGTAGCGGGTGCCGGCGGCGGCCCCGATTGGCACCGTCTCGGCGATGCTGGCGATATCCTCGGGCGTCAGCTCGACCGCGAGCGCCCCGAGGTTTTCCTCGAGCCGCTCGATGCGCTTGGTGCCGGGGATCGGGATGACGTCGGGGCCTTGCGCCAGGAGCCAGGCGAGCGACAGCTGCGCGACGGTGCACTCCTTGTCGGCGGCGATCGCCTCCACCCGCTCGACCAGGGCCCGGTTCTTCTGGAAATTGTCGCCCTCGAAGCGCGGATGGCGGGCCCGCGTGTCGCCCTCGGCGAGATTGGCGAAATCGGGGACGACGCCGGCCAAGAGGCTGCGGCCGAGCGGCGCGTAGGCGACGAACGAGATGCCGAGATCCTTGATCGCCTCGCGGGTTTCGCTCGCCTCCTCGCGGTAGAGCAGCGAGAACTCGCTCTGCACCGCGGCGATCGGGTGCACCGCGTGGCCGCGCCGCAGCCGCTCGGGCCGCGCCTCGCACAACCCGATGAAGCGCACCTTGCCGTCCTCGACGAGCCGGCTCATCGCGCCGACCGTGTCCTCGACCGGCACGTCGGGATCAACCCGATGCTGGTAATAGAGGTCGATGACGTCGGTGCCGAGACGCTTCAGGCTGATGTCGCACGCCTGCCGCACGTATTCCGGCCGCCCGTTGACGCCATTGGCGCCGCCGGGGTTGCGGGTCTGGCCGAACTTGGTGGCGACGACGACGCCGTTGCGGCGCCCTTTCAGCGCGCGGCCGAGCAATTCTTCGTTGTGGCCCCAGCCGTACATGTCGGAGCTGTCGAAATGGTCGACCCCGAGGTCGATCGCCCGGTGAATGAGCGTGATCGCGGCCTCGTCGTCGCTAATTCCGTAGGTCCCGGACAAGGACATCAAGCCGAGCCCGACCGCCAGTACCTCCGGCCCGTTGCGGCCGATCCGGCGCCGCTCCCGCTTCGTGTTGTCGTTCATCGTGTGCGTCCCCGCTGTGGCGGGCGCATGTATAGCCGATCGCGGCGCGGCGCGCGAAGCCCCGGCCGCGTTGCGCTTGGCGTGTGACAATACCGCGCGGCGCGCTATGATCCGCGGCGAAATTCCAGCCCAGGAGGGAACGATGGCGGGGACGACACATGTGTACGCCGGCGTGGCGGCCACGGTAGGCACGACGCATAGCGGCATGCTGGGAGGCATCTTTCGGCAGGAAGTCGGCAGCAAAGGCTGGACGCACCTCAACAACGGCCTGCCGGACGGCGCGGAAATGCACGCGATCACCGTGCATCCGACCGACAGCGACACGCTGCTGGTCGGCAGCACCAAGGGGCTCTATCGCAGCACGAACCGCGGCGACCGCTTCGAGCGCCTGCCGTTGCCCGACGCCGAAGCCGACATCTGGTCGGTGCTGGTTCACCCGAAGGATCCGCGGCGGATCTATGCCGGCGCGACGCCGATCGCGGTCTACCGCAGCGACGACGGCGGCGACCATTGGAAAAAGCTCGCCGATCCGGGCCTGCCCAACCGGGTCATCATGGCGTTTGCCTGCCGCGTCATGCGGCTCGACGTCGACCCCAATTCGCCCGACGACGTCTATGCCACGATGGAGGCGAACGGCGCGATGCGCAGCCGCAACGCCGGCGAAAGCTGGGAGGACTGCACCGCCGATTTGATCCGCTTCTGCGAGGAGCCGAAATATCGCAGCCGCATCGGCAGCCAGACCGAGATCGAGGGCATGCTCGACGGCCATGCGCTGGCCTGCAGCGCCGCCGCTCCCGGCACCGTGTTTCTCGCCAACCGCATGGGCCTCTTCCGCAGCGGCGACAAGGGCCAGCACTGGGAAGACATGGAGATCGGCAAGTTCTCGCCGTTGACCTACGGCCGCGACATCCGTACGTCGCCCCTCGACCCGAAAATCATGTACGCCGCGCTGAGCCCGGCGGCGCGCAGCACCGACGGCTCGGTCTACCGCTCGAACGATGTCGGCCGGACGTGGACGCGGTTCGACCATGGCGTCAAGGCCGAGGCGACGATGATGGGCGTCATCCCGCATCCCACCGACCCCAACCAGGTCTATGCGATCTCGCGCTGCGGCCAGGTATTCGGCACGCAGGACGGCGGCAAGAGCTGGAGCGAAAGCCGGCTGCCCGAGGGCACCCGCGACAGCTACTGCATCGCCTGCGGCTGATCGGGATAGCTCGGGCTCGGACCGCGCAGCAGTCCGAGCCCGAGCGCCCGCAAGGTTCAGCCGGCGCCGTGCAGCCGGCGCCGATAGGCGATAAAGGCGGCGCGGTCGCTCAGATAATCCGCGGGCTCGTAGGGGCGGTCGCAAAATACCATCAGCACCGCGCCCGGCGTCTCGTAGCGCTCGGCCGCGAAAATCCCCGGCGGAATGTGCAGCGCGCTGCCGGCACTCAGCCGGACCGAGCGCTGCGCCACCCCGTCATCGGCCTCGACCGCGAGCGAGCCGGCGACACACACCAGGAATTGCTGGCACGCCTTATGAGCATGGCCGCCCCTGATCGTGCCGGGGGGGACATCGCAGACCCAGAACACGCGGACGACCGGAAACGGGACCGCTTGCGCGAGGTCGATCGGCACCAGAACCCCGTGCTCGTCGCGAAAGGATGGCAATGCCGCCGGCTTCAGGCTCGCGACGGTCGGCAGCCTCATCGCGCGCGCTTTGTCGCGAAGAACGAATGGACCGCGGCGATGACCCGCTCTTGCTGAGCGTCCGACAGGCTGGGGTAGAGCGGCAGCGTCAGGATCTCGCCGCTGATCCTCTCGGTCGTCGTCAGCGGTCCACCGATGCGCGCTCCCGCGGCAAGACCGGGCTGGCGATGGACCGGATAGGGATAATGCCGCCCGGTCGTGATCCCGGCGGCCCCGAGATGGGCGGCGAGCGCCTCCCGCGCGGCGCAGCGGATCACATAGAGGTGGAAGACCCGGCGACAGCCCAGACGTTCGATCGGGCACACCAGCGGCAGACCCGCGAAAGCTTCGTTGTAGCGGCTGGCCAGCTCGCGCCGCCGCTCGGTCTGCTGCGTCAGATGAGCGAGCTTGACCGACAGGATGGCGGCCTGCAGCTCATCGAGGCGCGAACATCGGCCGTTCGCGATTTCGGAGAATTGCGGCTTGCTCCAACCATAGGTGCGCAGCCGGCGCAGGCGCTCCACAAGGCGAGGATCGCGGGCGGTCACGAGGCCCGCGTCGCCGATCGCGCCGAGGTTCTTGGTCGGATAAAAGCTGAAGCAGCCGACATCGCCGATCGCGCCGACCGCGCGCCCCTCGATCGTCGCGTCGTGCGCCTGGGCACAGTCTTCGACGACCGCCAGGCCGTGGCGGGCCGCGATCGCGCAAATTGCGTCGAGCGCCGCCGGGTGTCCGTAGAGATGAACCGGTAGTATCGCCTTGGTTCGCGGCCCGATCGCCGCCTCGAGGCGCAGCGGATCGAGGCAATAGGTATCCGCTTCGATGTCGACGAGGACCGGGACCGCGCCCGCCATGTGCACCGCCGCCACGGTCGGGCCGGCGGTGTGGGAAACCGTGATGACTTCCTGACCCGGCTCGACGCCGACCGCCAGCAAGGCCAGAACCAGCGCGTCGGTGCCGGAACCGACGCCCACCGTGCCCGAGACGCCGAGAAGCTGCGCCATCCGCCGCTCGAAGGCGCCCACCGCCTCGCCGAGCACGTATTGCCCGCGATCGATGACCTCTTCAATCGCCGCGACGATTTCCCGGCGAAACGGCTTAAGATCGCCGGCAGGGTTGGCGAACGGGATCGCGGTCGAAGTCACGGCCTCACCTATATCGGAGGCGGCATCGGGGCGGAAGCGATGATCGGCAGGGCGGGTCGGGCAGCGACCGCCCCATGAAAATTTTATCGCGAAATTTTTGCCGCCAACGCGCGTTTTAATCGGGGTGAACCGGCGGAGGCACGAATGCTGAAATTGGCGCTGTTTTTCCTGGTCGTGTCGTTGGTGGCCGCGTTGTTCGGGTTCACCGGGATCGCCGCCGCCGCGGCGGGGATCGCCAAGATTCTGTTCTTCATCTTTATCGCCGCTTTCGTGATCCTGCTGGTGGTGGCGTTGCTCGTCGGCTCCGCCCTATTTTGAAGAGCCCAGGCGGTTTAGCCCGATCAGGGCTTCGGCCACTATAGCCGCCACAGTTCGACGCCGGCCGGACGCTCGGCGCGCGGCAGGATCGCCTTGACGTCGAGGACGATGCCGGTCTGGTTCCGCAGGAGCCCCGTTATTAGCCCCCAGCCTTCCGCGACGAACGCGTCGTGCGCCACTGCCAGGATGACCGCCCCGGCCGGCGCCAGCGCCTTGCGCGCGGCCAGCCGCAAGCCGTATTCGCGTTCAGCTTCCTCGGGCAGCGCCATCGGATCGTGCACCTGGACCGCGACGCCGAAGCCCTCCAGTTCGCGGATGATGCCGACGACGCCGCTATTGCGGATATCCGGCACGTTTTCCTTGAAGGTCAGTCCGAGGATCGTCACCGGCCCGCCGGCCCGGCGCTGCAACATCATGCGCACGCATTGCTGCGCGACCCGGGCGCCGACAGCGTCGTTGACCCGGCGTCCGGCCAGGATCAGCTGCGGGTGAAACCCGGCCTCTTCCGACCGGTGCGTCAGATAATAGGGGTCGACGCCGATGCAGTGGCCGCCGACGAGGCCCGGTCTGAACCCGATGAAATTCCATTTCGTGCCGGCCGCCTCGAGCACGTCGCCGGTATCGATGTCGAGCGCATGGAAGATCGACGAGAGTTCGTTCATCAGGGCGATGTTCAAATCGCGCTGGGTGTTCTCGATCACCTTGGCGGCTTCCGCCGTCGTGATGCTGGCGGCTCGGTGGATCGGCGCGGCGACGACCGAACCGTAAACCGCGGCGATGATTTCGAGCGTCTCGGGGTCCTGGCCCGCGACGACTTTCGCGATCATCTGGAAGCGGTGTTGCCGGTCGCCGGGGTTGATGCGCTCGGGCGAATAGCCGAGCGTGAAATCCCTGCCGCAGACCAGCCCCGACGCTTCCTCGAGGACCGGGGCGCAGTCGCCCTCGGTCGCGCCGGGATAGACCGTCGATTCGTAGACGACGATGTCGCCCGGCCCGAGCGCCCGGCCGACCGTGCGGGACGCCGCCAGGAGGGCGCGCAAATCCGGCCGGTTAGCCCCGTCGATCGGCGTCGGGACGGTGACGATGAAAAAATCGGCGTCGCGCAATCGCGTCGCATCGCCGGTAACGCGCAGACCCGGTTGCCGCAGATCTTCGGGCGCAACCTGCCGCGTCCGGTCGTAGCCGGCGACGAGTTCCGCCACGCGCTCCTCGGAAATATCGAAGGCGATGACGCCGGAATCCAGGCGGGCGAAGGCGGCGGCGACCGGCAGGCCGACATAGCCGAGCCCGATCACGGCGATTCTGCGGCCATGACCGGGTTTCGCGCGTCGCCTGTGCTGCATCCCCGGAGCTCCGCGTGTGCCGTGACCGAAGGCGCCTGCCGCCCTGCCGCCGGCAAGCGCAGCAGCACATAGCGAGCGAGCCCTCCCTGCGCAACGACGCCGGCAGAGCCCGCGGCGCGGGACCGGAAATCTGACGACAGGCCGCGGCCCTGTGTTATCTAACGAGTTTCTCCGCCGGGAAAGGGCTTGCCGGTCGGCTTTGGGCATTCGGGAGGGGTAATGCAGGAGAGAATACTGATCACGGGCGGTGCCGGTTATATCGGCACGGTCTTGACCCCGCTGTTGCTCGACGCCGGGTACGACGTCACCGTGCTCGATCTCTTCCGCGAAGGCGACGCGGTTTTGGCGCCATGCTGCCGGTTCGAGGGTTTCACGCCGATCCGGGGCGACGCCCGCGACGAAAAGCTGCTGCGCAAGCTCCTGGCGCAGGCCGATATCGTGCTGCCGCTGGCGGCGCTGGTCGGGGCGCCGTTATGCGCTCAGGACCCGTTCAACGCGACGACGGTCAACCGCGACGCGGTCGTCATGCTCAGCAAGCTCGTCAGCCGTGACCAGCGCCTTATCTACCCGACGACCAATTCCGGCTACGGGGTCGGCGAACAGGGGCAGTTCTGCACCGAGGAGACGCCGCTGCGCCCGGTATCGCTGTACGGCACCAGCAAGGTCGAGGCGGAACGCGCGATCCTCGACAGCGGCAACGGCGTCAGCCTGCGGCTGGCCACCGTGTTCGGCATGTCGCCGCGGATGCGGATCGATCTGCTGGTCAACGATTTCACCTATCGCGCGGTGACCGATCGCGCGCTCGTCGTCTTCCAGGGACACTTCAAGCGTAACTACATCCATGTTCGCGATATCGCCAAGGCCTTCATGCACGCGATCGAGAATTACCGGCGCATGAACAACCAAGCCTACAATGTCGGCCTCTCCACCGCCAATCTGTCGAAATTGGAACTGTGCGCCAAGATCAAGGAGCAGGTGCCGCAGTTTCATTACGTCGAGGCGGCGATCGGCGAGGATCCCGACAAGCGCGACTACATCGTCTCGAACGCGAAGATCGAGGCGACCGGCTGGTCGCCAGATTGGCCGCTCGAGCGCGGCATCGGTGAACTGGTGAAAGGCTACCGCATGCTGCGCAACCAGCGCTTTGCCAATGTCTGAGACGCCTCGGGAAACGATCTAGGCATGCCGATTTGCCGCGTCTGCCGGGGGGCCCGGCTCGAGCAGTTCCTCGATCTCGGCGACCAGCCGCACTGCAACAGCCTGCTGCTGCCCGAAGCCCTGGAGCGGGCGGAACCGCGCTATCCGCTGCGGGTATGGTTTTGCGCCGATTGCACGACGGTGCAGATCGACCATACCGTGCCGAAGGAAGAGATGTTCGGAGTATACCTCTATGTCTCCGGCACGACCGAAACGCTGCGCCGGCATTTCCAGGCCAGCGCCGAACGGCTGGCCGAGCGCCTGAAGCTCGCTGCGGGCGACCTCGTCGTCGACATCGGCTCGAACGACGGGACCTGGCTCAAATGCTATGAACGCTGGCAACTGCGCGCGGTCGGCATCGAGCCGGCGCGCAACCTGGCGCGGCAGGCCAACGCCGAAGGCGTCGACACGATCAACCAGTTCTTCAATGCCGAAACCGCGCGCGAAATCATCGCGACGCGCGGCCAGCCCCGGCTGGTGACGGCGGCCGGCGTGTTCTTCCACCTCGAAGAGCTGCACGGCGCCACCGAAGGCGTGCGGCTGTTGCTTGAGGGCGGCGGCACGTTCTGCGTCCAGGCGATCTATCTCGGCGAAATTCTGCGCAACACCGAATTCGACAACATCTACCACGAGCATCTGACCTATTGGACGGTCGGCTCGATCAGCCGGCTGTTCGCCCGCTATGGCCTGGAAATTTATTACGCCGACCTGCTGCCGATTCACGGCGGCTCGCTCGAACTATTGGTTGGGCTGGCCGGCGCGCATCCGGTCGACGCATCGGTCGGGCGCTTTCTCGCCGAGGAGAAGGTGCGCGGGTTCGATCAGCTCGCAACCTATCAGGCGTTCGCCGCGCGGGTATGGCAGATCCGCGACCGGCTGCTGGCGATCCTCGACGATTTCCGGCGGCGCGGCAAAACCGTCTACGCCTTCGGCGCCCCGGCGAAAGGCGCCACGACGCTCAATTCGTTCGGCATCACGCGCGACCTCGTACCGCTCGCCGTCGAACGCAACCCGCTCAAGATCGGCAAGACCATTCCCGGCGTACGGATCCCGATCGTCGACGAGGAGAGGGCCTCGGCGCCCGACGCCTTCTTGATCCTGCCGTGGAATTTTTTGGCCGAATTTCTGCGTAAAAAGCGCGCCTACATCGCGGCCGGCGGCGCCTTCATCGTACCGATCCCGGAGCCCGTCGTTATCGATGCCGCCAACTATGACCAATACGCCGGCTGAGCCGCCGACCCTCATCCTCGGCGGCGACGGTTTTCTCGGTCGCAACCTGGCGGCCTATTTCGCCCGGAACGGCATGCCGTTTGTCGCGATCGGCCGCGCCGCCGGAGACCTACGCGACCGGGAAGTGGTGCTGCGCCTCTTCGCCGGCCTGCCGCGGGTCGAGCGCATCCTGCACGTCGCGACCTTCCAGCGCACCGGGCAGCGGCAATACGAGATACCGGCCGACCTGCTCGACACCAACATGCGCATCCACCTCAACGTGCTCGAAGCCTGGGCGCGGCACCAGCCGCAAGCCAAGCTGATATCGACCGGCAGCTCGTGCTTTTATCCCGAACATGACGAGCCGATCCCCGAGCGGATGTTCCAGGCCGGCCCGCTGCACGATTCGGTGCGGGCCTATGGGCTGGCGAAACAGGCGCTCGCCGTCGGCTCGGAGGCATACGGCATGCAATACGGCCTCAAATGGCTGCATTGTGTGCTCGCGACCACCTTCGGGCCGTTCGATCACCTCGAAACCGACCGGTCGCATTTCATCGGCGGCATGGCGGCGCGGGCGATCCGCGAGCAGCGCGAGGGGCGCATGAGTTTCACGGTGTGGGGAAGCCCCGACATCATCCGCGAATGCCTCTACGTCGATGACCAGATCGAGGCGATCCTCGCCGCCGATAACCTTTTCGAAAACATGATCGTCAACTGTGGCGCCAATCGCCCGGTTTCGATAGACGAGGTTGCGACGGGGATCCTGCGCGCGCTGGACTGGCGCGCCAGCGTTGATTACCCCGAGGGAACCTTTCGGGGAACCAGCCGGAAGGTGCTCGACAGCACGCGCTTTCTCGAGGCGACCGGCTGGTCGCCGCGCATCGGTCTCGACGAGGGGTTACAACGGCTGGTGCGCGACCTGAAGACAAGGGTGTGAGGGTTTGCTGAGCTTGGGGGCTGAATGCTTGTCTCGGTGAGGACCCCGCTGCGCGTCAGCCTGTTTGGCGGCGGCACCGACTACCCGGCGTATTTCCACCGCTCGCCGGGCGCGGTGCTCGGCTTCACGATCGACAAGTACATCTATCTCAGCGCCCTGCCGCTTACCGCCACGGTCGATTACCGCTACCGCCTGAGCTATTCGAAGATCGAGAACGTCGACAGCATCGACGAGATCGAGCACCCGGTGGTGCGCGCGGTGCTGCAGCATTATCGCTGGCAGGAGCCCACTGATTTCTCGGTGCAGGCCGATCTGCCGGCGGCTGTCGGCCTGGGCAGTTCGTCGGCCTTCACCGTCGGCATGGTCAACCTGGTCTCGCACCTGATGGGCATGCCGCGCACCCGCATGGAGTTGGCGCGCGAGGCGATCCATACCGAGCAGGTGCTGCTGCGCGAGAATGTCGGGGTGCAGGACCAGCTGCATGCGAGCTTCGGCGGCATCAACCGCTTCGACCTGGCGGGCAACGGGTTCCGCATCACGCCGATCAATATTTCCGGCCGCGATCTCGCCGTGCTCGGCGACTGGATGGTGCTCGTCTACACCGGCATCAAGCGCCGCGCGACGCACATCGTCGCGGAGCAGGTCGCGAACACGAAATCGCATTCGGTCGACGCCGAGCTGCGCGAGATGCTGCTGTTGGTCGATGAGGCGCAGGGGATCCTCGAGGACAGCGCTCGGGTCGACGAAGCGCCCATTCGCATCGGCGCCCTGCTCGATCGCTCGTGGCGGCTGAAAAAGCGTCTGTCGTCAAGCATCAGCGTGCCGCAGATCGATGAGCTCTATGATTTCTGCATTGCCAACGGCGCGTTGGGCGGGAAGCTGTGCGGCGCCGGCGGCGGCGGGTTTCTGTTGCTGGTGGTGCCGCCGGAGCGGCGCGCCGGCTTCGAAGGCGCCATCGGCGCGCGGCGCTGCGTGCGGTTCACCGTCGACCTCCACGGCTCGATGCTGATCGCATCGCCGATGCCGCCGGGACGCAGCGCGGCGCTGCCGATCTGACGCGCTTGAGGGCCGCCCTTCAGGCGGCGGCCGCCGGCGCCACAGCCGCGCTGCCGCTCTCGACGAGACGGCGATAGGCGGCGACAACCTCGCTGACCGGGCCCATCGCGGCGATCCGCCCGTGCTCGAGCAGGATGCCGCGATTGCACCATTCCTCGACCAGCTCCATCGAGTGCGAGGCGAGCACCAGGATGCTCGATTCGCGCACAAAGCCCTCGATCCGCCGCTGGGCCTTGCCGAGAAATTGCGCGTCGCCGGCGCTCAGCCATTCGTCCATGATCAGAATTTCCGGCCGGACGCAGGTCGAGATCGCGAACGACAGCCGAACCATCATGCCCGCGGAATAGGTCCGCACCGGCATGTCGAGGTAATGGCCAAGCTCGGTGAACTCGGCGATCCCGCCCGCCATGCGGCGCATTTCGCGCGGCCGGATGCCCATGAACATGCCGCGCATGATGATGTTCTCGTAGCCGGTCGCATCGATTTCCAGGCCGACGTTGATGTCGAGCAGCGAGGAAACCTTCCCAAACGCGGTGATCGTGCCCTGGCTCGGCTCGTAAACGCCGGCCAGCACCTTGAGCAGCGTCGTCTTGCCGGCGCCGTTGGCGCCGATCAGCGCGAGCCGGTCGCCATTGACGAGTTCGAGGGAAATCTCCCGCAGCGCGCGCACGGTGATGCGGTCGAGGCCATCGCTCGCCAGATTGCCGCGGGTCGAAGTGGCCAGCAGCGCCTTTTTCAGCGAGCGGCTGCCGCCCTGATAAATCGGGAAGTCGACCGAGACGTCGCGCAGGCGGACCAGCGACACCGGCGCTACACCCAAAACGCCAGCCGATGGCGGAACCGCGCAAAGAACGCGAAGGCAGTGGCGCACCCCAGCACCGTCATGCCGATCAGGATGGTCCAGGAATAGGGCGCCTGCGACACCCCGAGCAGCGGTGCGCGCAGCACATCGATCATCGCAAACAGCGGATTGAGCTCGACCCACCGCGCGGCCGCGCCGAGGGCGGCGAGCGGCCACATCACCGGCGTCACAAAGAAGACGACCTGAACAACGCTGGCGACGATCGGCGGAACGTCGCGAAAGCGGGCGCTGATCATGCCGAGCAGAATGGCAAGCCAGGCGCCATTGACCAGGATCAGCGCCAGGGCGGGAACCAGTTCCAGCAAGCGCCAGAACTGGATCGGCTGCGGAAAGATCAACAATACAACCGGGACAATCAGGAAATTGTGCGCGAGCGTCAGCAGATTGCGGTAGAGCAGCCGATAGACATGCACCGAAAACGGCAGCTTCACCTGCTGGATGATGCCTTGTACCGCGGTGAAGGTCGTGCAGCTCTCGGTGACCAGCGCGGAGACGAACATCCAGAAGATCAACCCGAGGGCGAGCATCGGCAGATAGCTATCCACTCGAATACGAAACAGCTTCGAGTAGATGAAGCCCATGCCGGCGATCATTACCGCCGTCGTCAGAGTTTGCCAGAAGGGTCCGAGCACGGAACCGCGATAGCGCAGCCTGAGATCCTGCTGGGCCAGCGCCGCCCACAGCCAGGACCGCCGCAGCCCCTCGGCCAAATCACCGAGCGCGAGCGCCACCTTCGACGGCGATGCGGTGAATTCAGCTAATTCGGCGCGGGGGCCTAGAACGGTTTCGCTATCTGTCAATTCAGCGACTGACGATGCTGCGATGCGCAAATCCGAGCACGCATTTCAAGGGTCACGGCCCGGCAACGCGCTGCCCGACGCGCCGTGCTGTCCCGGCCGCCCTATAACACGCCGGGTCGCGGGGCGTCCAGCACGTCCCCCGAACCCACCCCGACCCCGGACCGCGTGGCTTTATCGCGGCGCCGCCGTTTCGCTGCGGTCGGTTTTGTGCTGGGATGACGGTATGTCCGCCCTGCGGACGGTGGCGACAGCGATTGGTGGATTCTCTTTGTCGGGGGGTGCGATCGCCAAGCTCGATCGGGTGTCCGGTCCGCGACCGCTGATGATCGCCTATTGGGGACGGCGCGGCCTGAGCCAGTTCACTTTCGAGCTATCCGCCGCCGCGCTGAGCCGCGCCGAACCACGGGTCACCTTCTCGCTTTCCTCGGCAAACGAAAGCCTGCCGCGCTTCGCCCCTCTCGGCGAACGCCTTTGCGTCGTCGACACGTTTCGATCGAACTGGGCGCCCATTGTCGCATTGCCGCGGCTCGTTCGCCTGCGGCGGCGCTTGTTGCAGCGCTTCGCCGTTGACGGCACGCGCGCCTTCGTGTCGCTGATGCCTCACATCTGGTCGCCGCTCGTCGCGCCCGTTATTCGCAGCGCCGGCGTGCGGCACATTGTCGTGATGCATGACGCCGAGCCGCATCCCGGCGACCGCACGGGATTGGCGACCGGCTGGCTGGCGCGGGAGGCGCACCAGTGCGATCACGTGATCGCGCTGAGCCGTTTCGTCGCAGAACGACTGGCCGAACTGCGCGGCCTTCCGCGAGATAAGGTCAGCCCGCTATTCCATCCCGAGTTCACCTTCGACCAAGCGCCCGGCCAGGCGCCGATGATGCGGCGCGCTCCGGCAGGGCCGCTGCGGCTGCTCTTCATCGGCCGCTTGCTTGGCTACAAAGGCTTCGGGATCTTTATGGATGCGATCGAGCTACTGCTGCGATCCGGTCGGCGGATCGAAATCGGGGTGTTCGGCAGCGGCAATCTCGCCACCTACGAAAGGCGCCTCGCCGCGATCGGCGCCGAGGTTGACAACCGGTGGATCGACGACCGCGAGTTTTCCGGCATCCTGGCGCGCCACGATCTGGTGGTTCTGTCGCACACGGAGGCCAGCCAGTCGGGCGTCGTCGCCGCGGCGCACGGCGCCGGGCTTCCGGTCGTGATCACGCCGGTGGGCGGCCTGATCGAGCAGGTCGTCCCGGACCTGACCGGGGTGGTAGCCCGGTCGGCGACCGCCGAAGCCGTCGCCGCGGCGATTGCCCGCCTGCTCGACGAGCCCGCCTTGCTCGCCAGGCTGTACCAGGGCGTTGCCGAAACCCACCAGCAGCGCTCGATGGCGCATTTTCTCGATCGGTTGATCGAAATCGCCCTGCCTGACCCGCGTTAGCGGTGGTGGATCAGATAGGCGATGGCGTAGCCGAACACCCCGGCGACGAGCAGCGCCGACAGCGGATACTCGGTGACGTTGCGCGTCAGATATTCGCCGGCGCGGGCACCTTGTTGATAGAGGACGTCGCTCGCGACCGCCACCTGCTCGCGCCCCTTCTCGGCGAGATCCTGGGCGGTGGTGCCGGCCTCACTCGCCGCCGAGCGAGCCCGCTCGCCAAAATCGCGGGCCATCGTTTTCCCCTGCTCGATGATGTCGCCGGTCGTTTGGCCGGTGGCGCCGATCTCGGATGTCGATTGATTGTCCATTGCCTGCTTCCCTTCCCAGATTGCAAGACTTTCAAGAGGGAAACATTGCATCGCCGCCAAACACTCCATGCCTTGTCGATCGATTGGCGAGGAATTGGAAAAGACCAGCCAATCGGGGTGGAACCAAGCTCCGAATCCATTCGTTGAGCGGCAAGGGATATTAGTCACATGATTGGAGGAATCTCGTGTCCAAAACAACAATGACTGCGGCTTTTGCAGCGCTTCTGGCGGCATCTGCACCGATCGCCTACGCCCAGACGACGACTGTGCCGAGCCACTCGGCAACGGCCGTGGAGCACGGCCTGACGACGCAAAGCCGGGTGATGCCGGGGCAGATCCGCATGACCGACATGAACGGCGCCACCATTTATGGTGCTGGGGACAAAAGCATCGGGGACATCAAGGATGTCGTCCTCGATCGCGACGGCCGGGTTGCCGAAGTGGTGCTGAATGTCGGTGCGACGCTCGGCATGGGCGGCAAGCTGGTCGCCATCCCGATGAACGACATCAAGATCGCCACTGACAGCAACAACAAGCCCCGTTTCACGGTCGACATGACCGAGGCCCAGCTGAAGTCGGCGCAGGCCTTCTCTCTCACCGCACCGAGCGAGCGGACCGGCAGCTCGACCGCGCCGGCCACCACGCCGACGACGCGGCGCGACTAATAACCTGCAATTCTTGCAGGGCTTTTAGACGGCCCGGGCGGCGGCCACCGCCCGGGCTCGCGCTATCCCATGGTCGAGTTGAAGGCGCCACCGTCGAGCAGCAGGTTCTGGCCGACGATAAAGCCCGACGACGCAGCGCACAGAAAGGCGCACGCCGCACCGAATTCCTCGGGATCGCCAACCCGTCCGGTCGGGTTTATCGCCGAGCGCTTCGCCAGCATCTCGTCGAACGAGATATTCTGACGCCGCGCCTCGAACTCGATCCCGGAGCGCAGCCGGTCGGTCAGGAAGGGACCCGGCAGCAGATTGTTTATCGTGACGTTGTGGCGCGCCACCTGACGCGCCAGCCCGGCGACAAAGCCGGTCAGGCCGGCGCGCGCGCCGTTGCTCATGCCGAGGTTCGGTATCGGCGATTTCACCGAGCCCGAGGTGATGTTGACGATGCGCCCGAATTGGCGCGCCGACATGCCGTCCACCGTCGCCTTGATCAGCATGATCGGGGTCAGCATGTTGGCGTTGACCGCCTTCTGCCAGTCCTCGATGCCCCATTCGCGGAAATCGCCGTGCGGCGGTCCGCCGGCGTTGTTGACGAGGATGTCGGGCTCGGGGCAGGCGGCGAGCGTTGCCTGGCGGCCGGCCTCGGTGGTGATGTCGCCGGCGACCGCCGTCACCTTGCCGCCGGTTGCCCTGCGGATCTCCGCGGCGGTCTCTTCCAGCGTCGCGGCGGTGCGTGCGGTGATCGTGACCTCGACGCCGGCGCGCGCCAAGGCCATCGCGCAGGCCCGGCCGAGGCCCTTACTCGCCGCACAAACGATCGCGCGGCGACCGGCAATGCCCAGATCCAGCATGTTTTCCCTCCTGCAGCCATCGGTTGCATCAGTCGCGTGCGCGGTTATAGCGGAAGAGCGCGGCGCGGGGCCACGGGTCCCGGCCCCCGGCGAGCGCAGAAGATGCGACGATTTGGCAAAGCTGCCCAGCGCCAAACTTGCTTGTTTTTGAATTTAATTGCGAGCGATTATCAATCGCATGAAATTTTATCGAGTCGCCGCGATCCTCCTCGTATTAGCATTGGCTCCGCCCGCCCAAGCGCAGGAGCCGCCCTCCATTGCCCTCACGATCCGCGACCACCAATTCGTCCCCGCCGAGATCGTGGTGCCCACCGGCGTCAAGGCGCAGCTGATCGTGCGCAACGAGCAAGCGACCCCGGCGGAATTCGAGAGCACCTCGCTGCATCGCGAGAAGATCGTGACGCCCGGCGCTTCGATCTCCGTCTACGTCGGCCCGCTCGATCCCGGCCGCTACGAGTTCTTCGACGATTTCTACCCCAGCACCCGCGGTTTTGTAGTCGTCAAATAGGTGACCTGATGTTGCCGACTGCAATCATCGTCTTTCGCGAAGTTCTCGAGGCGGCGCTGATTGTCGGCATCGTGCTGGCGGCAAGCCGCGGCGCCCTGCGGCGCGGCCTCTGGGTCGCCGCCGGCATCGCCGCCGGAGTGCTGGGGGCGGTCGGCGTCGCCTTCGGTGCCGCCACGATCGCCGCTGCGGCCGCCGGCATGGGCCAGGAACTGTTCGACGCCGGCATCCTGTTCGCCGCGGTCGGGATGCTCGGCTGGCACAATGTGTGGATGAGTCGCCACGGCAAGGAACTCGCGGGGCAAGCGGTGCAGCTCGGCACTGCGGTGCGCTCGGGGGCGCGGCCGCTCTGGGCGCTGGGCTTTGTGGTGGCCCTGGCGGTGCTGCGCGAGGGATCGGAGATCGTGCTGTTCCTCTACGGTATCGCACTGGCCGGGCAGAGCGGCCCGCTGGCGATGGCGATCGGCGGCGCGTTCGGATTGGGGCTCGGGGTTGCCGCCGGGATGGCGCTTTATTGGGGGCTTGTCAGCATTCCGATGCGCCACCTCTTCACCGTGACGAGCTGGCTGGTGCTGCTGCTGGCGGCCGGGCTCGCCTCGCAGGGCGCCGCCTTTCTGGTGCAGGCCAATCTGCTGCCGGCGCTCGGCGACAATTTGTGGGATACCTCGTTCCTGTTGTCGGACCAGAGCCTGGCGGGCCGGGTCCTGCATACGCTGGTCGGCTATACCGCGCAGCCGGCCGGCATCCAGGTCGTCTTCTACGTGACGACGCTGTGCGTGATCGGCGGTCTGATGCGGCTGCTTGGTGCGGGCGGGCGGCCGACCCAGGCCGGCGGCACGGCGCTGCGAGCCGCCGAGTGAGCCCTATTTTTTGGTGGCGAGTTCTCTTGGCTCGCGCCGTGCTGTTGCTCGCCGCCGTCGCCGCGGCTCCGGTGGCGGCGCTCGCCGATTTCAAGGTCCAAATGCCCGATGCCGAGTATGGCGAATGGGAATTCGAACCGATCGGTTCCTACGGCATGAGCGGCCGCGACGGCATGGACAACGAACAGAGCTTCGTCTCCGAATTCGGCTACGGCGCGACCCGCTTCTGGCACACCGAGCTCGAATTCGAAACCTCTCGGGAGCCGGGGCCGCATAATCATCTCAAGCTCACCCAGATTACCTCGGAAAACCAGTTTCAGTTTACCGATCGCGGCGAATACTGGCTCGATGCCGGTTTCTTCTGGGAATACGGCCAGGTGTTGACAAAAGGCGCCCCCAACGAAACGACGTTCGGGCCGATCTTGCGCAAGGAATTCTTTCATACGATCAACACCGTCAACCTGTTCATCGAGAAGGACATCGGCGGCTTTGCCTCGGGCCGGCCGGTGTTCACCTACGCGCTCGAAAGCCGGCTTGACCTCGGCACGATGATCGAGCCGGGCATCCAGGCCTACGGTACGCCGGGCCCGTTCGGCCATTTCTACCCGATCAGCGAGCAGGACCATCGCATCGGCCCGCAACTGTTCGCCGATGTCGGGCGGGTGGGCATCGGCAACCTGAAGATGAACGGCGGCATCCTGTTCGGATTGACCCCTGGCGAACCGCGCCGGACACTGCGCTGGCAGGCCGAATACGAGGTCCATTTTTGAGGCTTGTGGGGCTCGTTCTTGCGGCGGCGCTGCTATCGTGCACCGCCGCCGCGCGCGCCGCGGAGCAGGCGATTGTCGCCGATGTGGCGGCGCTGCGCGATTTCATGATCCAGAACGTCTGCCTCGACGCGGCCGGCGCGGTGGCGGTCGGGATCTCACCGATCGACGACGACCCGCGCTGCGTCTCCGAGCGCGATCTGCGACCGGGCGAAGCCTTGCCCTACCACAAGCACGACCAGCCCTCGCCGGCCAACCGCGACGGCGCGCCGCTCGGCTATCAGCGTCATGATTCGTTCCCGGTAGAGACCGCCGGCTTTGGCGCCGTAGTCGAGCACTCATTCGATTTCGGGGCCGGCGAGGGCCGCCATTTCGGCGTTTTCGACGGCGGCAGCGACGGCGGCGACATTGCGATCCTGTCGCCCGGCACC
>Ga0209579_10001146_pt1 | contig 22582 bp, 22 predicted proteins | sample Coa_R1_2_FD_187152 | JGI IMG/M metagenome (GOLD analysis project Ga0209579, IMG submission 187152) | Surface soil microbial communities from Centralia Pennsylvania, which are recovering from an underground coalmine fire - Coalmine... | ecosystem: Environmental > Terrestrial > Soil >... | reverse complement strand
CCGCGCCGGATGGTGCGTGAAGCACCATGACATGCAATTCTCGTCGTCGATCGGCACGAAGGCATGACCGTTGAGCGCATTGTCGCCGTAGGGCGGGATCATGGTGTGAAACGGCATGACCCATTGCGTGATGCGCCAGTAGAGATTGCCCGGCGTTGCCGGCCGCCGCACCCCGATCACCATGCCGCCTTCGGTCTCGATCACCTCGAAGCGGGCATCGGTCTCGCGGGTGAATTCGGCGCCCTGGCCGACGTGCAAAGGATCGCTGCGCAAGTCGTGCCGGTGCAGGAACGAGACATGCACGGAATCGATGCCGCCTTCGAGCGCCTGCAGCCAGTTGCATTCCTGGGTGCGTTTGGAAACGAAGCGATGCGCGGCGCCGACCGTCGCCCATTCGAAATTCGGCGCCGGCGGCTTGTGCTCCGCCAGACCCATATAGATCCAGATCACGTCGCCGCGCTCGACGGCAGGGTAGGAGATGAGCCTGATCTTGCCGCAGAAGCCGCTTTCGATCGGCTCCGACGGAACTTCGATGCATTGGCCGGAGACGTCGTATTTCCAGCCGTGATAGGGGCAGCGTAGCCCGTTCTCCTCGTTGCGGCCGAACCATAGCGAGACGCCGCGGTGGGCGCAGAACTCATCCATGACGCCGACGCGGCCGCGGCTGTCGCGGAACGCGATCAGCCGCTCGCCAAGCAATTTGACGCGGACCGGCGGACAATCGGGTTCGGGGATTTCCGACGACAGCAGCGCCGGAATCCAGTAGCACCGCATCAGCGCGCCCATCGGCGTGCCGGGGCCGGTGAGCGTGAGAAAGTCGTTCTGCTCGCGCGTGGTCATGGTGGATACTTTACACTACTTGTCCAGGCTTTGCAGCGGTGTGGTAGAGTTGTGCCGCCGAAGAGGGCTCGACACCGTGACCAAGCTCGTTCGCAATCACTCCCACTGGGGCTCGTTTTTCGCCGAGGTGGCGGACGGCCGCGTCGTCGGAGTGCGGCCGTTTGAGCGCGATCCTGATCCGTCGCCGCTGCTCGAGGCGATTCCCGCCGCCGTGCACTCGCAAACACGGGTGGCCTGTCCGGTGGTGCGCGAGGGCTGGCTCAAGAATGGACCGGGCCACGGCGAGGGCCGTGGCCGCGAACCGTTTGTTCCCGTATCGTGGGACCGGGCGCTCGATCTGGTCGCCGGCGAGCTGTCGCGGATGAAGCGCGATCATGGCCACGCCGCGGTCATGGCCGGCTCGCAAGGCTGGGGCTCGGCGGGGATTTTCCACGAGCCGCGCGGTCAATTGCGCCGCTTCATGGGGATATTCGGCGGTTTTGTCGACCAGGTTTCCAATTACAGCTTCGGCACCGCGCTGGTCTTCCTGCCTCACGTCGTCGGCAATGCGCAGGCCTGTACCGGGCCACTCACGTCATGGTCGTCGATCGCGCGCCATGCCAAGCTGATGGTGCTGTTCGGCGGCGCCAATCCAAAGAACATGCAGGTGACGAAAGGCGGCATGGGCGCGCACGCCATCGGCCAGTCGCTTGCCGATCTCGCCCGCGCCGGCGTCGAGGTCGTCAATGTCAGTCCGATCCGCGAGGACGGGCCAACTGCGGTCGCGCCGGAGTGGATCGCAATCAGGCCCGGCACCGACACCGCGATGCTGCTGGCGCTCAGCCATACGCTGATCGCCGAAGGCCTGCACGATGCGGAATTTCTCACGCAGTACTGTACCGGCTTCGAGCGCGTGCAGCCTTATGTGATGGGCGAAGCGGACGGGCAGCCGAAAGACGCCGATTGGGCGGCCGCGATCACAGGAGTTTCGGCCGAGACCATCCGCGCCTTGGCGCGCCGCATGGCGGCGAACCGCACCATGATCAGCGCGTCATGGTCGTTGCAGCGCGCCGACCATGGCGAGCAGCCGTACTGGGCGGTGCTGCTGCTCGCGTCCTGTCTGGGTCAGATCGGGCTGCCGGGCGGCGGCTTCGGTTTCGGTTATGGCTCGGCTTCGGGCATCGCCGAACCGCCGCCGGCATTCCGTGCGCCGGGCATGGAGAGCGCGCCGAATCCGCTCAACCGTGCCATCCCGGCGGCGCGGATCGCGCAATGCCTGCTGCATCCCGGCGAGCCGTACGATTTCAACGGCCGCAACAGCAGCTATCCGGACATCAAGCTTGTCTATTGGGCGGGCGGCAATCCGTTTCACCATCATCAGGACATCAACCAGTTGCGCGCCGCGTTCCGCCGGCCGCAGACCATCGTGGTGCATGAGCCGTGGTGGACGGCCACCGCGCGGCACGCCGACATCGTGCTGCCGGCGACGACCACACTTGAGAGAAACGACATCGGCGCGGCGCAGCGCGATCCGTTCGTGCTCGTCATGCAAAAGGCGATCGAGCCGGTCGGCGAGGCGCGCAACGACTATGCCGTCTTCGCGGCGTTGGCGCAGCGGCTCGGCTGCGAGGACGCATTCACGCAAGGCCGCGACGAGATGGCGTGGCTGCGCCATCTCTACGATAGCTGGCGCGACAGCGTGCGCACCAACCAGGTGTCGATCCCCGATTTCGACGGCTTCTGGGCCGACGGCTATTTCGAGATTCCGAAGGGCGCCGAAGAATACGTGATGTTCGACAAGTTCCGCGCCGATCCGGTGGCGCACAAGTTAACGACCCCGTCCGGCCGCATCGAGCTTTATTCGGAGAAGATCGCGGGCTTCGGTTACGACGATAGCCCGCCGCACGCGACCTGGATTGAGCCGTCGGAATGGCACGGCGGCCGGTCGACGGCAAAATATCCGCTGCATCTCGTCTCCAGCCAGCCGCGCTACAAGCTGCACAGCCAGATGGATGCGCAAGCGGTCAGCGCGCGCGGCAAGATCAACGGCCGCGAGGCGGTGGCGATGCATCCCGCCGACGCGCGGGCGCGCGGCATCAAGGACGGCGACGTTGTGCGCGTTCATAACGAGCGCGGCGCATGCCTCGCCGGCGCGGTGCTGACCGACATGGTTCTGCCGGGCGTCGCCAAGCTCTCGTGCGGTGCCTGGTACGATCCGGCCGGCGGCGACGACGGTTCGCTGTGCATGCACGGCAACGCCAATGTGCTTACTCACGATCGCGGCACTTCGAAGCTCAGCCAGGGGCCAAGCACCGGCACAAACATGGTCGAGATCGAGCGCTGGACCGAACCGCTGCCGCCGGTGCGCGCCTTCGCGCCGCCGCAACTGGCACCGGCCTGACTCGGCGCTTCCGTAGGGGCGGGTTTCAAACCCACCCATCTGGTGTCACGCCTTGTTATTCAGCAATCTCTGCGCGTTGCCGGAGAAGATCTTGCGCTTGTCGGCCGCCGGAATATCGAGCGCATTGAGTGCGTCGATGGCCGGCTTGATCGGACCGAGCGGCGTATCGGTCGCAAACACCACCTTGTCGGCGCCGAAGAAGTCGAAGCCGCAGCGCAGCGCATGGGAGCCGCCGCCGAACATCGCGGTGTCGGCATAGAATTCGCGGAAATATTCGAGATGCGGCCGCTTCAGTGAGGGCAGGATGCGCGAATAGTCCTCATCTGACGTGCGCTGGCCAAGGACGTCGAGGCCGGCCCCAACACGGCCGTCGTAATAGGGAATCATTCCGCCCAGGTGATGGGTCACGATGTGCAGGTTTGGGTAGCGGTCGAACAGGCCGCAAAACACCATGCGCGCCATCGCGACCGAGGTATCGTAGGGCCAGCCAAAGCACCACCACATTTCGAAGCGGGATTTTTGCTCCGCCGCGTAGTCCGGCATGGCGGCGGTGCGGGCGGGATGCAGCCAGATCGGCCGGTCGAGCTGCGCCATGGCGGCAAACAGCGGCTCGAATACAGGCTCATCCAGGGGCCGGCCGGCGAGCGGCGAGAAGATCTGCACGCCGGCGGCGCCGAGTTGGTTGATGGCGCGCTTGGCCTCCTCGACCGAGCCCATGACGTCGGTCGGGCATAGCGCGGCGACGAAGCCGGCAAAGCGGTCGGGATGTTTGGTGCAGAGCTCCGCCATCGCATCGTTGGCGACGCGCGCGAGAGCGAGCCCCTGGCCGGGTGTCGAAAAGTCCTCGATCGGCGGGTTGGGCAGCGAAATCACCTGCCGGTAATCGCCGAACAGGTCCATTTCCTTAAATCGCGCATCGAGATCGTGGATTTTCTGCACGCCGCGCAGCCGCGCCGCGATATTGCCGAGCTTCGGGGCGACTTTATTCATCTCGTCAAGGAAGCGACCCGGCGAGATGTGGCAGTAGAAGTCGATGAGCGTGTCGCTCACGACATTACCCGGACCGGCTTGCCGTCGAGGAAGCCGCGGATGTCTTCGGCCACGCCGGCGAAATAGTGTTTGTAGTTCTGCTCCGAAACGTAGCCGAGGTGCGGCGTGAGCACGACATTGTCCATTTTGCGCAGCGGATGATCGAGCGGCAGCGGCTCGACGTCGAAGGTGTCGAGGCCGGCGCCGGCGATCTTCTTGTCGCGCAGCGCCGCGAGCAATGCCGCTTCGTCGATGATAGAGCCGCGCGAGGTATTGATGATGAAGGCGCTCGGCTTCATCAGGCCGAGTTCGCCGGGGCCGACCATGCCGCGCGAGCGCGGCGACAGCACCAGGTGGATGGTGATGAAATCGGACTGCCGGAACAGGTCGTCCTTGGTCACATAGCCGACGCCGGCTTCCTGGCATTTCTCCGGCGTCAGGTTCTGGCTCCAGGCGATGACCTTCATGCCGAAAGCCTTGGCGATGTTGGCGGTGCGGGTGCCGAGCTTGCCGAGGCCGAGGACGCCAAGCGTCATGCCTTCGAGATCGGGGCCGATGGTGCTCTGCCAGGTCGCGCCCGAGTGCAGCCGCGCATTCTCGTAGCCGATGTGGCGGGTCAGTTCGAGCATCAGGCCGATGGCGATGCCCGACGTCGGGCTGCCGAACGAACCGGTACCGCAGACCGTGATGCCGCGCGCCTTCGCCGCCTCGGTATCGATTGAGGCGTTGCGCATGCCGGTTGTGATGAGGAGCTTCAGATCAGGCAGGGCGTCGATGACCTGCTTCGGGAAGCCGGTGCGCTCGCGCATGGCGACGACGATCTGGAAGCCTTGCAACGCCGCGATGACCTTGTCCGGCCCGCCGAGATGCGCGTTGAAGACCTTGAATTCGACCTCGCCGTTGACCTTCGACCAGTCGGCGATCTTGAGAACGACGTTCTGGTAATCGTCGAGAATTGCGCAGCGAACCGCCATGACGCTTCCACCCCGTTGCTGACCCGGGCTGGTTCTAGAGCATGCCGGCTGTGAAAAGAAGCCAAGCCTCAGGCGTGATGCTCGGCGACTTTATTCAGCACCGATGCAGCAGGGGCGGTCGGGGGCGAGGTATGGGTCAGCAGACTGTCGTACTTGGCGTGCCATTTCGGGCCAGGGCCGCGCATATAGTGCAGGTCAGGCCGGTAGGCACTGCAGGGTTCCCCCGAAGCGCGCCACAACTCGCGCAGAGTTTTTGAGAAATCACGCCACATCGCACGCTCCCGATCGGCTGTCACGGTGGGCGCTCTTTTTCAAACGCCCGTTTGACCGGATTTTCCGCGAATAACCATTAAAATTTGGTGCGATTTCGACGGCCTTGAGTTCACATTGTGATCACGCCTTACGAAGGTTTAATCCGACCGATAAGAGTGGAACCAATAGCCCGCCACGCGCAGCGCCACGAGACCTGCCGGGGCCCGGCGCTTGCCGATGGCGCGCCGGGTCGCTACATCAGCGCCAGATTTTCCCGAAATGAGCGCCCTTCGCGGCGGCGCCAAGCACGAGGGGCAGGGCGCTTATGGCCCGTCAATTCGCCTATCACATGCAGGGTGTGACCAAGACTTTCCCGCCCAACCGGAAGGTCCTGGAAAACATCAATCTGTCGTTTTATCCCGACGCCAAGATCGGCGTGCTCGGCGTCAATGGCGCCGGCAAGTCGACGCTGCTGCGGATCATGGCCGGCATCGACAAGGAGTTTTCCGGCGAAGCCTGGGCGGCGGACGGCGTCCGGGTCGGCTACCTGCCACAGGAGCCGCAGCTCGATCCGGCCAAATCCGTGCGAGAAAACGTCATGGAGGGTGTCGCGCCGCAGAAGGCGATAGTCGACCGCTACAACGAACTCGCGGTCAATTATTCCGACGATACCGCCGACGAGATGACAAAGCTCCAGGACGAGATCGAGGCCAAAGGCCTGTGGGATCTCGATTCCAAGGTCGACCTGGCGATGGACGCTCTGCGCTGCCCGCCCGACGACGCGGAAGTGGCAAAACTGTCCGGCGGCGAGCGCCGCCGCGTGGCGCTATGCCGGCTGCTGCTCGAACAGCCCGAGCTTCTTCTCCTCGACGAGCCGACCAACCATCTCGACGCCGAGTCGGTGCTGTGGCTCGAGGGCCACCTGCGCAACTATCCGGGCGCCATCCTGATCGTCACTCACGACCGCTACTTCCTCGATAACGTCACCAGCTGGATTCTCGAGCTCGACCGCGGCAAGGGCATACCTTATGAGGGCAATTACTCGTCATGGCTCGGCCAGAAGCAAAAGCGTCTGGAGCAGGAAGGCCGCGAGGAAGACGCTCACCAGCGCACGCTCGCGCGCGAGCAGGAATGGATCAAGGCATCGCCGCGGGCGCGGCAGGCAAAATCCAAGGCGCGTTATGAGCGTTATGAGGAACTGCTGAAAAAAGCCGGCGAGAAGCAGACGCAGACCGCGCAGATCGTCATTCCGGTCGCCGAGCGGCTCGGCCAGAATGTCGTCGACTTCGAGCAGCTGCGCAAAGGTTTCGGCAATAATCTTCTCATCGACGATCTGACGTTCAAGCTGCCGCCCGGCGGCATCGTCGGCATCATCGGCCCGAACGGCGCCGGCAAGACCACGCTGTTCCGCATGATCACGAAGCAGGAAAAGCCCGACAGTGGCACAATCAAGATCGGTGAATCGGTGCATCTCGGCTACGTCGACCAGTCGCGGGACTCGCTCGACGACAAGAAGAACGTGTGGGAGGAGATTTCCGGCGGTCTCGACCAGCTCATGCTCGGCAAGCGCGAGGTCAATTCGCGCGGCTATTGTTCGGCGTTCAACTTCAAGGGTGCCGACCAGCAAAAGAAGGTCGGCCAGCTCTCAGGCGGCGAGCGCAACCGCGTGCATCTGGCCAAGATGCTCAAGTCAGGCGCCAACGTGCTCCTCCTCGACGAACCGACCAACGACCTCGATGTCGACACGCTGCGCGCTCTGGAAGAAGCGCTGGAGGATTTCGCCGGCTGCGCCGTCATCATCAGCCATGACCGCTGGTTCCTCGACCGCATCGCCACCCACATCCTCGCCTTCGAAGGCGACAGTCACGTCGAGTGGTTCGAAGGCAATTTCCAGGACTATGAGAAAGACAAGATGCGGCGGCTGGGGATGGATTCGATACTGCCGCAGCGAATCAAATATAAGAAGTTCTCAAGATGAGTGGCGGGTTCCAATTCGTTAAGCCGATACCTATATAGTCACCGCAGAACGGCCTTTGGCGCCGTTCATATCAAGCATAAGAGTGTGATTATGGGCGTGCCGGCGCAGTCCCTGCGCAAAAGGAGACAATTGTGGCAACCAGAGGAAGTGAAGCCCGGGCCGATGAAGTGAAGGCCCGCGCCGAAGCGAGTTTCAAGAAGGAAGAGCGCGCCAAAGAGGGCGCCAGGGCCATGATGGAATATCAGGCCACCGGCAAGGCCGCGCGTGAGAAGATGGCGCAATTGAAGGCGCTTCGCTTGGCCAAAGAGGCGGCGGACAAAGAGGCCGAACGTGCCAAAGCGCCTGCCCGCAAGCGTTAAGCCTTGAAACGACCACGTTTTTAGTCCATATGCAGGCAGCGGCCTTATGAGGCTAGCGGCGAGCCGCGTGTACGGGACCCCGTCAAACGGCTTCTGGCTCGCTCTTTTCATCTCAAATTGACAGCCCAGAACGCGCGGGATGTCTTGTATCCCGCCAAGTCGGTCGCTGCATCTCGCACGGCCGCTTCGCGACCATACACAACAGAAAGTCTATTCTTTGACCCAATTTTACGAATTCAAACTTAACGACGCCATCACGCGCGCACTTGCCGAAGAAAAGTACCTTACGCCGACGCCGATCCAGACCCAGACCATCCCGACCGTGATGTCGGGCCGTGACGTCATCGGCATTGCCCAAACCGGCACCGGCAAGACGGCGGCGTTCGCGCTGCCGATCCTGCACCGGCTGGCCGCAAATCCGCGCATGTCGGAACGCAAGACCTGCCGCGTCCTGGTGCTCAGCCCGACGCGCGAGCTGTCGGGACAAATCCTCGAAAGTTTCCGCGCCTATGGCCGTCACCTGCGGCTGCGCAGCGCGCTCGCGATCGGAGGCGTATCCATGGGCGGGCAGGTTCGCGCGCTGCTCAACGGCGTCGATGTCCTGGTCGCCACGCCGGGTCGGCTGCTCGATCTCGTGCGCGGCAATGCGCTTCGCCTCGGCGAGGTCGAATGCCTGGTGCTCGACGAAGCCGACCGCATGCTCGACATGGGCTTCATCCACGACATCCGTCAAATCGTGGCGAAACTTCCCGGCAACAGGCAGACGCTGCTGTTTTCGGCGACCATGCCGCGCGCCATCGCCGAACTGGCCGCGCATATGCTGCGCGATCCGGTCAAGGTGGCGGTGACGCCGGAGGCGACGACGGCGGAGAAGGTTGAACAGCGCGTCATCCGCGTCGATCGACCGGCAAAGTCCTCAGTTCTCGTCGATGTCCTGCGGCGCGAGACCATCGACCGGGCGCTTATCTTCACCCGTACCAAGCATGGCGCCGACAAAGTTGCGCGCAGTCTCACCAAGGCCGGTATCGCGGCCGAAGCGCTCCACGGCAACAAATCGCAAAACCAGCGCGAGCGCGTACTCGCAGCGTTCCGCAGAGGCGAGATCAAGACGCTGGTCGCCACCGACATCGCCGCCCGTGGCATCGACGTCGACGGCATCAGCCACGTGGTCAATTACGACGTGCCGAATGTGCCGGAAACTTACGTGCACCGCATCGGCCGTACGGCGCGGGCCGGCGCCGCCGGCATCGCCATCTCGCTTTGCGACAGCGAAGAAGTCGCGTTCGTCCGCGATATCGAAAAGCTGATCCGCGCCTCGATCCCGGCGACCGACCGGCGCACGCATTCGGCGCATTCCGGGCCGCACAAGACTCACGAGATCGAGCGCGCTTCGGTATCGGCTCCCGGAAATCAACGCCACCATCAGCGCGGCAAATCGCACAAACGCCGCCGTCACGATCCGCCGCGAGACAACGCGGGTGGTATGGCCGGGGTGCCGTTCATGACGAACCGCGCGCCGTCACGCCGCGACATCGCTTCGACCGTGCCGCTGTCGAGTCGCCATTCGGAAGGATCATAAATGCCGAAAGAAGAGCTTTTGGAGTTTGAAGGTCTGGTCAAGGAAATTTTGCCCGATGCGCGCTATCGCGTCGAGCTCGACAACGGGCATGTGCTCGTCGCCTATACTGCCGGGCGAATGAAAAAGAACCGCATCAAGACGCTCGCCGGCGACCGGGTGACCGTCGAGGTCTCGCCTTATGATCTGGAAAAAGGCCGACTGATCTTCCGTCACAAGGATGAAAGAGCCGGATCGATGCCGCGTCCGCCGCAGCGCAATCAATTCCGCCGGCGGTGACTTGTAGGTGGCCGGGGACGGTCCGGCAATGACGGCATGATCGCCGTGGCGAGAGGTGAGGCAATGCGATTATTCATCTTCAAATCCGAGGCAAGTCCCGATCTCCGCGCCTTTGGCTCCGATCTGGTCGGCAGCCGGCTTCCCGTTCAGTTCAAGCCATGGCGGGCGATTGGCGCGGTCGCTCCCGACCGTGAGCCTCCCCACAATCTGTCCCGTGACGTGATCGAGGCGGCTATCAATGACCGCGGCTATCAGCTCTGGCGCATGAGCAAGAAGGACGCCGAGTGACCGACGGCAGTCCGGACCGGCGCCGAGCTGTGTTTCAAATCCAGAGGGAAGATTTGCGATGAATGAATCCGTCCATAAGTTCAAGGTCGGGCAGAACGTCGATCTCATCCCCTCGACCTTTCGAGCGGCGGCGACCGGCAGCTACGAGATTGTCAGGTTGCGAACCGCCGAGGATGGCAACGCGCAGTATCTTATCAAGAGCGCGAGCGAAGCTTACGAGCGGGTGGTTTCGGAAAGCGACATTGTCATGCCGGGCGAGGCTGAAATTCGATCTTGACCGGGCGTTTCCGCGATTTCGCGATCGCGTCGGAGCGGCATGACGGCCCGGTGGCGCGCGATAGAGAGCCCACTATATGTTTAAGATCCTCGAACTCAAAAATGAAGCCTCCGCCCCGACGACGGAAGTCGGTCGCCGTTACAGTACACGCGAGGAAGCGCTGGCTGCGATTAAAAAGCATCTGAAAACTTTCAACGTGTCCGGGCATAATTCGGAAGGCAATTATTGGTGGGCGCGGGATACGGCGGGCCTACGCAAATGCTGGATTTCCAGCACCGATTGAAGAGACGCCGCAGCACCATGCTTAATTTTCCGAACCAATCCCGAGTCTTCGATCCAACCCGGCGCGCAGTCCGGTTCTGGGGCCACGACGGCGCCATGGAGTGGTCGTTTTTTGTGACCGAAGACGCGCTCAAACGGCTGCAGCCGACTCTGACGCGCGACGAAACGGAATTGCTTCAAGCCTTCGACAAGAATCGGGTGTCGATCCACGCGGCGGCGATGAAGGCGTATCGCCGGGGCCGTCAGGGATCCTATGAGCTAGCAGCGAGCGATTTCTGAGCCGCCCCCGAGTGCTTGCGGCCGGTCAAATCGCGCCGGGATTGCGTTTGTCGAAAATGCCGAGATGTTTTTGCGCGTCGATGGGCATGTCGGGCACGCAGATGACACGGCCCATGAATGTCGCCCAAGGCTTCTCTGCGACCGGCTGAAGGTGCGCGAAGTTCCAGAATTGCCGCTCGTTCATCTCGATCTCGGTGACTTGGTTGTCGAGTACCCAGGTGCGCAGCATGGTAAGGCGGCTTCGCTCGGGATCACTGAACAGCGTGGCGGGCAAAATCTTTCTCATAACGACTGTCCTTGTTGTCCTGCCGCCGGAGCCCAGACGTGCGGATGGATTGAAGTGCCTGATGCCGCCCGACTGCGCGGGCATCGGGCGTTTGGTCAATGTCGCAATGCTTGGACTATGCCGGTCTGTTCGGCCGGGCGATAATGCACGGCATTCGTAACGTTTCTCTTAGCGCGGCTGCATACGCGGCGCGGTCGCGTTACGGGCCGTCGCCGGCCAATCGCTTGAAATCGGCGAGTACGGCGGCAATCAGCTTCTGTCTTCGCGGATCCTGCGACGTGAGTGTCGCGGCAAAGAGATTGAGAAGGTAGCGCGCTTTCTCGGCGGCATCGTGCCAGCTTGTTGCGGGCGCCGCGATCAGTTGCGACTCCAGCTCATCCTGGCGCAGGCGCAAGGCCTTCTCATTGGCCTCCACTTCCGCCATCGCGCGGCGAAGATCCGTCGCCTTCTGAGCCGACATCCCGCGATGCTGATCGAGCTCGATGGTCTTATCCGTCATGCCCGCGTGCCGCGCCGTGGCAGCGGATAGTCCGGCCTCTCATACAAGCCGCGGATTTGATCGCTGTTGAAGCGCTCCTCGTCGACTTCGAGGTAGGCGCCGTTCAGAAGATCGGATGGAAGGTCTTCGATGGCGAAACGGATGGCCTGCGCGGCATGTTCAAACCGCCTGTATCCAAGTGGCTGACGCCGCGGTATCCGTCGTCGCGTCGGAAACAGTTCGGCTGAGGCATTGAAATCAAACTCGGTCATGGCAACACGATCCTTAAAATATGAATCAAGATGCCCGAATGTGCATCACGCAAGCGAGCTTCAGGCATATAGGCACGAAATGCGGCCATACCAACTCGGTTTGGCGGTTTATTTCAGATATGTGACGACGCATCGCCGTTTGTGTTGTGGACGGCCTGGCCGGCTCCGTGTACGGTAGCAGACGGAAGCCGTCCCGAGGATTCGGCTTTTGGGTCAAAGAGCCCATCGACTTCGGTTCTTGGCCTTATTTGGCGCGTAGCACAAAGGCCGCGCCTCCTGTCCAAAACTTCGATCGGCCGGCCGCAATGTGCGAAGTCCGGCGACCGCCACTCAGAGCCGGATCACGACGGAGAATCAATTGAACGACAAAGCGCAGCATGACACCACTACCGCGATCGAAAACGATCCTCGCGAACTTGCTCAGTACTTCGCCCGCTTTCGCGAACCGAGTCATTGGCGCAGCGTCGTTGAAATCCTGATTACCGTCGTCCCGCTCGTTGCTCTCTGGGTACTAACGTGGTTCGCGCTTGATATCGGCTACGGCCTGTATCTGCTTGTTGCCATTCCCGCGTCGGGCTTTTTGGTGCGGCTGTTCATGATCCAGCATGATTGCGGCCACGGATCATTTTTCCGGCACCGGCTGGTGAACGACTGGGTCGGACGCGTCATCGGCGTCATGACGTTGACGCCGTACGATTTCTGGCGGCGGACGCATGCTGCCCATCATGCGACCTCGGGCAATCTCGAGCGGCGGGGAATGGGCGACATCGATACGCTGACGGTCGAGGAATATCTGGCACACTCGCGCTGGGGCCGGCTGCGCTATCGGCTATATCGGCACCCGCTTGTCATGTTCGGCGCAGGTCCTGCTTATCTTTTCCTGATCCAGCATCGCTTGCCGCGTGGGCTGATGCGCGCCGGATGGCAACCCTGGCTCAGCACGATGGCGACGAACCTTGCCATTGTGCTGGTCGCGGCGGTCACGATCTGGGCGGTCGGGATCGTGCCGTTCCTGCTGGTTCACCTGCCGATCATGCTGATCGGCGCTTCACTCGGTGTCTGGCTGTTCTACGTCCAGCACCAGTTCGAGGGCACGTTCTGGGCTCGCGAAAGAGCATGGAACGTGCACGAGGCGGCTCTCTATGGCAGTTCGCACTACGACCTTCCGCTTGTGCTTCGCTGGTTCACGGCGAACATCGGCATCCACCACGTTCATCATCTTTGCAGCCGCGTGCCATTCTATCGGCTTCCGCTCGCGCTTCGCCAGCATCCGGATCTTGCCAATGTCGGTCGTCTCACATTGGGCCAGAGTCTTTTGTGCGTTCGACTGGTGCTTTGGGATGAGGCGGCGCGCCGGCTCATCAGCTTCCGCGAATTGCGGACGCGCCCGAGCAATACCCATTCGACTTAGCTGTCGAGACATGCGCGGTTCAAGGAATGAGTAACCAGAGCGTTTCTACGCGCCAACGGCGGCGATTTATTCCTTGTAATGGCCGCGCGCAGCACTTAAGTAGTGCGCATCGATATTTGGCCGGACAATCGGGCCGTTTCGCCTTTGCTTAATGCCAGGCGCACGTTCAGACCCTCCAAAATTCGACTAACCGAGCGCCAAGCCGCGCAAAAGCGCATCTTGGGCTCACGTGCACCTCGTCAAGCAAAAGGATATCTCCATGACACCGGGTACCGTAAAATTTTACAACGACCAAAAAGGCTTCGGCTTCATTCAGCCGGATGACGGCAGCAAGGACGTCTTCGTTCATGCGACTGCGCTCGAGCGCGCCGGACTGCGTGGCCTGGCCCAAGGCCAAAAGGTCACCTTCGATACGCAGGAAGACCGCCGCACCGGCAAGATCGCCGTCGGCAATATCGCGATGGCGTAACGCGAGAGATTGTTGCTCCATCCGGAGCGATCAATCGGAAACCGCCCCTCTCGGGGCGGTTTTTGTTTGCAATGAATGGAACTTGCCGCCTGAAGGATCAGCCCGCGCGCGGCGGGTCGTCCGGCGGCGGACTTTCCTTCAGCAACATCCCGCGGCACACCAGCGCCTGCTTCAATTGCCGCATCGCGCTGTCCGCCGTCGCCGAGCTGTTGGCGCGTTCCATGTGTTTGAGCAGCGCCTTCAGCGCCGGATCCTTGTCCCTGATGACCCACCTGCGGGCAAATATCTTTGCCTCGTGGAAGCTCGTAATGCGGACGGTTTGGGTTGCACCGGGGAACCCGGCGTCGAAATAATCAACTGCTGGCGTGGACATTCAATCACCCGGCGTTCGGCACGCTAAGTTGCGGCGTCCGGACGATGAGTGCAATCGCCAAGCAGCAATGATCCCCTGCTATTTGGAGTTCGGGCCTTTTATTTTGCCGAGCCCGGATTATTCCGCCGCGTCCAGGAGCTGCTCGCGTCCGGCGCGGATCAGTTTTCCTGGCAGAGCGCCGGTGTGCTCGCCGTGCTCGAAGATCGGCGTGCCGGCGACGATCGTCGTCTCATAACCGTCGACCTTTTGCACGAAACGGCGTCCGCCGGCCGGCATGTCGTGGACCAGTTCCGGCTTCTGCACTTGCAGCCGCGCGAAGTCGATCACGTTGACGTCGGCGCGCAGGCCGGGCTTGAGCCGCCCGCGGTCGGCGAGGCCGAAGAAATCGGCGGTCTCGCTGGTCTGGCGCTTCACCAGCATTTCGACCGGCAGCGTCGGGCCACGGCTGCGGTCGCGCGCCCAGTGGGTCAGCATGAAGGTCGGCACGCCGGAATCGACGATCGAGGTGCAATGCGCGCCGCCGTCGCTCAACCCCAGCAGGCAGGCCGGGTCGTTGAGCATTTCAAGAATCGGCCCATGGTCGCCGGTGACGTAGTTCACCACCGGGAAGTAGAGATACTGGCCCTCCTCGAGCATGGTGTCGTAGGCGACCTCATCGGGCGGCCTTCCAGTGCGGGCGGCGATATTGGCAATGCTCTTCTCCGGCCCGGGTTCGTAATCGGGCGGATTGCCCATGACGTAGAAACGTTCCCACTTCTTGGTGACGGCCTGCCGGAACTGCGCCAGTCTAGCGACCTCCGCGTCCGACGGTTGCTCGGCAAGAATTTGCCGGCGGACTTCCGGGTCGCGCAACCGCTTGCGCTGCTCATCGATCGGCAGGCTTTCGAGCTTCTTGTAGCTGGGCCGCACCGTGAACGGATTGAGCGCGGTGCCGACGCCCATCATGACGCCGATCGGCCGTCCCGCCATCTGTGCGGTGATCGGCAGGCCTTCGGCGCGCGCTTCGTGCACCGCCTTGATGAGGCGGCGCCAGCGTTCCGGATCCTCGTAGCGATCGGTCAGCAGGAACCAGATCGGGCGGCCGGTTTCCCGCGCGAGCTTGCGCATCCAGCGCAGCTCGAATTCCTCGTCGTCGAAGTCGCTGTTCATGCCGAACGCGCCGGTGCCGGTCACGCCGAGCGCGGAGCCGATGCCGAGCAGTTCGTGATCGTCGGCGTCGCGCGACGCCACCAATTCGCCGTCCGGTGTCTTGTGGGAATCGGTCCGCGAGGTAGTGAAGCCGAATGCGCCCGCGCGCAAGGCCTCGATCGTCAGCTTGCGCATTTCGGCGATGTCGTCGGCGGTCGCCGGCTCGCGGCGCACGGCGCGGTCGCCCATGACATAGACGCGCGTGGGCAGGTGAGCAGCCTGCGCGGCGATATCGATGGCGCGGGGCCTGCGCTCGAGCTCGTCCATGAATTGCGGGAATGTTTCCCATTCCCAGCTCAGTCCTGCGGCCAGAACCGGATTGGGAATCTCCTCGACGCCTTCCATCAGGTCCATCAGCGCGCCGCGATGTTCCTTTTTCACCGGCGCAAAGCCGACGCCGCAATTGCCGAACATCACCGTGGTGACACCGTGCCAGCACGACGGCGCCAGCAATGGGTCCCACATCGCCTGGCCGTCGTAATGGGTGTGCACGTCAACCCAGCCGGGGGTGACCATGAGACCCGAAGCGTCGATCTCGCGTTTGCCGGGGCCTTGCTTGCCGCCGACGGCAGCGATGCGGCCGCCCACGATCGCGACATCTCCGGTGAACGGTGCCTTGCCGGTGCCGTCGATGATCGTGCCGCCGCGAATGACGATGTCGTGCATGGGGGCCGCTCCTGGTCTTGCGACTGAGTAGTGAAATCGATGCAATGATGCATCCGCGTGACCGCCGATGCAACGCCCGCAGGGCGGATTACCGCCGGGTTACTTCGCCAAAAGACCGTTAAGAACCAGGTCGAGGTGCGCGTTGAAATAGGCCTCGAGATCAATCGGCTGCCGATCGCCGAACATCATCATCCACAGGTCGACCAGCGCGATCGGCGCGATGACGACTTGCGGGGAATCGACGATATCGGATTTGCGGATTTCGCCGCGATCCATGCCGCGCTGGATTGCCTGCCGCAGCATGTCGAGACAAGGGCGCAGGATTTCCTCGTGATAGCGGTCGGCAAGCTCGGGAAAACGCGGCGCTTCGGCGATCAGCATGCGCACCACCTCGCGGCGGCGTTTGTCCTCGACGATGTGCTGGTACATGAAGCTGAATTGCGCGCGCAAAAGCTCGGCGGTCGAGCCTGCGTGGGTTTCGAACATCTCGTGGACGGTCTCGAGCGGGGTCTTAGTGATCTCGCGTACCATCGAGATGAACAAGTGCTCCTTGTTTTCGAAGTAGACGTAGATCGTGCCCTTGGTGACGCCGGCGCGCTCGGCGATCTGGTCGAGCGCCGTCGAGGCATAGCCGTTGCGCGAAAATTCAATGAAAGCGGCTTCCAGAATCTCTTGCGGCCGCTCCGCCTTGCGGCGGCGCCGGGGGTCCGGACGCACTTCCAAGAGTTCTGCCATCGCTGCAGCTAGGCGACAAATCGGGAAAATGTCAAGTTATTGACTAACCGGATAGTAAATAACTAGGCTGCTCTGTTTCAGGGTGGCACAGTGGTTGGGAACGGTCAGTTCAATTGGCGCGACGCCCGGTTGGCCCGCGCGGACCGCCGCGGCGCGTTCAGGCCGCGGTCCGCGGCTGCCGTTTTGCCGCTGCTGGTGCTCGCGGCCTGTGCGGTCGGCCCCGATTTTGCGCCGCCACCGGCGTCCGCGGTCGCCGGCTACACGCCGGAACGGCAGCCGGCCGCCACGGCTTCAGCCGATGTCCCGGGCGGGGCCGCGCAAAAGTTCAATCTGGGCCGCGATATTCCCGGCGAGTGGTGGACGGTGTTTCACTCCAAGGAGCTCGACAGTTTGATCACCGAAGCCCTGCAAGCCAATCCGAGCCTTCAGGCGGCGCAGGCGGCGCTGTGGCAGGCGAAGGAGAATTTGTACGCCCAGCGCGGCAAACTGCTGCCGTTGGTCGATGCAAACTCATCGGCGGAGCGTCAGCAATTTTCACCGGCCGCATTCGGCGGGACGGGCGCTCCGTCGCTTTTCAATTTGTACCAGGCTTCAATAAACGTCTCCTACGCGCCCGACGTGTTCGGCGGCCAGCGGCGGCAAATAGAGTCTGTGCAATCGCAGGCCGAATATCAGCGATTTGAGCTCGAGGCGACCTACCTGACGCTCACTTCGAATGTCGTAACGGCCGCCATTCAGGAAGCCTCGCTGCGCGGACAGATCGAAGCGACCCTCGACATCATCAAGGCCGAATCCGATCAGCTCGGCGTCGTGCGCAATCAGTTCGAAGTCGGCGCTGCCGCCCGCACCGATGTGCTGACGCAGCAGTCGGAAGTAGCAACCGCTCAGGCGACGCTGCCGCCATTGCAAAAGCAATTGGAGCAGCAACACCATGTGCTGCTGGCGCTGATCGGCCGTTTTCCAAACGACGGGCAGCGCGATCGATTGAGCCTCGCCGGGCTGCGGCTGCCGACGGATTTGCCGGTAAGCCTGCCGTCGCAACTTGTCGAGCAGCGCCCGGACGTGCGCGCCTCGGAGGCGCAATTGCACCAGGCCAGTGCCCAGATTGGCGTCGCCATCGCCAATCGCCTGCCGCAGTTCAGTCTCAGCGGGGCCTACGGCACCGCCGCGCTGACGACAGCGAGTATGTTTAGTCCGAACACGATTGTCTGGAGCATCGCGGCCAGCGGCGCGCAGCCGATTTTCCACGGCTTTCAGCTTCTGCACCTGCAACGTGCCGCGGAGGCCGGCTACGACGTGGCGGTGGCGCAGTACAAGAACACCGTGCTCGCGGCGTTCCAGAATGTCGCCGACGCGTTGCGCGCGTTGCAACTCGACGCCGCGACCCTTCGTGCCCAGCGCGCCGCACTGCGCGCGGCTTCCGATACGCTGGAGCTTTCGCGCGGCCAGTACAAGCTCGGCGCCATCACATATGTGATCTTGCTCAACGCGCAGCGAAGCTATGCGCAGGCGCGGCTCGCCGTGGTGCAGGCGCAAGCGGCGCGCTACGCCGATACCGCCGCCCTTTTCCAGGCGCTAGGCGGTGGCTGGTGGAACCGGATCGATGTGGCGCCCAATCCTTACAGCCCGGATGACAGCGATGACCACGTTGCCGCTCCCGGTGCTGTTCCCGGCACGCACGCCGCAATGGAGTCTCCGCAATGAAACGGCGCATGGTCATCATGCTTGTGGCTGTCGCCATCGTGTTCGGCGGGGTTTTCGGATTCCAGGCGTTCAAGTCCATGATGATCAAGAAATTCATGAGCTCGATGGCGCAACCGCCGCAGACTGTCACGGAGACCAAGGCCTCTTACAGCCAATGGCAGCCAAACATCGAGGCCGTCGGTAGTCTGCGTGCGGTGAAGGGCACCGATCTGTCGCTGGAAGTTTCCGGCGTTGTCGATTCGATTTCGTTTGATTCCGGCGACGATGTCGAGCAGGGCGCGGTGTTACTGAAGCTGCGTTCCGACGACGACGTGGCCAGGCTCGAATCCCTGCAGGCCACGGCGGCGCTGAACGAGGTCAATTATGAACGCGACCAGAAGCAGTTCAAGATCCAGGCCGTGAGCCAGGCGACGATCGACGCCGACGCCGCCAATGTGAAGAACGCCAACGCGCAAGTCGCCCAGCAGCAGGCGGTTCTCGACAAGAAAACCTTGCGCGCGCCATTCACCGGTCACCTCGGTATTCGCGCCGTGGATCTCGGCCAGTATCTTGGTGCCGGATCGACGATCGTCACGTTGCAGGCGCTCGACCCGATCTATGCCGACTTCTTCCTGCCGCAACAGGCGATCGCTCAGGTGCGGCTCGGCCAATCGGTCGCGCTGAAGATCGATGCGTTCAAGGACCAGACCTTCACCGGCGAAATCTCGGCGATCAATCCCAAGGTCGACCCCTCGAGCCGCAACGTCCAGGTCCGCGCGACGCTTAAGAACGCCGACCACAAGCTCATTCCCGGCATGTACGCGACGATCGATATCGCCACCGGTGCGCCGCAGAATTACATCACGCTGCCGCAGACCGCGATCACCTTCAATCCTTATGGTGATACCGTCTATATCGTCGACGATAAAGGCAAGGACGCCGCCGGCAAGCCGCAACTGATCGCGCGGCAAAGTTTTGTGACGACAGGCGCGACGCGCGGCGACCAAGTCGCCGTGCTCAAGGGCGTCAATGAAGGCGACTCCATCGTTACATCCGGGCAGATCAAGCTGCACAATGGCTCGACGGTGCTGATCGATAATTCCATTCAACCGACGGCGGATGCGTCGCCCGCCGTTCCAAACGATCGCTAGGCCGGGCGATGCGCTTCACCGATATCTTCATCCGCCGTCCCGTGCTCGCCTCGGTCGTCAGCCTTCTGATTTTTGTGCTCGGGCTGCGCGCCTACGCGGTACTGCCGATCCTGCAATATCCGCGCACAGAGAACGCGATCGTCACCGTCACCACGATCTACTACGGCGCCGACCCCGACGTGGTGGCGGGTTTCATCACAACGCCGCTGGAAAACGCCATCGCACAGGCCAACGGCATCGACTACATGAATTCCGTGAGCCAGAGCGGTGTCAGCACCATCACGGTGACATTGCGTCTCAACTACGATGCCGACAAGGCATTGACCGAGATCAACACCAAGATCGCTTCGGTCCTCAACCAATTGCCGACCGGTACGTTGCAGCCGGCACTGACCGTGAAAATCGGCCAGACCATCGATGCCATGTATATCGGCTTCAACAGCGACACGCTGGCGTCGAACCAGATCACGGATTACCTCACGCGCGTCGTGCAGCCCAAGCTTCAGGCGGTGCCGGGCGTGCAGACCGCGGAACTGCTCGGGCAGAAGGTTTTCGCGCTCCGCGCCTGGCTCGATCCGCAAAAACTTGCGGCATTCGGACTCACGGCGGCCGATGTCAGCCAGGCGATGGCGGCCAACGATTACATTTCCGGCATCGGCACGACCAAAGGGCAGATGGTTCAGGTCAACCTGACGGCCTCGACCAGTCTGCACTCGGCCGCCGAGTTTCGTGAACTCGTGATCAAGCAGACCGGCGGCGCTATCGTGCGGCTCAAGGACGTCGCCAACGTCTCACTGGGCGCTGAGGATTACGAGTCAGAAGTCGGCTTCGACGGCAAGCGGGCAGTCTATATCGGCATCCAGGTTGCGCCGGCGGCCAATCTGCTTGACGTCATACAAGGCGTTCACAAGGTCTTTCCCGATATCCAGGCGCTGCTGCCGCATGGCCTCAATGGCGAAATCATCTACGATTCCACCGAATTCGTGCACAGCGCCATCAACGAGGTGATACGCAGCCTGGCCGAAGCCTTGGCGATCGTCACCGTAGTGGTGTTCCTGTTCCTTGGCTCGATTCGCTCGTCGATCATCCCGACCGTCGCCATTCCCCTGTCCTTGGTCGGGACGCTGATCGTCCTGCTTGCGCTCGGCTATTCGATCAATCTGCTTACGCTGTTGGCGCTGGTGCTCGCAATCGGCCTTGTCGTCGACGATGCGATCATCGTGGTCGAAAACGTCAACCGTCATCTGGAGGAAGGCATGTCGCCGACGGCGGCGGCAATCGCGGCAGCGCGCGAGCTTGGCGGCCCGATTATCGCCATGACGGTGGTGCTGGCCGCGGTTTATGTGCCGATCGGCTTCCAGAGCGGACTCACCGGCGCGCTGTTTGCGGAATTCGCTTTTGCCCTGGTGGGCGCGGTCACGGTGTCGGGCGTCGTTGCTCTCACGCTGTCGCCGATGCTCTGCTCGCGCTTGCTCGAACCGCACGATTCCGAGCGTGGCGGCTGGGAAGCGCGGCTGACGCTGTTCATCGACCGCCAGTTCAACCGGCTGCGCGGCGGCTACGAACGCTGGCTGCACTCCAGCTTGAACACCTTGCCGGTCACACTGGTATTCGCCGTGATCGTATTGGCCAGCATCTACTTCCTGTTCAGCAGCGCCAAGACCGAGCTGGCGCCGACCGAGGACCAGGGCGTCATCATCACCCAGTCGATCGCCGCGCCGAACTCGACGTTGCAGCAGCGCCAGCTCTATTCGCGGCAGGTCTATGAGATATTCGCGCATCATCCGGAGACCGAGCACGTGTTCCAGCTCGACGTCCCCGGCCAATCGATCGCCGGCATGGTGTTCAAGCCATGGGACCAGCGCGCGCAGACGACCAATACGATTCAGCCGATCCTGCAACAGGAATTGAACAAGATTGCCGGCGTTCGCGTTGCAGCGTTTCAGCCCCCGGCGCTTCCCGGCAGCTTCGGCCTGCCAGTCCAGTTCGTGATTGTCACAACCGACCCGTTCGCAAGGTTGAACGACGTCGCCCAGCAGTTTTTGCAGCAGGCGGTGCAAAGCGGGATGTTCATCTTCCTCGATTGCGATCTGAAGGTCGATAATCCGCAATCCGATGTGACGATCGATCGCGACAAGACGGCTCAGCTCGGTCTGAAAATGAGCGACGTCGGCGGTGCGCTTTCGGCGATGCTCGGCGGCGGCTATGTCAATTATTTCAGCATGAGCGGGCGGTCCTACAAGGTGATCCCGCAGGTGACGCAGCGCTTCCGGCTCAATCCGCAACAGTTGCTCGACTATTATATCAAGACCGGCGATGGCTCGCTGGTGCCGCTGTCGACGATCGCCACGGTCTCGACCAGGACCGTGCCGGAATCGCTCAACCACTTCCAGCAGCTCAACAGCGCCACCATCCAGGGCGTCGCCATGCCGGGTGTTGCGCAGGGCGATGCGCTGGGCTTCCTGCAAAACCTCGCGGCGCGCACGCTGCCGGAAGGCTATACGATCGACTATGCCGGCTTGAGCAGGCAATACATTCAGGAGTCGAGCGGCTTCATCACGACGTTCGGATTCGCGTTGATCATCATTTTCCTGGCGCTGGCCGCATTGTTCGAAAGCTTCCGCGACCCGGTCATCATCCTGGTGTCGGTGCCGATGTCGATCGCGGGCGCACTGATCTTCGTTAGCCTCGGCTTTGGCGGCATGTCGCTCAACATCTATACCGAGGTCGGATTGGTCACCCTGATGGGATTGATCAGCAAGCATGGCATCCTGATCGTGCAATTCGCCAACGACCTGCAAGCCGCGGGCCGGTCGAAGCGGGAAGCGATCGAGCAAGCCGCCGGTATCCGGTTGCGCCCGATCCTGATGACGACGGCGGCCATGGTGCTCGGCGTCATTCCGTTGGTCACGGCGACTGGCGCGGGCGCTGTGTCGCGATTTCAGATGGGCGTCGTGATCGCTTCCGGCCTTTCAATCGGAACCTTGTTCACGCTGTTTGTCGTTCCGGCGGTCTATCTGGTCTTTGCCGCGGATCATCACCTGACCGCGGCCAGTACGGGCGACGCGGCAGCGCCT
>Ga0209579_10001143_pt1 | contig 22648 bp, 18 predicted proteins | sample Coa_R1_2_FD_187152 | JGI IMG/M metagenome (GOLD analysis project Ga0209579, IMG submission 187152) | Surface soil microbial communities from Centralia Pennsylvania, which are recovering from an underground coalmine fire - Coalmine... | ecosystem: Environmental > Terrestrial > Soil >... | reverse complement strand
CGAATTACCTCTACCACAACAAACATAACGGAACGTTCGAGGATGTTGGTCTGCTTTCGGGGGTCGCGTTAAGCAGCGACGGTTTGCAGCAGGGGTCCATGGGGGTGGATTGGGGAGATTATCTGCACGAAGGGCGCTTGTCACTATTCGTGACAAATTTTACGGAGCAGCCGGACGAACTGTATCACAATCTGGGCGCGCAGGGTTTCGCTGACGTGAGCTATGCCGCGAATCTGGCTCGTGCAACGTATGAATGGGTGGGCTGGGGGACGGGATTTCTCGACATGGATAACGATGGCTGGCTGGATTTATTTATCGCCAACGGGCACGTTTATCCGCAAATGGATCTGGTTCGAGATGCACCGCCGTATCGCCAGCCCATGCAACTTTTCCGCAATCATCGCAACGGAACATTTGACGATGTGTCGAGCGCACTTTCGGCGATTCCGGTGGCATCGCAGCGCGGGGTAGCTTTCGGTGACCTGAATAATGATGGGAAGATTGACATGGTGATCGTCAACACCGGCGACGCTCCGACCGTCCTTCTGAACCAGACCGAGACGAAGAATCACCGAGTACTGTTCCGGCTAGTCGGCACAAAGAGCAATAAAGCGGCAATTGGAGCCCGTGTGACAGTGAGAGCGGGGAAGTTGGTGCAGATGAGCGAGGCCCGTGCGGGCGGAAGTTACATTTCGCAGAACGATCCGCGGCTACATTTCGGGCTGGCTAATTTGACAGTAATGGATGACGTGGAAGTTCGGTGGCCGAGCGGGCGGATTGAACACTTGCGGAATGTTCCAGCCGATTTCATTTACACGGTCGTGGAAGGCGAAGGAATTCAGCAGAAAACTGCGCTACCTGCGCTGTGAACCTCAATCCAGATCGTGGGCGCTCCAGAGATTCAAAGTGCTCTGCTGGAATTTCAGCTTCCAGTGATCGTCTTCGTTGACCCATGTGTCGCTCACGTGTTGGTATCGATCCAGCTGACTTCCCGGAAACACCGCGTTATAGGTTATGACGACGCAGTCATCATTCAACTGGATGACGCGGAAGTCGTAAAGAATGGGGGATGGTTCGGGTTTTTCGGGGCGCTCGACACGGACGAAATCCGCGCGCTCGGTCATCTCGCCAGTGGTTTCGATTTCTGTGAAATCACCGGCAACGGCATTCTTGACGTAGTCCGCATCTCCGCGCTCTTGTGCCGCGACGAACGCTTTTTGCAAAGCCACGAAGTCCTGGGGAGACGGGGATGGGTCGGCCTGGTGGCCGCCTTTGCCGCGTGCGGCAAGTGGGAGGACGAAGATTGTCGCTAAGGCAACGACGCAAAGCATGGTCATCGATCGATTCGGCATGGATCGTTTCTCCGTGGTGATTGGCATAGAGTATCACTGGAAATCAGCTATTGAAACGAATTAATAAACGTGGTTAGCTATTGAGCTTGTCGATAATGGTGCAGTTAGATTTTGCGGAGCTTGCTTCATGAAAACTCGGGGACTTGCTTTTGTCTTACTGCTGTTTGTGACCTTTCTTAACCATGCTCTCTTTGCGCAGGTTCCCGGGGGCGATGAGCGGCAATCGCCGGCAGTAGCGCTGTCTGATGGGTGGAATTTGCAGTCATCCGGGAAGGTGGCAGAAACGGGGGAAGTGATCTCGAAAGCTGACTATCAGCCGCGAGACTGGTACAGCGTGAGCGTGCCGACCACTGTGGTAGCGGCTCTGGTCAAAGAGAAAGTTTATCCCGATCCGAATTTCGGGATGAATCTGCGACAGTTTCCAGGGATGAGTTATCGCGTCGGAGCGAATTTTTCGAACTTTCCGATGGAGCAGGACAGCCCCTTCGCGGTGGCTTGGTGGTACCGGAAGGCGTTCACGCTCCCGGCCGGTTATAAAGGGAAGACGATCTGGCTGGATTTCAATGGCATCAACTATCGTGCGAACATCTGGGTCAATGGGAAGCAGATTGCGGATTTAAAACAGGTCGCAGGGGCGTGGCGGACTTACGAATTCAACGTCAGTGATGTTGCGCATGCGGGAGAAGAGAATGCGGTTGCGGTGCAGGTGTGGGCGCCGGAGCAGAATGACCTGGCGATTACGTTTGTAGATTGGAATCCCGCCCCGCCGGATAAGAACATGGGGCTTTGGCGCGATGTAAAGATAAGAACCAGCGGGCCGGTGGCGCTGCGATATCCGGCGGTTGTGTCCCATTTGGATTCGCCCCAGAACAGCAAGGCAGAGCTCACGGTCACAGCACAACTGAAAAATGCTAGCAGTCAGCCGGTTCAAGGCACGCTAAAAGGGACAATCGAGAAAATTCAATTCGAACAGCCGCTCGAACTCGGGCCAAATGAGGCGAAGGACGTTACTTTTACCGCAGATAAATTTCCGCAGCTCGCGGTTTCCAATCCACGGCTTTGGTGGCCGAAGCAGATGGGCACTCCCAACATGTACCCGCTGCATATGGAATTCGAAATCGACGGGCAGATTTCCGACGCGTCAGATTCGCAGTTTGGCATCCGAGAAATCACGTCGGAGTTGAATGAAAACAATCATCGCGTTTTTAAAGTGAATAGCAAGCGGATCCTGATACGTGGCGGGGGATATTCCGCTGACATGCTGCTTCGCTACGATTCCAGCGATATTGACGATCAGTTCCGGTATGTGCAAGACATGGGCCTGAACACGGTGCGGCTCGAGGGAAAACTTGGACCGGACGATTTTTTCGATAAAGCCGATCGCATGGGGATTTTGCTAATGGCAGGGTGGTGTTGTTGCGATCATTGGGAACACTGGTCAAAGTGGTCGAATGCGGATTATCAGATCGCAAAGGAATCTCTGGTTTCCCAGATGTATCGTCTGCGCAGCCATCCCAGTTTGGTGATGTGGCTGAATGGCAGTGATTTCCCGCCTCCGCCGGATGTGGAGCAAATGTATTTGGATGTAGAGAAGCAGGCACTTTGGCCAAATCCCACGGTGTCGTCGGCAACGGCAAAACCGGCGGGATACTCCGGGCCGAGCGGCGTGAAAATGACGGGACCGTATGAATATGTTGCTCCGGCGTACTGGTTTCTGGATTCGCCGCGGCACCCGTCGGCTACGCGGTGTAATCAAGGCGGCTGCGGTGGCGCTTACGGGTTCAATACCGAAACCAGCCCCGGGCCTGCGGTTCCGCCGATCGAGAGCCTGGAGAAGTTTCTGCCGAAAGATCATCTGTGGCCGATTGACGATTACTGGAACTTCCACGCGGGCGGCGGCGCGTTCAAGAACATCCAGGTCTTCACGGATGCCCTGAATGCGCGCTATGGCAAAGCCGAAAGCCTGCAGGATTATGCCTTCAAGTCACAATTGATGACTTATGAAGGCATTCGGGCGATGTATGAGGCATACAGCCGGGACAAATACACGTCGACCGGGATCATTCAATGGATGCTGAACAACGCGTGGCCGTCGGTGATTTGGCATCTTTACGATTATTATCTGCGTCCAGCTGGCGGATATTTCGGGGCGAAGGCAGCCATGCAGGCGATGGATCCGGTGTATGGATACGATGACCGGTCGATTTGGCTGGTCAGCAGCCAATATGAAGATGCGAGCAATCTCAAGGTGACCGCCAAGATCTATAACCTGGATATGACAGAGAAATTTTCAAAAGAACAGACGGTCAACGCCGCAGCCGACAGCACGAATCAATTGTTCACGCTGCCTGAAGTGGCGGGATTGAGTCCGACCTACTTTCTGCGGTTAACTGTGACCGATTCCAGAGGAAAGATGGTTGGATCAAATTTCTATTGGCTCTCCACGTCGACGGAAACGCTTGACTGGGAAAAATCGAATTGGTACACGACTCCGACCGCAAATTACGCCGATTTCACCGCTCTGAAGCAGTTGCCAAAGGTGAAAATCAATGTGAGCAGCAGAAGCGAGCGAAAAGGCGAGGACGAAATCACGCATGTGCGACTGCAGAATCCGAGTAAAAATCTGGCATTCTTTGTGCGTTTGAAGGTGAACAAGGGTGAAGGCGGAGAAGAAATTTTGCCGGTATTGTGGCAAGACAATTATGTTTCGCTTCTGCCGGGAGAAACGCGCGAGATCAGCGCGACGTATCACACCAGTGATTTGGGGGACGCCAAGCCCAGCGTTGAGATTCACGGATGGAATGTGGAATAGCGAGTGCCGGACGACTTCCGAAAACATGACCGCGCATTGGGGCTGGATCAACCGATCTCGCGCCGGGATTTTCTAAATTCCACTCTGCTGGCTTCGGGAGCTGTGCTGATAAGCAGCTCCGCTTCTCCGTTCCAGCTCATGGCTGAGCAAGACGATTGGACCGGATATGGCGGTGTGGGCGATTACGCCCGATCGAACGGCAATACGCTTGAAATCCTTACTGCCGGCCATCGCATTCGCGACGGCGAGTTCGAAACTTTCCCCAAGAATCTGATTGAAACGGGTGAAACTTACGATTGCGTTATCGTCGGTGGTGGGATCAGCGGGCTTGCGGCAGCGTTATTTTTCCAACGACAGGCGGGAAAAGCGAAGAAATGTCTGGTACTGGATAATCATCCGATCTTTGGGGGAGAAGCCAAACGAAATGAATTTATTGTGGATGGGCAGCGGTTAGTCGCACATCAAGGTTCCGCAATTTTCCAGGTGCAATATCCGCACAGCTTCATCGCACGTTTCTACGAGTCGATCGGCATGAACATGCCGACGTTGCAGTATCAGAGGTGGGGCGGAAAATCGCCTGAGATTCCGTTAGCACATACCCCCTACGAGTTGGTCGATAGCGCGCCAGCAACTTACGGTTTTTATTTCGGCTCGAAGTTCGGGCAGAAGCCCGGCATGTGGTTAGTTGATCCGTGGGGCAAGAAACTGGAGGGCGCTCCGATTTCTGCGGCTCAGAAGGCGGATCTCTTGAAGTGGCGGAGCGGCCCGGCAATTCCTCAGAGAAAGCCCGAATATGAGGGCGACGAGATTTCGCGGCAGCTCGATGCGATTACTTTAGAAGACCACATCATGCAGGTTTATGGGATCAGCCGAGAAACAGTTCGGACATTTCTATCTCCGGTGGAAGGCGGCGGTTCCGGACTCGGGCCGGATGTTTTATCGGCGTATGCAGATTACGCGTTCGAAACGCTGCGGCCTGTGCCGGACACGGAAGATCAGATGTTTCCCGGCGGCAATACGGAATTTGCGCGCCTCATGGTGAAGGCGCTGATTCCGGAAGCGATTGCCGGTCCTGCGACACTGGAGGGCGTTTGCAAGAGCAAAGTCGAGTTCGATGCTCTGGATCAACCCTCGTCGGCGGTGCGGATTCGCTTGGGTTCGACTGTCGTCTGGGTCGAGCACAACGGCGACCCCGAGAAGGCCGATGCGGTTTCGGTGATTTACACATGCGCGGGCAAAACTTATCGAGTGAAGGCGCGCTCGGTGGTGATGGCGGGCGGGTGCTGGACTACGAAACACATTGTTCGCGATCTTCCATCGTCGCACCGGGATGCATACGAGCAGTTCTACCGGTCGCCATGCATGATAGCGAATGTCGCGGTACGCAATTGGCGGTTTCTGTACAAAATGGGGATCAGCGGATGCCGCTGGTTTGAGGGAATTGGAAATTACATGGATGTTCGGCGGCAGGCGCTTGTGGGTACATCTTCAGCGACGATCGGGCCGGATTCGCCGGTGGTTCTGACGTTGAAAGTTCTGTATTCGTATCCAGGGTTGGCGATCGCGGAGCAGGGAAGCCGGGGACGAGAAGAAATTCTGAATACGCCGTTTCGCGACTACGAACGTCAGATTCGCGAACAATTCACGGACATGTTTTCTGGCGCGGGTTTCGAGGCACGCCGCGATATTGCCGGCATTATTTTGAACCGCTGGGGGCATGCGTACCTGAACCCGCAGCCCGGGTTCTTTTTTGGCGTGAATGGAAAGCCTGCGCCCCGAGAGATTCTGAGATCTGCGGCTTTTGGCAGAATCGCGTTTGCGAATACTGATCTTGCGGGGATGATGGATCATCGTTGCTCGATTCTGGAAGCACATCGCGCGGTCGGGCAGCTTCTCGACCAGGTGCTCGAAAATTAGCTTTGATCGTGTGCGACCGTTTTAGACTTCGACTAATAAATGAGTCGCTCGAGCCCTCTTAGCTCACTGCGCCTTTGCTGCCTTCTGAATTGCCTTTTCCGCCAAGACCGCCATGATCTTGTATCCGGCGTCAGTGGGATGTAAGCCGTCATCGGCAAACTCGCGCTTCAGCATACCTCGGTCATCGACGAGGGCGCTGAAATAGTCGAGATACACGAGGCGGTTCGTGGAACAGTAATCCTTAAGCCACGTGTTCAATGCGAGAATTCTCTCGCGCGGACGCAGCGCAAAAGATTCCTTTGCCTCTGGCGTGTAGTTGTGGACAGGGAGAAGGGATGCGAAGACGATTCGGATGCGGTGCTGGCGCGCCAAGTCGGCCATAGAGGCATAGTTATTTTCGATGTCCTCGTTGTGCGTGGGGCCAGTCACGCCGGCGATATCGTTAGTTCCGGCCAGAACGACCACTATCCTGGGGTGCAAATCAACTACATCCTGGCGGAAACGCACCAACATCTGCGGCGTGGTCTGGCCGTCGATGCCGCGATTGATGTATGGCTTGCGGGGAAAATAGTCGGACAGCTTCCAGTAGTCTGTGATCGAGTCGCCTAGAAAAACGACCCGGTTTTCACCCGCTCGCGGCGCGGCGAGCGCGGCGTTGGCATCCCGATAGCGCCCCAGTTGTCCGAAGTCGTCGGTGTAGATTGCAACCCGTGATGCCCGGTACTGGTCCAGCCCAGAGAACCCCGTCGAGGGGATGGAAGGAGGGGGTTGTTGAGCCACAGTAGGCAGGGAGAAAAGGAGGGCGACTAAGAATTGTGTGACGCGATGCCGGGGATGCAAGGTCGTGTTCTCCTAGGAAGACAGAATAGCCCAGAAGATTGGGTGGCGGTGGAGTAAGAAATTCGGTGAACTGGGTGGCGGATTATTCGTCGCCGCGGACCTTCCACCAATCCATCTGCTGGAATTCGGCCAGCTTCTCTGCGCCGTGCTGGGTGTACCAGTCGCGCCAAGCGGACGCATCGGCAGGCAGAGTTTCGTCGGTGATTTCGCTTAGCGCCAGGAAACTCCAGCTACGCATCTGCGGGGTGGTTTGAGGATCTTCAGTCAATTCGATGAACTTTGGGACCATTCGCATGCGCTGCTTGCGCATGAAATTGCCGCAGTCGGAGATGTTGCAGCCGGCGCGGTTGCGAACCGAGTCCGAGGGATCGTGAGTGAAGGAATCGAAAAGCGCGTCGAGGGCTTCGTCAGTTCCCAAGTAGCGCATGCCTTCGATGGCCCACTGGCGCACGTTGGGGTCAGGATTGTTGCGCGCGTAATCGAGCAAAACTGGATAGATGCGGTCGTAACCGACGCCGCGACCGGCCATCATTCCCATGAAGTACACGGCGGCCGGACGATAACGGGAGTCCGATTGAGCTTTAGCGATGAGCAGGTCGGCCGAGTTGTCGGTCTTAGACCAGCCGTCCATGGCGAGATTGAGATCAGCGTTGGCGTAGCGCACCCGGAGATCGGTCGAGAAGCGCGAACGCCATTCGAGCTGTTTCATGCGCTCGGTGAGCTTGATGTCGCCGAGCCAAATGCCAATGTTCTGCTCGAACAGGTCGAGCGCGCGAGAGTCGTGGCCGATAGAGCGCTCCAACAGTTCTTCGGCCTGCGCCTGTTCTGGCATGGCTTCGAGACGCTGCACGTCGCTGTCGGTTAAGGGCGAATAACTGACCGGTTGGACTGCGGACCTTGCCGGGATACGCCGGGTGCTGCGTGCGCGAGGCGGACCATTCTTGAGAGAAGATCGCATGAAGAAACCGAATGTTAACGAGCCGCAGAGAACGGCGATTCCTAATGCAAGAGCTACTCGGGTCTGTGGCGATGCTTGAGGCGAGATCATGCCGCGCTGCGGCGGCGGGCCGCGTCTTCCCAGGGGCATGTCTACTTGAACGTGGGTGTCGAGCTTCAGCCCAACCAGCTTTTCAAGCTGGGCGGCGATCCAACGCGCTTCCTGGCGGTCGTCGATGAGATCGGCCAGGGCGATGCGCTGACCGCTTTTGGTTAGCAGACGAAGCGAGTAGGAAGGTGGAGTGGATTGCCCTGCGGTCGCGGCCAAAATCTGGGCAATGTCGGAATAGGGGATTTCACGGGTCGTGCCAACGGCCAGCCAGGCGCGGCGGAAAGTCAGTTTTCCATTCCCCGCCTCGATGCTGAAGGATTCGAGCAGCGACTTGAGCAGAAAATAGATCGGCAAGAGATCAAATAAGCCGAACACAATTGCGAAAAATATCGGTGCGTGGGAGTGGGCAAGGAAGTAGACCAATCCGGTCCATCCGACGGCAAGCAGGATGGCGATTCCGGTGCGAGCAACGCTGCGAAGAGGCGGGAAGTAATACTCGGTGCCGCCATTTGCGCCTACGCCGACGACAACTCTCGGACTGTCCGGCGGCGGCACGTCTTCGGAATCGCTCTGGAAGCCGGGAGGAGCGGATGCAGTGTCGGCATCCGCGAAAGTGCCCGCCGTTTGTGTTTGTGGGATCAGGCGAAAGACGGGAACCTCGAATTCATCGGAAAAGCTGATGCCGGGGGTATCGGCTTCGGCGTGCAAGAGCCAAAGCAGTTGGTCGCTGGGCTGGTCGTGGTTGGTCTCGTAGGCGTCGCTGGGAATGGTGAAATCGACGGGAATAGCGGCGTCGCCCATGGGGCCAGGGGTGATCGACTGCTCAGAGATATTCTTGTCGCTTTGCCAGAGAACCACCTTGCTAGACGAGCGATTGTTTCCGCCGCCAGTTACGATCTGCCGCACGCAAGACAAACGCAGGTTGATGCCGTGTCTGGTACCAGTGTTGAAGCGCAAATGGATGCTGCCGCGCAGCGGCTTTCCCGGAGAAAAGGGAAGTGAGGCAAATTCAAAATAGGTTTTGCCGAAGCGTTCGCGGCGAAGCGCAGCGCGTACGAGCGGGATCGTCAGGACTATGCCTGCGGCAACGAACAAAAGAGGACCCAGATATCTGGGATCGTGGGTGCGGAAGTATTGTGGGAGAGTACCTGCGGCGACAGCGATGGAGATAAGGTTCCAGAAGCCGGCGAACACGGCGAGGCCCAGCGCGGTCTTGGTGTTATTGCTGTAGGCACGGCCGGCCGCCCAATCCTTGCGCCACAGCCACGGTGAGCCGGGAATGGACTGTTCGATTGCGGCCTGCTCCCCGAGCTTGCGAGTGCCGTAAATCGCGCCGGCGACCAAACCGCCGCCGACAACAGCAAAGATTACGGAGAAGACAGCTCCAAATGCCGGGCTGCCGTGGACGGATCCGGGAGGGGCAAAGAGAAGCGTCCACCCGGTGAAGAGACCGAACGCAAGAAAAACCACCCCAAAGAGAACCAGAAATACGGCTACCGCATTGGAGGGCTTGGTCACAGCCAAATTATAGGGTTGGCATGAGCGCGATCCGAGCGTGGAGCGGGGAGTGAGGTTACGGCGGTAAGCGTTACGGTAAGCCGTGGGTAAGAACTCTCGGCCTGCGATTGGCTGACCAGGTCCTCTAGCGTTCGGCAAAGCGAGGGGTAGGCGCGCGCGCAGGCGACGGTTGTTTTGCCGGGAGGAGTGCGAGCAGCGTGACTCCAATCACGCCAAAGATCACAATGTCCTGCGGGCTATCCTTCCTGTGCATCCCATGCGCCATGGCCTGCGCCGACATGATTGTCATCGTGAACCCATGGGCAAGGCTTGACCACGCCCCATAGGCGATCATCAAGCGATGCTTGGCCGGCTGATTAACGGCCAGCAACAGACAGGGGCCAAGCGCTGTGTTAAGGCTCAAAAACATCGGCATGACGTCGTTATGCTCGATAAGCCAGCTAGAGTGCCACAGATTGTCGAACAGGAGATAGCCCCAAAAGCAATAAAACAAGCCCACCAACACCAACACTACCTGTAAGGCGCGCTCACGTTTCATACCGTCCTCCGTCTTGTGCGATGCAAGGTTATTACCACTTTTTTTACTTCAGATTGTGCGAGTGTCAGCTGTGATGTGTCCGATCCTGGAACCCTGCGAGCATCCGCAGTGTGAGCAGAATGCTTCTCCCCTTCGAATAGGCTTGCCACAGGAATTGCAAGGGCCAAGGAGAGGTGCTCGGAACACAAAATAGAGGACGAATCCAATCAAATTGGGTATGAGGAAAGCGGCAAACACCCAGGCCCAAGCAGGCATTTGACGCCTTTTTGCGTCCCCATAAATGTATCCGAGGGCAAGGAAAAAAGCGGCGGTGAAGACGCCAAACGTTAAGCCAAACCAAAGCGCGTCCGGCATGGTATTCAGAAATCCTTGGGAAGCAAGCAGGGAACGGCCCAGGCTGGAAGCAAAATAGACCAGCCAGCTCGGGACGGCCAGAGCTGCGACGGCCATTGCAGACCTGGGCAGAATATTTCGTCTTGCGGTTCCCAATAGGACAGCCGCAACTACAAGAGCTGCCACGAACGCTATCAAAAGCACTGCCGATTGCTGTGTCATGCAATACCTCTATTCTCGCCAGGCGCCGCGAGCAGACATAAGGCCGCGCAAAAAGATGGCAGCAGCCAAAAGACGAGCACGCCTACCTGGACTTGAGCAGTGTCGAAATGCATTGGGACCGCCAGCCGATTGGCCATCTGGTACACGAGTGCCGATCCGACAAATGACATGGAGAGTGCTACAGCAAATGCAGCCCAGATCCTGAATTGCACGTTGTGCTGTCGCATTGTCGCGGTGTGATCCGCGAGAATCTCAAGGATCTGGGCATTGGAATCTGGTTCACTGGTAAAGGTGAATTCCCGCAACCCTCGAATCGTACGCGCAGTCAGCTCGACGTAGCGCTTGCAGCCATCACAGTCGCGGATGTGGTCATGGATGACCTGTCTTTCGCCTTCTGAAACCTCTTCTACGAAAGACTTGTCGATGAGCTTGCGAAATCTCTTGTCACACTCCAGGCGAATCACCCCCTTCCTCAAGTGCGGATCTCAGTGCTGCAAGACCGCGATAGATTCTGGACGTCACCGTCGTCACAGGGGCACCCAAAATCTGAGCGATCTCCGGAAGCGAAAGGTCTTCTTGAAACCTGAGCAGCAAAGCCTCGCGATACAGCGGTGACAGCATCTGCAGTTGACCGGCCAGACGTATTGCGTCTTCGCTTCGAGCCGCAGCTTCAAATGGGGAAGGCCCGGAGGAGGGTAACAGCAGCACTGCATCGCGATCATTTGGCAAGGACGGTGTCGGTACCGCTTTTTGTTTTTTCCGGAGGTAGTCTATTGCCAAATTGCGGGCGATCGCGAATAGCCATGGATCAAACCGCTGCCGCCCGTTGTATTGGCTGCCCCGTTGCAGCACGCGAATCCAGGTCTCCTGCGCAAGGTCCTCAGCATAGTCTCGCCTCCCGGTGAGGTATAGCAGGTAGCGCACCAGTCGATGCTGATAGCGCTCCACCAGGCCTGCAAGAAGGTCCATATCCCTTTCACGTAAGCCTCGCGCAATTTTTGCCGTTTCGGTTTCGGCCGCCATATTCAATGTCATGGGAAGAGCCGACATATATCCTGTATACGATTCAACCGCGGCGGATTACTCAACTTTTGACCGAAAAATCACGGTAAGATTTGCCTCTGACGGATATCGGATCAATGGACGGGGAGGGCGTGACGTGCACAACTCGTTGATTGACAGGCCCGAAATTAGGATAGACAGTTGTCCAACCACGCGATCACAACTCACGATTCGGGTCGGGCCGGTGTGGGTTCGAGCGGAAATCGAAACACTTTCTTCAAGACGACAACGGTTCCTGATTTAGATTAACCCAATACACCGCCGTTCAAGTGGTGGCGCACATTCGCCGTAACCCGTAAAATAGCAGATTCACTTTTATGCAGGTCGCGGAGTTGGTGTGCGAATAAGAGTCGTACGTGCTCTCGGTATCAGCGTAATCTTTGCCCTGCTCGTTCTGTGGAGCGCTTGCGGCGATTATTACCGTCCCGTGGCTTTTCCAATCACGCCACCGGCTCCCAATCCGAACTTCTTGCATGTGATTGTGGTGCTTACCGCAAATGGGAACAGTAATGCCGGGGCGAGCACGACGATCGATGTCTCGGGAGATACGGCAACCTCGCAATCGACGGTGGGGATTCGACCTTCATATGCTGCGCTAGTCGACAGTGCCACGAGAGTCTACGTAACCAACACCGGGGAGAATACGGTTTCGAGCTTTTCGCCAGCGATCGCGACTCCGGTGAACGTCATTACCTTTCCCGCAGGCTCAAGTCCAAATTTTGTTGCTTCGACGGAGAGCGCGAATGTTTACGTGTCCAACTCCGGCAATGGGACGGTATCGACGATTTCTACTGCAAACAACGTGATTACGAACACGATTCCTGTCGGTGGAACTCCCGCAGCGATGGCTGAGATCCCGAACGGACAAAAACTGTATGTGGTAAATGGAGCGACGGCGGCGGGGGCTGGGTCGGTGGTCAGTATGAACACAATCGACCAGACGGTGAATTTGCCAGTTGTCGCCAGCCCGGCGGCCGCGTGGGTATCGCCGTCGTGGGTAGTAGCGCGCTCGGACAGTCAAAGAGTGTATGTGCTGGACAAGGGCAGCGGTTTCGTTACTGCGATTGACACAAATTTTGACACGGTAGTGGGGACAGTATCGGTAGGCGTTGGGGCCGATTTCATGGCGTATGATCCTACCCTGAATCGTCTTTACGTTACGAATCCGGCCAGCAACACGGTAATGGCGCTGAACGTGGTAACCGACGATCTTTCCGCCGGGGAACTGACTGCGTCGATCGCGAATCCGATTTCGGTGACAGCGTTGCTGGACGGCACGAGAGTGTATGTCGCGAGTGCGACGGTGAGCGGTACGACGGTCACTTCGAAGGTCACGGTGTTAACCGCAGCACAATTGAGTGTGAAGACGAGCATTTCTTTGGCATCGGTGCCGCTGGTGTGTGCCACCGGCACCTGGTCGGAGTTATCGATCGCTGCGGCGGAGGACAGTACGCGGGTGTATGTGGGGAATTGCGATGCCGGCAATACGGATGTAATCCAGACATCGAACGATACTTTGTTATTGGAAATCGCAGCGCCGTTTGGCGGCCCGGTGGCTCCCCCGGCTAAGCAGCCGTTGCAGAATCCGGTGTTGGTGGTAGCGGGCCCGTAGCTTCGATGTCACCGGCCTTTGTTTCTTTCGCCCACGGCGAGTGAGTGAGAAAGAAGAGCTAACAAGATACCCACCTTAGGCCGCAAAGAACGCTTGCGTAAGGGGGCACCCGCATACCCACCCTACGCCGCAAAGAACGCTCGCGTAAGGGTGGGGCACCCGCATACCCACCTTAGGCCGCAAAGAACGCTCGCGTAAGGGGCACCCAAGTGGACACATTCGGTGCGCCTTGGCAAAAACTAATGCTGATCTGGGTTTTTTGCGCTGAATGGTTGTCCGACAGATGCCCCACTGTTCTGCTTTGATCTGGCGGTGAGCAGCTTATCAGCCGTCATGTAGCCCACTGTCATAGAAACGACGAGCAGGGCACCAATAAGTTTGGGTGGACTTGGCGCGGGGACATCAAAATACCGGCAGGTGATGCCAATCAGTAAACCTAAGAGCAGCCCCACAATAGTTTTCACGTGATTCCGACCCTTCCTTCTATTTGTCATTGCAAGCAGCGCTGTGGCGAGATATCGACGAAAAACAGATCCTCAGCGCTAAAACGCTACGCGGCCCAACGGCAATGAATGTATAGCACAGGCGGGTGTTTTGCGACGAAGTTGGAAAGAGTCAATTTTGAACGGAAGGGGAAACAACGAGGGAGAGCGATCCTGATTCTGCGAGTTGAATGGTTGCTGCGCTCCTAATTACCTGCGGTTGCCGATTGGCGAACCGGGTTATAACGCATGGTGATGTTCATAAACACGTTACCGCTGGAGGTCTCGAAGCAGATTACCAGGGCTTCGGTATCTTCCGTGTTCTTAGGGCCGTGCTCGGAGGTATGAAGCGCGGGGGGATGAACCCGAAAGTGAAACCCCTGATCGTTCAGCGAGGTGACTGCATTGCCGATCACCTGATTGGCGAGTTCGAAGACGGTTTCCTTTACCAAGTCGTCGGATTCGGGCAGTTCGGTACCGGCAAACTTGCTGGCCACACGCACCGCGGTGTCCGTATCGAGATCGAAGATGATTCTGCCTTCGATGTCGCCGGTGATCCACACCAGCGCGGCGACTCCCTTGCGGCGATAGGCTTCCTGCTCCATGGTCAGGTTCCCGATGGAGGTGGAGCAGTGCAAGTTTTGAGCCAGCACGGCATCGGCTGCATTGATGAATGGCTGGATCAACTCCATTTTCATGTCAGGCTCCCGCACCGGCGGCATTGGTTACGTTGGCATCCTCACCCATCACGTACTTGATGACTTCGTACAGGACTTCCGGTTTTACGGGTTTCTGCACGAAATGGCGAGCTCCACGTTGCAGTGCGGCCACAATGTTCTCCTGATAACCGACCGAAGAGACCATCACGACGCGAGCGTCGGGGTGCTTCTGCACGATCTTTTCGGCGGCCTCAATGCCTTCCATTTGCGGCATGGTGATATCCATGAGCACGATGTCAGGTTTGGTGCGGTCGTATTCGGCGATGGCGCTGACACCATCACCGGCTTCGCCGGCAAGTTGGCCGCCGAAGGTTTCAATCATGCGAGCCAGATTCTTGCGGGCGAAGACGGAGTCGTCCACGACCAAGTAGCGGATCGGCTGCCCGTCTTTGCTGCGTTTCATTGGCGAAAACTGCTCCATAACTTCCTCCTAACGCGAATTCCTAAATGTTTATAACCTGCATATCAGACAACCTAGTTGTTGCCAGCGCGGGCGGCTTTGCCATCGACCTGAGCCGCTTTGCGATCCTGTGTACATTGTGCGAGCAGGGTGTTGGCAATTGCCTCCAGGCCGACCACGCGCACGGCGTAACCTCTTTCAATGGCGGCTTTCGGCATGCCGTACACTACGCAGGAATCCTCGCTCTGCGCGATGGTCATGCCTCCCGCTGCTTTCACATGATTCATGCCCTCGGCCCCATCCTCGCCCATGCCAGTCATCAATAGTGCGACTGTCTTGTTACCAAATTCCTCTGCAACACTTTTAAAGAGGACATCCACCGAGGGGCGATGACCGTTCACCCGCGGCTCGTCACTGAGCACCGCGACATCGCCCAAGGGGAGACGCTTCGCTTTCATGTGGCGGCTGCCGGGGCAGACGAGGGCACGACCGGGCAACAGCAGGTCTCCCGATTGCGCTTCCTTCACGCGAATGGCGCAAATTTCATCCAGACGCCGTGAGAACATTTCCGTGAAACCCTCGGGCATGTGTTGCACGATGAGGATGGTGGCAGGAAATTCCTTGGGCAGTTGCGGTAAGACATACTGTAGAGCTTGTGGACCGCCGGTGGAGATGCCAATCGCGACGACCCGGGTCGGGCGCTGCCCGTTGCTGGGGGCAGTCTTTTCCGAAGTTGTGGAGCTTGCCGCGGCCGGGGCAGCGATCGTGATGCCACGGCTCTGGGCCGCAGCCTTGATTTTGGTGATCAGTTCGTGAGCAATTTCCGGCATGCGGGCGGAGACGTCCGCCGGCTTTGCGACGAAATCGAAGGCTCCCATGGAGAGCGCCTTCAGGGTGATGGATGCACCCTGGGTGCTGTGGGAACTCACGACGATGACCGGTACGCGATGGCGTCGCATGATCTCTTTCAGCATGTCGAGGCCGCTCATGCCCGGCATTTCCAGATCGAGCGTGACCACTTGGGGTCTCAATTCTTCGATTTTCTTCAAGCCGAAATTTCCATCCATGGCTGTCCCCACAACCTGAATGCCATTGTCGGTTGCGAGAATCTGCGGAATCAGCTTGCGCATCAGCGCGGAATCATCAACCACCAGCACGCGTACCGGATCCGTCATGCGTGGGCCTCCCGCACTTGCGATAAGCTGCGGCCGCGTTCTGCACGAGAGAGCAATAATCCGAAGACCGGCCTGATTTCCGGATCTTGCCGCATTCTGGTGAAGCCATCGATCAGAGCGGCTAAATTCAGAATTAGCACGACCCGCCCATCGCCGAGGATGGAGGCGCCGCTGACCATGTCGGTTTCGACGGTCTGATCGTCCAAAGCCTTGATGACCAATTCCTCTTCGCCTTCCAGGGCGTTGACCAGCAGGCCAAATTTGCGTTCAGCCATATTGATGACAAGCACGAAAATCTTTCCGCCACCTTGCTGATTTGAGGCTTTAGGCAGACTGCCTAACCGGATGATCGGAAGAACCTGATTACGAAGCTGCAGCATCTCGCAGCCGTCCACGAGATGAAGATCGGATTCGTGGGCGCGAGTGATCTCACCAACCGCACTCAGCGGAATTGCATAAAGCCGGTGTTCTACGCGGAAGAGCAAAGCCTTGATGATGGCAAGGGTCAGGGGCAATTGCAGACGGAACCTGGTTCCTTGTCCGGGGCGCGTTTCCACCTGCACGTTGCCTTTCAGCCGCTGCAAAACGGTTTGCACTACATCGAGCCCCACACCGCGCCCGGAAACCTCTGTGACCTTTTCTGCGGTGCTGAAGCCGGGCTGGAAAATGAGCTGAAGAATTTCGGTTTCACCGAGCCGATTGGCTTTCTCAGCGGTCAACAGACCACGCTCGATTGCCTTGACCTTTACCTTCTGGGCGTCAACTCCGCGGCCATCATCGGTAACTTCGACGACCACATGGTTGGCCTGATGGTAGGCGTCGAGAGAAATCGTGCCTTGAGCAGTTTTCCCAGCTTGCAGACGCTGCTCTGAATTTTCGATACCGTGATCGACGGCGTTGCGCACCAAATGGGTAAGTGGTTCTGCGATGGCATCCAGAAGACCTTTGTCGAGGTCGGTGTCCTGGCCTTTCAGCACCAACTGAACATCCTTGCCGCAGTTTTTCGCGATGTCGCGGACGATTCTTGGGAACCTGCGGAAAAGTTGTTCGACCGGAACCATGCGCACTTTCATGACAGAGCGCTGAAGATCATTCAGGACCCGCGACTGGAAAGCCATGGCGTCAGAGAAGCGGCTGCGCGTCGGGTCTTTCGGATAGTGACGAGCGAATTCGTTGATCGCCTGCTGCAGCATGGATTTTCCGATGATCAACTCGCCAACCAGGTTCAGCACCGCATCGATGCGCTCGGCATCGACGCGCAAAATGTTTTCAGCGGACACGGCTGCTTTCGGCGTGCTAGCGGAGTCTTGCGGGCGCGGGGTGAGAGTAGGCTTTTCTGATACGGATGATACTTGCGACTGCTGCGGTTCGCTGCTGATCGCGTCGGGCAGAGGTGAGGCGTGGTCTGGGACAGAAGCCTGAGCTTGCATCTGGATTGCGACGACCTTGGCCTCGGCAATGACGGTAGGAATCCGGCACTTGGCCGTCAGTTCCTGGCTGGATTTATTGCTCGCCAGAAGTAACTGGAATAGAGGTGAGTTTTCGGTGGACCCGGCTTCAGGGCGGGAACCCAGAACCTGCCCCGATTCGCTCAGTGCTTTGATCACCAACTGTCGCGCCGCGATGGGCATGGCGCAGTGCGGATCAATCTGGGCCTGAACGTGGTAAATCTGATTGCCTTGCTGGGCCGCTTCCTGCATGGCCAGTTTTTCATACTCGGTCCAGTCCACGGCGGTACATGCCGGCGGCTTGGTTTTTCTGGGGCGTGATCTCCTGGCAATCGGATCGCGCGACAGTGCGGCAATCTTTTTTCGCAAAGCGGCGGTGGAGGGCAGTTCCGCCTGGTTGCGATAGGCGTTCAGCATGGCAGCAAAAACATCTGCCGCGCTGAACACAATTTCTGTGAGCGAGCTATTGGCGCTGGTGGATTCCAAGGCCAGGGCGTCTTCCAATTTGTGCGCCAGTTCACTTAATTCCGGAAAGCCCGCGGCCGCCGAATCGCCCTTGAGCGTATGCACGACGCGACGAATGGTGCGGACAATTTCGGCGTCACCGGGCTGCTGCTCCAGCTTGAGCGCTTCTTCGTTCAGCGATTGCAGCAGCTCCTGCGAGGTTTCAAAGAACAATTCCCGCAACTCGCCGCCGCGCTCATCAGAGAAGTGGCTCACGATGGCACCTCGATCTTCTGATACGCGGTTCCGGTATCGCGATACACCATGGTGAACTTGTCGGTGAGTCCGAGCAGGGTCTCAGCGTGGCCGACGAACAGGTATCCGCCAGGATTTAAGCAGCGGGAAAATTTCTCAATCAGGCGGCGCTGCTCGGCTTCATCGAAATACATCATGACGTTGCGGCAGAAAATGACGTCATTGCGCTGCGGCAGGTATTCGGTTTTCAGATTATGGAAGTCGAAGTGAACCAGTTCTTTCAGGGCTTTTTTGACCGCGTAGCGCTCGCCGACCTTATCGAAATGACGAAGACGATAGGTGTAGTCTACCGAAGCCATTTGGCTTTCGTTGTAGGTTCCTTCCTGCGCTGCCCGCAACACGCTGTAGCTGATATCGCTCGCCAGAAGCTCCACTCTCCAGGGAGTGGGGATCAAGGGCTTGGGCAGAACCGATTCGTGACCGGAAGGATTCCGTAGACAATGATAGGAGAGCGCGTCGGCGACGAGCATCGCCATGGTATAAGGCTCTTGTCCGGTGGAGCAGCCTGCGCTCCACAAACGCAATGAAAACTCGCGCTTCTCCTGCTTCTGCCGGAGCAGTTGGTCGAGGATGTGTTTGTGAAAGAGATCCAGTTGCGCCTTATTGCGGAAAAAGCTGGTCTCATTCACAGTGAGGTTTTCCAGCAACCTAGCGAGCTCAGCCTTGCCCTCGTTGCTGATGAGCAGGCGGTAGTAGCTGTAAAAGGAATCGAACTGACATTCCCTCAAGCGGCGCTGCAAGCGATCCTGGAGGAAATGCGCGCGCCGGGAATCGAAAAACATGCCACATTCCTGGTAGACGAGGTTCTGCAACAGCTTCATCTCGGCTTCGGAAAACTGCAACTGGAGTCCTGGACTTGCCATAAATGATCGTTACCTAACCTTCATCCCTGCGAACCAGCGGCGGCGCGTGTGACCGCAGGCGACCGCTGTTCTGACTCGGTCGAACTCGAACTTGATTGCTGAAGCAATTTCTCCATATCGAGCAAGACGATGAGTCTGCCCTGATATTTGCCCAAACCGGTTACGCAATTGAGGCCACCTTCCAAGAATTCGGTCGGGGGTGGCGCGACATCCGATTCGGGGATCTTGAGCACGTCGGAAGCAGAATCGACAATCAGGCCGCACAGCCGGCTGTTGTGCTCGAGCACCAGAATCCGGTTGCGTTTGCTGGGCGTGATCTGTTTCTCGCCGAAGCGTTTTCGTAAGTCCAGAACGGAGACAATTTTGCCGCGGAGATTGATGACACCCTCCATGTAATCGGGCGCGTCCGGCACGGCCGTAATCTCGGGCACGCGCACGATTTCGTGAAGGGCGGTAATGGGCACACCATAAGTTTCCCGTCCAATGCGGAAGCCGACAATGTGAAGGTCACTATTCATGCGACTCTCCGGCTACTTTTGCGCGCCAGCGGCGGCCTGTCTCACGTTGACTTTGGCCGCGGGCTGGTCATCCTGGCGTGCGATGTGTTTTTCGGAATGATCGAGATTGAAGCGGTCCATCGATTCCAACAGATCGCGCGACATTTTGGACATCTGTTCGGCGGATGCGGCCAGTTCGGTGGATCCGGAGGTGGTCTGCTGCACCAGTTCGCGCATTCTCTCCATGGCCTTGACTACGGCGTGGGCACCGGATGCCTGCTCCTCGACCGCTGAGTTAATCTCGTGGGTGATTTCGTTCAAGCGGGTAGTGGCGCGTGCGATTTGCGAGGATCCGTGAGACTGCTCATTGGTGGCGGCGCCAATTTCCTGAGCGAACTTATACACCTCAGTGACGACGTTGGAGATCTTGCGCAGCGCCGTATTGAGCTCGGTTCCCAATCCCAATCCTTCGTTGACGATCGAAGTGCTGCGATCCATGTTCTCGACCGCCTTGCGGGCTTCTTTCTGGATGCTTTGAATCAGCTCGGAAATTTCTTTGGTCGACTGGGCGGATTTTTCAGCGAGCTTTCGAACTTCGTCCGCGACCACGGCGAAACCGAGTCCGTGTTCGCCGGCGCGCGCGGCCTCGATGGCAGCGTTGAGGGCCAGCAAATTCGTCTGCTCCGCAAGATCGTCGATGACTTCAATGATTTTGCCGATGTCATCGGCCCGCTGCCCGAGCACGTCGATGATCTCGCCGGAGGCGTGGATGGTGCTGTTGATCTTGTTCAGGCCATCGGTAGCTTTGTCCATGGTGCTGATACCGCTGTGTACCTCTTCACGCGAGCGGTTGGAGATATCGAGCAAGACTTTGGCGGTATCGGCTACCCGCTGGATGGAAGCCACCATTTCGTCAATCGAGGCCGAGGTTTCACTGACGCTGGAAGCCTGCACCTGTGTGCTCTTGACCATGTTCTGCACGTTGACGCTCATTTCGTGCATGGTGCTGGTGACCTCATCGATAGCGGATGAAGTTTGCAAGCTGATCTTGGCGGATTCATCGGAGGCGCCGGCGACCTGGTTGGACGCGCTGGCCACTTGGGAGGAGGCGTCCCGGACGCTGCGCACCAGGTTGCGGAGGCCGGTGGTCATACGCGCGAACGCATTGCCGAGGGTGTCATTGGTGGAGCGGGGCTGCACTTCCACCGTGAGATTTCCTCCCGCGATGGCTTCGGAGACGGTGGCCATTTCTCTCAGATAGGTGACCATGTTGGCGAAGGTTTTGGCGAGCTCGCCGATTTCATCATCGCGGCTGACATCGATGTCGTGATCGAGATCGCCGGTATTGCCAATCTGTTGCGCGACCTTCATCAGATTGCTGAGAGGCTCGGTAATCGAACGCGCGGTAGTGAAGGCGATTGCGATCCCCAGCGCAAGTGCAATCAGAGTGCTGACCAGCGCGATGGCGATGGTCGCAGTGGCCGCGGTTTCATCCGATTTCCGGCGTTCCTCGAGGACTTTGGAATTTTCCTGGTCCGCGATATCCAGATGGTCGGTAGCATTCTTGACCCAGGATGCGGCATCCTTCTGCAAGTAGAAGATCTGGAGCTCGGCAACCGTGGCGTTGCCCCCGTCAACGTCTTTGCGTTTTTCAATCAGTGGGGTGGCAAATTCGCGGGCCCAGTTTTGTTCGTTTTCTTGAACTTTTGCCAGCGCAGCTTTCTGCTGCTCTGAAGTTGACAGATTCTGGGCCGTTTGCAAGGACTCCTGGAGAGTTCGTTCGCCATCGTTCAGCCGCTCGACTTCGCGCGTATCACCGCTCAGGAGGTAATTACTGAGATAAAGCCGGTCTTGCATGATCTGGAAGCGCACGCGGTCGGTAGTTTCGGCCATCTTCAAGGCTTGGGAAGCAGCGGCTTTGGCGCTGTGTTCGCGCTGCACAGCCACCAAGTTGACCAGGAACAACACCACGACCATGGCCAGGACGGCGCCAAAATTAACATAAAGTTTCTTGCCGATCGTCATACCACTCCTGCCGCTGCCTGCCTTCATCGAATCACGTTTCATGGTTTGCCATTCCTGATCGAGCGTTAATCGGTAGGCTCGAATTTGAATTCAATCGTTCCCGAAGTCTCGTCCGGGGTGGGTTCGAACTTCCATTTTTTCAGGGCATCGATGGCGGCGTTTACTAAAATCGGATTACCGCCCATTACTTTGGTGTCCTTCACATTCCCATTGGGCAAGACCACGACCAACAGCTTGACCGAGCCGCGAAGGTTGATGCGCCTAGCCAGTTCTGGATATGTGGGTGGAACCTTGTTGCGTACCTTTCGAGTCAGTTCTGCTTGAGCAGGAGAAAGCGTGGGGTTTAGCAGCAGGCATCCGAGCAAGCTGATTACACTCCAGCTGCGAAGCGAACGCACAGGTCTCCTCCAATGGACAAACGTCCGTGCATTGCGGTGCAATAGCGAGGCCAAGAAGTAAGGGCTGGCTAACCGAAAGTAACAAGCATTGTTTTCAAGTGGATGGCGTATGGATGCGGTCGAGAGGCTGGAAAAAATCGTGCCAAACTGCTTGGCCGAAGGATTCTCGCTCTCAGCTTGAGATAGACAGTGCGAAAGGTTCTCAAATTGTGCAACTTGGCACATATAGACGGTTGCACTTGACTCAAATTGAGATTGCAAGCTACTTTCCTATTATCCTGAGACTTCGACGCAAGCTGAGAGGCGGTGCGCATTGAGCCTGCCGGTTGGCGAGACGGCGCTGCAGCAGCAGGGCGGTTTTGAGGCGGAAGTCGCGAATCTGGCAACCCTGCCGCCTGCGCCAGATAGCTGCACGTTGGCGGAAGGATTTGCTGAACACCTGCGCGTTTTGTTGCGCACGAATCTGGTCGCGGTTTTTTTTTCGGAAACCGGCAGTGTTCGGCTGCACGCGATGGCAGCTGAGTCGGCTCAATTGGCAAACCTGGTGCGCGCGAGTTATCGGCGGCACGGGCTGCAGTTCGCCGCTGACCTGGTGCGGCGAGCGGCAATGGCCAGAGAGACTATTTCA
>Ga0209579_10001141_pt1 | contig 22655 bp, 18 predicted proteins | sample Coa_R1_2_FD_187152 | JGI IMG/M metagenome (GOLD analysis project Ga0209579, IMG submission 187152) | Surface soil microbial communities from Centralia Pennsylvania, which are recovering from an underground coalmine fire - Coalmine... | ecosystem: Environmental > Terrestrial > Soil >... | reverse complement strand
AGTTCCTGGGTGAGACGCGTCGTCTCCTCGGCGCTGACGAAGGCCTGCAAGGCGGTTTCGCAATCGGCGATTGCGGTTTCGGTACGGTTGATTTCCGCTTCCACTTCGCGGACACGATCTTCCAGCTGTTTGCGCTTAATGGGATTCAGTCGCCGGGACTTGCCATCTGACGAGTGGGGCCGCTTGCCGTTGGTGGGCTCAACCGGCACCGCTATGGTGGCGGCTTCCATGCTCTCTTGCAGTTTCGTAGCTCCGCCTTCTTTCCGCCAGCGGTAGTCCTCGTAGTTGCCCGGATAAACCTCAACGTGACCATTACCGATTTCAAAAACGCGCGTCGCAAGGTTGTCGATGAAATAGCGGTCGTGCGAGACGAAGACCACACTCCCTGTGTACTTCGATAAGGCTTGTAAAAGGACATCTTTGGCACGGATGTCGAGGTGGTTGGTGGGCTCGTCGAGAAGCAGGAAATTAGCCGGATGCAAAAGCATTCGCAGGAGCGCATAACGATTGCGCTCGCCGCCCGAGAGCACGCTGATGCGCTTAAAAACTTCATCAGCCGAGAAGAGGAAACATCCGAGTAGGCTGCGCAACTCAGTTTCCGTAGAACGCGGCGAGAGGGTGCCAATATCGTCCAGGATTCGAGCGTTTGCGTCGAGCTCTTTGTATTGATCCTGGGCGAAGTAGTCGGATTGAACGTTGTGGCCAAATTTGTACTCGCCGACGGTCAGGGGCTCCCTTCCTGCCAATAATTTGATCAGGGTGGATTTGCCAGCGCCATTTACGCCGACGAGCGCGATGCGGTCGCCACGCTCGATCATGAAATTCACATCGCGGAAAACTTCTTTCTCGCCATAGGACTTGGCGACACCCGCGAATTCGGCGACTATCCTGCCGCTCTGCTTAGGTTGAGGAAAGGAGAAATGGATCGTCTTTTCTTCTTCGGGTAGTTCAATGCGATCGATCCTCTCCAGTTCCTTGATCCGGCTCTGCACCTGTTTTGCCTTTGTAGCCTGATAGCGGAATCGGTTGATAAAGACTTCCAGCTGCTCGATGCGATCGCGTTGATTGCGATACGCGGCCTCCAGCTGTTCCTGGCGTTGCGTCTTTTGCTCGAGATAATGCTCGTAATTGCCGGGGTAGAAATGGATTTTTTTATTCCAAATCTCGACAATCTTGCTGACGGTCACGTCAAGGAAATAGCGGTCATGGGAAATCAAGACAAATGTATAGGGATAGCTCGCTAGATATTCCTCCAGCCAATTGCGAGCTTCAAGATCGAGATGGTTGGTGGGTTCGTCGAGTAAGAGCAGGTTGGGCTTCTCAAGGAGCAGCTTGGCCAAGGCCATGCGCATCTGCCAGCCGCCAGAAAATTCATCGGTTTGCCGGTGCCAGTCTTCTTTTCCGAAACCGAGACCCATAAGCACGCTGCCGACTTGCGCCTCGATGGCGTAGCCGTCACGGGTTTGAAATTCATGCTCAAGACGCTGGTAGCGATCGGCGATCTGGGTGTATTCGGTCGAGGCGTGGTCCACTTCCGACATGCGCGCCGTCAGTTCCTCCATTTCTCGCTCCATATCGCGCAAGTCGGAAAAGACGGACATGCACTCTGTGAAGACTGTCTGTCCGGAGAGGTGCAGGCCTTCCTGGGGTAGATATCCCGCGCTGATGCCTTTGGCGGTGCTGATCGAACCGTAGTCGAGGGTCTCCAGGTCCCCGAGGATTTTGAGCAGGGTCGATTTACCGGTACCATTCGCGCCGACGAGGCCGATACGGTCACGGTTGGTAATGAGCCAATCAACTCCTTCGAAGAGGAGCTTCTGGCCATAGCGTTTTCCGGCTGAGGACAACTGAATCATGGATACTTCAATCGTCTCATGAGAGGGGCGGTTTGCAGAAGGATGGGTGCTGGCTGCTGCTGAGGAGGAAATCCCTTGAAAGGCATGTGACATTGGGAAAGATGAATGGGGTCCTTCGACTGCGCATAGAAATTCGCAAGCGAATTTCTATGCTCCGCTCAGGATGACAAAGGGTCTGGATGAGTCGGCGACTTCTCTGGAGGATGACACCTTACTCAGGTGGCGCTCAGCTTTGCGGCGTCATTCAGACGTTCAATTGCACGTTCGATGACCCCTTGCATCTCGTGGGCATACTTCACCTCGCGGCCTTTGGCAAGAATTTTTTTGGCATCGTCAGGCGAAAACCAACTGGGATTGCGGTCAGGTTCGTGCCCAGGCTCGGTGACTTCCACTTCCATCAAGAAAGCTTTGATGACGAACTCGCGCACGCCGGGAGGCTTCCAGAAAACGCCCTTCGAGTGCAGATAGAGATGAAAGTGCCTGGGTTCGATATGTCCGCGGACCCCGGCTTCCTCCCAGGCCTCCTGCTCGGCGGTCTGGCTGTGGGAAATGCCTTGTTCGGGAGTTCCCTTGGGGAAAGTCCATTTGCCACCGCCGTTCGTATTGACAAGAAGAAATTCGATCTCCGGACCGCGCCGGCGGTAACAGACCGCAGCTACCTGTAATGGCAGCGTGAAACGAGGCAGGCGGGACGTGGCCAAATCGCATTCTCCATGGAGAATCCGGACAATTCTATGGTAAGGGCAAAATGTTTCAGGAATGTTAAAGTGCAGCAAAAAAGGTGCAATAGGCAGTTACGGACGTGCTAGCGCGCCATAAGGAAGCGAGCCGATTGCGCGATTTTTAGCCTCGCACAGAACGCGAGGCTTTCGCGCGGCTCACCAGATCCCTCGCGGCGCAAAAGAGGCTTGCTCGGGATGACAACCCGACAATTGTTACAGGCCTCCCCCGTAAACCGGGATTGCCGCGCCGGTTACGTCCTTTCCGGCGTCACTTGCAAGCCACACGATCAACGAAGCGATGGAATCCGGCTGGACCCAGGTCCGGCGATCTGCGCCGGGCATGGCATCGCGATTCGCTGGCGTATCAATGGTGCCTGGAAATATGACATTGGCAGTGATGCCGTGCTGCTTGTTTTCGAGAGCTACGGTTCGAATCAGAGAAACGAGAGCGGCTTTCGAAAGACTGTAGGCGCCGACGCCGGGGCCGGGATCTTCGGCAGCACGGCTGCCGATGCCGATGATCCTGCCATTGCCAGCGCGGCGCATGTGTGGGATTACTGCCCGGAGAAGGTAAAAAGCGCTTCTCAAATTCAGATCCAGCATTTTCTCGAGGGTTGCGTCATCCGTCTCGCTGATTGTCTTCCCGCCGGCGAAGCCGCCGATCAGAAGGGCGAGAACATCAATTCTGCCAAAGCTGGATAGAACTTCGTCGACAGTTTTCTGTGCCGTTTCGCCCGTGGTGAGTTCCGCGCTAATGGCGACAAACGAAGGACTTTCAAACTCCTTCTGTTCGATATGCCGTGCGACGCCGACTACGGTAGCTCCTGCATCGAGAAGTGCTCGTGTGACGGACGTTCCCAGGCCACCGTTGGCACCGGTAACCAGGGCAATCTTATTGTGTAGTGATTTGTTCACCGGAGTGGGTTGGAGGCTGCACGCGAATCGGGCCTTTTTCGAAAATTCGCATGCTGTCCTGAATGATCGAAATCACGTTTTCATTGCCGATGGCTGTGTTGATCATCACGTGATACAGAGAGCGGGTCGGCCAATCCGCGTTGAAATAGCGCTTCACAAATTCAATCCGTTCGCGATCGATATTATCCAGCAACTGTTCGGCTTGATGCTGGCTTTTACCCTGCAATCTCAGGCGACGGACCTTCTCCGGGAATGGGGCGTATAAGAACACATGAAATACGTCGGCGCGTTCCCGCAGGAAGTATGGGGCTCCGCGGCCCACAATGACGCCGCTACCGGTCTTAGCAAGATTCTCCATGACCTGTTGACCAACGGCGACAAAGCGATCGGTGTTGAAGGGTTCTCTGCCCGGGGCCGACATGTGGCTCTCATAGCTGCCACGAAGAAAACTGTTTACCAGCCGCCGAAAAGTGCTGTCGGCGCGCTCTTCACAACGTTCCACGGCGGCGCACTCAACATTAGCCATTTTCGCAATCTCTTCGGTGAGGGCGTGATCCCAAAGCGTCCAGCGAAGCCGCTCGGCGAGCTGACAGGCGATCTGGCCAGCACCGCATCCGTACTCCCGCTCGATGGTAATGATTCTGTACATGTTCCTACCTCTTAAGGTGCCTCATCGTAGCCAGACTTTGGGCTCAACCGACATCCCAGGGCGCAGTACGTGCTCTTTGGTTTCACCCTGATCAAAGGTGATCTTTACCGGAATTCTCTGTACTACCTTGACGTAGTTTCCGGTGGCGTTCTCCGGAGGCAAGAGGCTGGTGATGGCTCCGGTTGCGCCGGCAAGGCTCTGCACGTGGCCTTTGTAATCTTTGCCATTGGTATCCACATGAATGGTCACAGGTTGGCCGACGCGCATGTATTTAAGCTGGGTTTCCTTGAAATTCGCGGTGACCCAGATGTCGTCGAAATTGATAATGCGCATCATCTCCTGACCGATAGAAACATTTTGGCCCACCTCAACGGTTCGGTTGGTCACGGCACCGGTGACGGGAGCCACAACCAGCGTGTAGGAAAGGTTGAGTTGCGCCTGATCCAAGGCTGCTTTCGCCTGCTCCACTTGTGCGGCGGCAGATTCCGCCCTGGAACGAATGGCGGCAACCTGCTGGGGGCCGGTCCTCGCTGATCGGGCGTTGGCTTCGGCCTGCAATGCGCGAGCCCGCGCCTGATGTACCTGCTGCTCGGCGGCCAAGGAAGACGCCCGGGCGGCGTTGACGGCAGCGGCGCTGGCCTTTGCAGCCGCAAGCGCCTGATCGTACTGCTGCTGCGAGACCTCCTGCTTATCGACTAACTGGCGGTAGCGGACCAGATCATCCTGAGCTTTGACGTTGTTGGCTTCAGCCTGGGCAAGTTGGGCGTTAGCGGCATCATACTGCTGGCGGGCGGCGGCGATACCCGCTTGGGCGTTCTCTACGTCCGCCTGGGCAGCGGAGATCTGGCTGCTGGTGCTGACGGAAGTAATTGGCACATTCACGTGTGCCGCAGCGGCTAACGCGACCGCATCATCGTACTCGGCTTTAGCGCGATCGTAGGCCACCTGATAGTCCTTGGGGTCGATCTGCACCAGCGGAGCACCGGCTTGAACATACTGGTTATCCTGAACCAGCAACTTGAGGACGTGGCCGGAGATTCGCGCGCTGACGGAGTTGAGATGCCCGTCGATTTGCGCGTCATCGGTGTCCTCATAGCTGCTGAAATAGCGCCAGAGAAAGAATCCGGCGACGATCAGCACGATGATTCCGATGATAAGAAACAGGCGGAATTTGGGGCTTCGTGTTTTGAAGCGCCGCCATCGCAGATCCCGATCGGATGCGGGCAGAGGACCGGGCCCGGGTGCTGATGCCGCGGGGTGTTCGCGTACTTCGGTATCTGTGTCTTGTGCCATATTACTTGCCTTGCAAATACTGCTTCACGCCTTCTTCCGCAAACCCAATGGCTTTGGCCAACTCGATCTTAGCGAGATTGTGCTCATACAAGCTGGAAATATAGCTCTGGTTCGCAGCTACGACAGCCTCTTGTGCTTCGACAACTTCAAGATTATCCGTCACGCCTGCGGCAAAACGATCGCGAGCTTGCACCAAGGTCTGATTCGCAAGGTCGACTGAACTGCGAGCCACTTCGACCTGGTCCGCGGCGGCGTTTAAATCGAGTCGGGCAGCACGGACTTCATAATCGATCTGGCCGCGCAAATCGTCGAGTTGCTGGCGGCTTTGCCGGAGCACGGCTTCGGTCTGAAGAACATCGGCATGAGTTTTGCCGCCCGCGGTGATGGGAATATTCAGAGTTGCGCCGACTTGAAACACACCGTGCGAGATGCCTGCGTTGACTCCGGCCGCTCCGTAATCGCCGGCGATGTCGAGCGTGGGAAAATGCTGGGCGGTTGCGGCCCGGCGCCGGGATTCGGCAGCGCGCACTTGCAGCACTGCCCCAAGGTAATCTGGGCGCGACATGTACGCGCGCTGTAAATCTTCATCCAGACTGGCGGTCGTCAAAGGCTCGTAGGGCGCTTTCGTAGTAAGCGTGAATTGTTGACCGGCAGGTAAGCCGATCACCCGGCCTAATTGCAGCAATTGCTTGGCATAATCATTGCGAGCAACAATCAATTGTTGTTGCTGGTTCTGGAGTTCGACGCGAGCGCGAAGCACATCGATGGCCGGACTGACTCCAGCTTTTTGCTGATCGGCGGCTTTGTCGTAAAGAGCCTGCGCTGTTTGCACTTGGGCGTCTGCGGTATCCACTCGCGCCGCTCCAGATAGGGCTATAAGGTAAGCGTTTCCGACGGCAAGCACAACTAATTCGCGAGCATTTTTGTATGAATACTGCGCCGCCTGCTCATTCTGCCGGGCTCCACGCGTTCGCAGAATCGCGTCGTAATCGAAAACCGACTGAGTAAGAAAGACTCCACTCTGAAAGACGCCGATCGGGCCAATCACGATGGGAATGCCTGGAAGCGGTATGCGAAATCCTAATGCGGCCAAGTCAATTTGTTCCACGCTTTGCGTGGCGCCGGCACTCAGATGGGGGAGCAAGTCGCTGAGTTCTTTCCATTTTTGTCCGCGAACCGCCAAGGTCGAATCGCCTTGTAGCAGGAGCCCGAGATTGTTTCTGAGGCCACGATCGAGGGCGTCCTTGAAGGACAACGGCAGGACTTCGGTTGTCGCTTTGCCCTCAGGCACGCTGCCGGAGAAGGGACTCTGCCCGGGGAAGACTGGGCTTGCTCCGGAACTGGCTTGGCCAGCACCGCCACCGGAATAAGTGGGCGCAGTCGGGGGTTCTGATGAAGCAGGAGTAGTTGTCTGTCCGGCCGCCAAGCAAGCCAGAATGAGCAGCGTGAATAAGATGAATAAAGAGATAGCGTCCGCGACGCTAGGAGTCCTCTTTTCCCCCAATGGCTTGCACGTGCTGGATGGTTCCATAGTGATAGAAGAGGAACATCACCGACCCAACAACAAGATGTTGATTCAGATCGCGGCCCAATAGATGCAATCTGCTGCCCGAGCGTCGTATGGGCAGCGATTACCCGTGGGAAACAACCGCATTGAAGATTCTCGCATATACCTGGGTTTCAGGTGCATACTTGAATTTGTGGACTAACCGGTGGGGTGAAGGGGCGTCCAACCCAAAACAGATGTTTGCGCAATTCAGTTCGGGAAAGGCCAAGCGACAGCCCTTGGTGCTCGCCATCTCGGTGGTTTCGCATCTTGCTTTTTTGGGGTTTGTCCTGCACAGCCCTGCGCCGATCTTCGTAGCCCCTTCGCTGGTGACCAAGGGCGATGGCGGGGATTCCCTGACCCGAATTTACTATGGTGGTCAAAGCGGAGTGACGCAAAAGCGTCCGGCAGAGCACGTATTCGCGCGTAAAGAAACGCCCAAGCACCTGGCACAATTGCCGCCGCTCTCGGCAAAGATGCAGAAAGGAAACACAGCAGCGGCCTCGATCGAGCACGATGGCATGGCTGCCGGTTCTCTTTATGGCTCGCTGTCTTACGGGCCGCTGCGAGGTTTAGACGTGCGACCCGCGCTTCCAATCGTCTCATTTGACCCTATCGTCGAGTCCGCCATGCTCAATGGTGAGGCTGGGGATGTAATCATCGAAATCACGATCGATTCGGTGGGAAATATTACCGAGATGAAGGTGCTACAGAGCTTTAATCCGGTGGTGGATCAGAAAGTGATCGCGGCGCTGGAGAAATGGCACTTCGCTCCGGCCACGCGAGACGGAGTGCCCATCCCCTCAAAGCAAGATGTGCACTATCACTTTCCGCGCTGAAGGTCCTTCCGATATGAGCAGTCAGGCAGCGAAGTTTGCAAGCGGCTACTTCATTTTCGCGTATCCGATGTTTAGCGACAGAGTCAGCAATGGCGGGCGATTCTAAAATATGCAGCGATACTTCACGCTGACACAGAATCAGCAACTTTCATGTTAGGCTAATCTGAAGTAATTGGCACCAATGTGGTCAGAAATACCCCCATCGTAGCTTTGCATAGGTAATCGCGGCCGTCGCAAGAGATACTCATGGGCAAGCAGAGCACGAAAGACAACGGTGCCAGAGCCATGAACTGGCTGACGGTGGCTGGATTTCAGGGATGGATTTGCTCCCGCTGCGAATGGAATGCGCCGCTCCCAACTCTTCTTACCGATGGCGAGGCCAAGACGGCCTATGACCGGCTAAGCGCGTCAAAATTCGCCCAACATGTATGCGAGGATTACCCTGCAAGGTTCAAAACCGGCGAAGTTAGCTTTACCGACCGCATCCGAAAATTAGTTTCACAGGGATTCAAGCCGAAGGATGCGGTCGAAATCCTATTGCAGGAAGTGGAACTGGAGCACAGGAACGACTCGACGCTTCTTGAACAGGCGCGACGCGAGGGCGAGGACTTTTTGCGGCGTATCCGGGCGGGGCTGCTTTAGGCAGCAGAGGTTGTACCCAGGTTAGCTCGCAACGGCGCTCTCGAACCTGGGCCACCGGTTTCCCCTTTCATTGACTGGCCAGACGTTCACTCCTAAAATTGCATGCCAATGATCGGTCAGATTATCTCCCACTATCGTGTCGTGGAACAATTGGGCGGCGGAGGTATGGGTGTTGTGTATAAGGCCGAAGACACCGACCTCGGACGCTTTGTAGCGCTCAAGTTTCTGCCTCAGGATGTAGCACAGGACCCACAGGCACTGGAACGCTTTCGGCGCGAGGCCCGCGCTGCGTCGGCTTTGAATCACCCGAACATTTGCACGATTTATGAAATTGGCAAGAGCGGCGATCAAACGTTCATCGCGATGGAGTTTCTGGAAGGTTTGACACTCAAGCACCGAATTGCGGGACGGCCGCTGGAGACCGAACTGATCCTGTCGTTGGGGATCGAGATTGCGGACGCTCTCGATGCGGCCCACACCAAGGGAATTGTGCATCGTGACATTAAGCCGGCCAATATTTTTGTCACAACCCGTGGCCACGCAAAGATCCTCGATTTCGGATTAGCCAAGGTTTCTCCGATCCCTGGCTCATCGGACCAGATTGCATCCGGCAACACAGCAACAGAAGTGCACGACGATAAGCAATTGACCAGTCCCGGAATGGCGGTGGGAACGATTTCCTACATGTCCCCGGAGCAAGCCCGCGGCAAGGAACTGGATCCGAGGACGGACCTTTTCTCATTCGGTGCCGTGCTCTATGAAATGGCAACCGGTACACTGCCATTTCGAGGGGAAAGCTCGGGCATGCTTTTTGAGGCGATCCTTACTCGTACCCCGGCGCCACCACTACGGCTGAATCCTGACCTGCCGCCGAAACTCGAAGACATCATCAATAAGGGGCTGGAGAAAGACCGCAACTTGCGCTATCAACACGCGGCTGACATGAGAACCGATTTGCAGCGGCTGAAGCGGGATACGGATTCCAGCCGCCAGGTCGCCGCCGTGAGTGAGGAACCAGCAAGGGCTGCTGCGCCTGGGGTTTCCGGTTCTCATGCCAGCAGCGGATCTGCGATTGCTGCAGTCGCGAAGCAGCACAAAATCGGACTGGGGATCAGCAGCATGGCTGTGATTGTGTTGATCGCGGCCGCGGCTTATGGAATGTACGCGCTAATGTCGCGCTCCCGCCCGGCTCCATTTCAAAACTTTTCGGCCAGCAAATTGACGGAGACTGGAAAAGCGTCGCTGGTGGCCATTTCGCCAGACGGCAAATACATCCTCAACGTGATGAACGAAAACGGACAGCAGAGTCTGTGGTTACGCAATGTTCCCACGAACAGCAATACGCAGGTTCTGGCTCCCGCGCCGGTTTCTTACATTGGCTTGCGCTTTTCCCCTGACGGCAACTATTTCTACTTTGTGCGTTCGGAGATCGCCAGCCGATCGCTGCACTATTTGTATCGTTCCCCCGTCCTCGGAGGCACGCCTCAGAAGCTGATCACGGACATCGACTCCAATCCCTCGCTGTCTCCGGACGGGAAAAGATTGGTGTACATGGTGGCGAATAATCCAGATGCGGGCAAATATCGTCTGAGCATTCACTCGCTGGAAAGCGGCGAAGAACGAGCCCTGGCCAGCGGCCCCATGAACCAACAACTAAGCGATCTTGCCTGGTCGCCCGATGGAAAGACCATCGTGGGCACGATCTTTGCGCCCGGAGATGCTTTTTCTGGTCTGGTCGCTATCGATGTGCAAAGCGGCAAGCAGACTTTATTCTCGACCTCCTCAAATGTATTTCTCAACCGGCCGGCGTGGCTGCCGGACGGAAGCGGCCTGCTGGTTCTTGGCGACCAACCTTATGGCGCGCAGACGCAGATCGTTTTTGTTACGTATCCTTCGGGGAAGATTTCTCCAGTCACTCGCGACACAAATTCTTACAAGGATCTGAACATCTCCGCGGATGGCCATACTTTGGCGACGGTGCAGCGACAGGCGCACCTAAACACTTTTGTCATGGCAGCGGATGCTGATGCTTCTCAGGCACGCCAGCTTACAACTCCATCCCCCGTTGACAGCATTTCCTGGACTCGAGATGGGCAACTGCTGGTGTCCGGAACCGCAGGCGGGGTCACACTGCTGAACCCGGATTCTAACGTCCAGACGCCTCTGTTCTCTCAAATTGCAATACCGAATTTTGCCCGGGCCTGTTCCGACGGGCACATCGTGTTCGCCGCGGGAAACAGCGGGTCAAACCAGCTTCACCTCTGGCGAGCAGATGCCGATGGCTCCAATCCGAAGCAACTCACCAGTGGGAAAAACGACGTATTTCCGGCCTGCTCTCCGGACGCGAAAACTGCGCTTTATACCGATGCCGACCTTAAGTTGCAGAGAATCGCGATAGATGGCGACACGTTACAACCGATGCCTGATCTGGTCACTTTTAGCCGGATCTCATTTTCGCCAGATGGCAAAACCGCAGCATTTGACACCTTTCGATTGAATGATCCGAAAGAAAAGTTGGCGTTCGTGGCTCTCGATTCGAGCCAGCCGCCGCGGTTCCTGGATTTTGAAAAGCCGCGCGCCGAGTTCGGCGTAAGCTATGACGCCGCGCCTGTCGTCCTTGCGGCGGACGGCAAAGGAGTGATTTACCCCATCCGCAGCGGCGACACGGACAATCTCTGGCTGCAGCATTTCGACGGTTCGCCCGGCAAACAACTCACGGATTTCAAGTCGGAGTTCATCCGCGACTTCGATTACTCGTTTGATGGCAAGCAGCTGGCCGTCATTCGCGGTCACAGCGAATCTGATGTTGTCCTCATTCGCGACTCACAACAATAAAGCTTCTCTGATCTTCGGCTGAAATAAGCCAAGCACCCCATTCGTACATGTACAAGATCGCGCAGGGGAGTGCCCTGATGCCTCCGGATTCCATCAAGGAATGCGGTGAAAATGGTTAGTGGCGATTGTCATGCACAAAAGATCAAAACTGTTCACTCTCGCCTTCACTTTCGCGCTGCTGCTGTTTCTCGCGGGTTGTGGCGGCGGATCGGAATCGGCATCCAGCTCAAACAACGGATCGGGCAATGGCACGGGTGGCTCCGGCACTGGGACGGGCGGCGGATCGGGCAATACGCAGAGTCAATGCAGCAGCATTTCGACCGGACAAGGCGCGAGCCTGAATGGCTTCCGTCCTTTTCCGTCGGATAGTGCCTGGAACCAGGACATTTCGAGTGCGCCGGTTGATAGCAACTCGGATGCAATCATCAATTTTATTGGTGCGAACATCGGCTTGCATCCCGATTTCGGCTCCGGCCTTTATAACGGCTCGAGCATGGGTATTCCGTATGTAGTCGTGAACGGATCGCAAAGCCTGGTCAATATAAACTTCAATGCATACGGAGATGAGAGCGATCCCGGTCCAATGCCGGTTCCGGCGAATGCACAGATTGAGGGATATCCCAATCCCGGCAACGGCGACCGGCATGTGCTGGTGATCGATAACGGCAACTGTTTTTTGTACGAACTCTACAGTGCGTCTGCAAATAATGATGGCAGCTGGAACGCTGGATCGGCAGCGGTGTGGGACCTCTTGAACGACGAGCAACGGCCGTGGATGTGGACCTCGGCGGATGCAGCCGGCCTGTCGATTTTTGCCGGATTGATTCGTTATGACGAAGTGGCTAGCGGCAAGATTCAACATGCGATTCGCTTCACTCTGCCGCAGAGCCAGGCGGCAATGATTCCACCCGCGTCCCATTGGGCAGCGACCTCTTCAAATTCTCTGGCAGCGCCGATGGGCATGCGCATGCGGCTGAAGGCAAGCTACGATATCTCCGGATTCTCGACCAATGTGCAGGTCATTCTTACAGCGTTGAAAACCTATGGCATCATCATGGCGGACAACGGCAGCGCGATGTACCTGAGCGGCGCGCCGGACGATCGGTGGAACAATGACGATCTGCATAATCTATCGCAGGTACCGGCGTCGGCATTTGAAGTGGTGCAGATGAGCCCGGTTTATACCGCATCGAATGTGCCCCAAGGGGCCGCGCCGAGCATCACCAGTTTTACCGCCAGTTCAACAAGTGTCAGCGCCGGAACAAAAGTTACGCTGAATTGGCAAGCGACCGCGGCTTCCTATTATGTGATCACTCCGCAGATTGGTGCGGTGCGAGGCAACAGCGCGACGGTGACACCGTCGCAAACGACTACGTACAATCTGTATGCGACGAACCAGTATGGCCGGACGACTGCAAGCGTCACCGTGACGGTTCAGTAGAAAATTATTCATGTCGTGATTGTCGCCCCGAGCGAGTCCTTTTGCGACGCGAGCCGCGCGAATCTTCGCGAGTTGTACGCGCGACACCACAGTCGCCTGTTTGGCTCGCTTCCTTGAAACTGCAACACGATTCCCTCAGGAACGCCTATTCTTCTTCTCGCTGGTTTACAATTCGGAGCGCAATTCGCTGGATCGCATCCGATTTTTAATAAGGCTGAGCCGGCATGGTCATCCACGCTGCCAAAAGCATTCTTCTGGTCGTGAGCGCGCTGTTTCCAATCGTGGATCCGATTGGAGGCAGTCCCGTTTTCCTGTCTCTCACTCGAGACTACAGTCGGGAGACACGAAAAATACTGGCGCGAAGAATTGCGATGGACAGCTTCATATTGCTGATCGCCTCTTTCGCCGTCGGATCGCACGTGTTGTCGTTCTTCGGGATTTCACTCCCAGTAGTTCAGGTCGGAGGTGGGCTCATCGTGATCTCCATCGGATGGGCGATGTTGGCCCAGAAGGAAGATGAAGAGGAACGGGGACAGGTCCGCAAAACCGTTGATTGCAAGGACGTCCTAAGGGACGCGTTTTACCCTTTAACGCTGCCGTTAACGGTGGGTCCTGGCTCCATCTCAGTTGCAGTCACATTGGGAGCAAATGAACCACGACGGCTGGGCGCAAACCTGCTGGCACTATTATGGGCGGCCATCGGCTCAGCTGTCGTGGCGGTCAGCGTTTATATCTTCTATGCCTTCGCCGATCGGTTTTCGGCGCTGATTGGGCCCACTGGATTGAAAGTCATCATCAAGCTGACCGCGTTCCTTCTGGTTTGCATCGGCGTACAAATTTTGTGGAATGGCGCGAGCCAACTGGTCAGTTCTTTACCAGTATTTCGGTCTTAACCTAATGCGTTTGGGTCGGACATCCCGAGCAGATTTACGGTGAGGCGAACGCATTCTCAAATGTCAAGCCCTTCGTCCGAGGTGGCATCCTCATTCGCCAACCGGCGGACCGAACTGTTGGTTATGACCGTAAGTACGGCGGCAAAGTAGATTGCTAGCGTGCCAAGGCTGCTGACTTGGCCGTTAAGCAGGTGAAACAATGCACCGATCGCAATAATGAACAGCAGCGCGACGCCTGCGGGCCGTTGCCAGACGAGAAACAAGGACGCGGAGAGGGCTTCCGCCGACCCAAGCACCAGGTGAAAGTGGAAAGCGTGTCCGCGATGCGGACCATGCACTTGCTGCCAGATGAGCGCCACGCTATAGGCGCACAATACCACGCCGAGCACGACGTTTAGCAGACGGATCGATCGGCCCGCAGCAATAGATTTTGATCCAGGGATGCGCAAGTCCTCTCCTACTCTGCCTTCTCTCGCAGTTTATGGCTGTCATCAGCCCGAAGCGTCATGCCGTAGATTCTCTTGAATTCCCCGATCTGCCGGAGCGTTTCCTTGCTGAAAGGCGCCTTTCCCTCGAATGCGTGAAGGACGATACCTTCGAGCAGATCTCCCAACGACAGGTCTTTCAGCTCGGCAAGGGCCTTTAGCACTTTCAGGAGGCGCTTCTCCATGCGAACTCCGGTTTGTACTCGTTCGACTTCAATCATCGAGGTAGATTATACTACCAATGTACCATGGTAACAAACAAATGGACACTTCATATGCGGGCGGTCAGTTAAGTTACGGGAGCGCCGCGCTTACGGATCAGGTTTTTGTTGCGGAATTCGAAGCCTGTCGATATCCAAACGATCGGTTCCGGCACGCAGACCACATCCGCCTTGCGTGGATTTACATCCGAGAGAGTGACTATGCAGTGGCCGAGGACCGCATGTGTCGGAGCATCCGCAAATTTGCCGAGAAAGCAGGGGCGGCGCAAAAATATCACGAAACCATGACCATCGCCTGGATGCGCCTGGTGCGTATCGCGTCCCATCTGTCCGGCCGAATAGGGAGCTTTGAGGAGTTTGCCGAAGAGCACTCGTGGCTACTCAGCAAAGACACCATTTTCAAGTTTTACTCCCGTGATCGATTAATAAGCGATAGCGCAAGGACAAATTGGATTGAGCCGGACTTGAGAAGTCTGCCTATGATCTCCCCTTGAAGCTTTTTCTCAGTTGTTTTGCAAAGGCGTTCGCCAAGCTGGGGCACGCGGCATTACGATGAAACGAAGATGTCAGTGCGTCTTCGCTGGTTCCAAAATCCGCGAGTATTGATATGCCTTGTCGCCGGTTTGGTGGCCTTTGTTGCGCAGTCGGGCGAACTGGGATCAAGCGACACCATGCACCGTCTGCAAGCCACACATTCTTTCTGGACTTCGGAGCCTCCGGTTTTTCCTAACGAATATCCCGAGTTCGGCGTGCATGGACGCGGCGGGAGACTCTATGGATGGTACGGCATCGGCCAGTCGCTGCTCATGCTGCCGGCGGATGTTATCGGCACATGGCTTGAGCGCATTCCTATTTTCAGCGAATACAACGGCAACGATCCCAGCGTGCGAAATATCTTTGTGACGTTCACGACGCAGATCCTGATCAACGTGCTGACCGCGTTGGTTTGTTTGCGATTTCTGCAGCTAATGGGATTTTCGATGGGTCAATCCGTTGCCGGAGTGCTTGCGCTTCTGTTCTGCACCACACACTTGCATTACACGCAGAACATGATGGAGAACAACTACATCCTGCTGCTCACGCTGACCGGGTTCTGCTTTCAACGCGAGTGGGTGAAAACGGGAAGCAGAAGGGCTTTGTGGATTGGATCAGCGGCATTTGGTTTGAATCTGCTGACACGGTTAACGACGGGCCTTGACCTGATCGCCGGTGGAGTGTTCGTTCTGCTGTTACTGCGGTGGCCTGAAGGATCGAAGCGGCGCGAGCTTTCAGAACGCATGCTGACATATGCAAAAGCAGTGCTTCCGATCTATGCGGGTTTCCTGCTGATCGATCGCGTTTACCAGTACTATCGGTTCGGTTCGTTCTTCAATACATACGTTTCGGTGGTAGCCAAGGAATATCGGCAAATGACCCCGTCGCTCCCGCCGAATTACCCATGGGAAACTCCGTTCCACGTAGGATTTCTAGGGCCGTTGATCACGCCGGAAAAATCCATCTTCCTTTTTGATCCGCTGATAGTACTCACGATTCTGGCTGTGATGTTCGCGTGGAAGTACTTCGCCCCTTCGGTCAAGGCTTATGTGTTCACGGCATTCTTCCTGCTTTTGGCTTACATCTGTTTCTATGCGCGATATACGGTGTGGAGCGGCGACTTTGCGTGGGGGGATCGGTATGTTTCGACCGCGGCCGAATTGGCGGCATTCATCTCGCTGCCGTTGTTGCTGCGATATCGCCAGCGATTGGGGAAGGTCATTTGGTCATTGGGAGTCGTCATCACCGCCGTGAGTGCCACAATCCAAGTTGCTTCCCTTGCTTTCTGGCTGCCCCTCGAGATCTACCAGATGGAAACGATGGGACACCCGAGGTTCGTGATCGCACTGCGTTTCAAGAATATTGCTGCCTTTGCGCTAGGGAAAATGCAGGCGTGGGGTCTGAACAATGTACCGATGACTCAGGATCCGTGGGACTACGTTCACATTACTACGTGGAATTTTCTGCCATTTGTGCTGCGACGGGTGGGCGAGGCGCCAAGCTGGGTGGTGGACATTACACTGGCACTTTGGATTGGGGGATTGGCGGCACTGGTTCTATGTCTGTGGCAAATACTTAGGGCTTTAAGGGCCACAACCGAGGCGACGCTTCCGGCAATGACAGCACTTTAGGCATCAGTTACTCGGGCGACCTAAGACCCTTTGGTGAGGCTATAATGGACGGAACTGATGAAATTTCGCAGCACCCTCCTTGTTATTTGCGCTTTTTTGCTTGCTTTGGTCACGATGCAGGGCCAGAGCAGCCAGCCGGACAATCTTCCCTCGGCCCCATCGGAGGCAAAGGAAAAGGCGCCCGCGCAGCAGGCTCCGCCGACTCCGAACCCGCCTGCTACGAATCCCACGCCTGACAAACCGCAGGACACTTCAGAGGCACCGGCAACCAACGCGAAATCCGTCCCCGCTGCTCCAGTTACTCAGCCGGTGGAACCAGCGCCGGCAGATACCGCTGGCACTCCATCTGGCGCGCCGGATGATGATTCCATCTCGACCATCCGCCGCACGGTTAATGAAGTCAACGTGGTCTTTACGGTCACGGACAAGCACGGGCACTACGTAAAAGATCTGAAGAAGAACGATTTTAGAATTGTCGATGATGCCAAACCAGCGACGGATATTAGCAGCTTCCGGGCGGAAACCGATCTGCCGCTGGATGTGGGATTGCTGATCGATGCCAGCAACTCGGTGCGCGACCGGTTCAAGTTCGAACAGGAATCCGCGATTGAATTTCTAAATCAGACGGTCCGTCGCAAATATGACCACGCCTTTGTTATCGGTTTTGATGTCACTCCCGAAGTCACGCAGGACTTCACCGACGACACGGAATCGCTCTCGACGGGAGTACGTATGCTGCGGCCGGGAGGTGGCACCGCGCTTTACGACGCGCTGTATTTCGCCTGTCGTGACAAGCTTTTGAAAGTTCCCCACACGGGACCGGTACGGAAGGCGGTCATCCTGCTTAGCGACGGTGATGACAACCAGAGCCATGTGACGCGCGAAGAAGCGATTGAGATGGCACAACGGGCCGAGGTGATTGTTTATACCATCAGCACGAATCTTTCGGGCGCGGGCAGTCATGGCGACAAAGTGCTGCAGCGAATTGCGGATGGAACCGGAGGCCGCGCGTATATTCCGTTCCAATTGACGGAAGTCGCGAATGCGTTTGCGGCCATCCAGGAAGAACTGCGCAGTCAGTACGCGATTTCTTATAAGCCGCCGAATTTTCGCGCCGATGGCCGCTACCGCAAGATTGAAATTCTAGCCCAGGAAAAAGGCATGCACGTGCGCAGCCGGCCCGGGTACTACGCCCCCTCACAATAGGTGGCTTGCAGTCCCAGGTGGATCGGTTTACGCCTGCGATGCGCTCCTGCCGCCGTTCAACAACTTTGTTATCTTGGTGCATGTCCGAGATCACGTGCAAAGCTGTCTTGTTCGACATGGATGGTGTGTTGATTGACTCCACGCCGGCGGTCGCCAGAGTGTGGGGCGGATGGGCCAGGGAACACGGCCTTGATCCCGAGGAAGTGATCAAGAGAGCCCACGGACGCCCGAGCCTTTTGACGATCCGCGACTTTCTTCCGCATGCGGACCACGAACTGGAGAACCGCGAGGTGGAGCGCCGCGAGATAAGCGATCTGGAAGGGTTGAAACTTCTGCCGGGAGCTTCGGAACTGTTACGCGATTTGCCTTCCGGATCCTGGACAATTGTGACGTCGAGCACAAGGCCACTGGCGGAAGTACGTTTGGGCGCTGCCGGGTTGCCTATCCCTGACCGTATGGTCACTTCAAGTGACATCAAGCTCGGGAAACCGGATCCGGAGCCGTACCTAAAAGCCGCAAGCAAGCTGGGAGTGAGCACGGTCGATTGCCTGGTTGTGGAAGATGTGCCCGCCGGAATTTTGGCTGGCAAGCGTGCCGGTGCGCGGGTGATTGCATTTCGCACGACATGCGCTGACTCTGATCTCACACCAGCCGCACCTGACTGGATTGTGGAGGGATGCTCTTCGCTGTCGGTGGATCCTGCAAGTCGTCCGGGGAACATTGTTTTGAAAATCGCGAAGTGATCATCGGGGTGAGCTAAACGGTTTTGCGATCAGGCTAAGAAGCCTTACTGATAGAGGAGTTCAAACGCACGCGCATCACTGCAGGAGCAAGGCAGATGTGGAGAGATGTTTCGCGACGTCGACAGCATAAACGGAACCTTAAGCTGTGTGGGCCTCAAGGTCAGTACGAGCACGCTTATAGACGACAAATTGATCGTGGCGGTCCAACTCGCAAAGTGCTTTAATCTCTTCGCTCGGATGGTACTCGGGAACTATGGACTGCAGCCGCGATATCAGACCGTTGACATTCCTGGACTCGACCAACGCTGAAAGCTCGTCCATCCAGCATCGGACTTGGGCGAAATTCGGCTGCCCGCCATCGAAAACCCAAATCTGATCATGGCTTGTGGGTTTAGTTCCTTCATCTTCGAGCCGAATTTCCTCAAAGAGTTTCTCACCCGGGCGGAGGCCCGTGAACTTGACCTGAATGTCCTTATCGGGCTCCAGGCCGGACAGGCTTATCATGCGATGGGCCAGGTCGACGATCTTCACTGGTTCACCCATATTCAGCACGAAGATCTCGCCACCGTTGCCCATGGTGGAAGCTTGCAGCACCAATCCAACTGCTTCAGCAATCGTCATGAAGTAACGCTTGGCGTCGGGATGTGTAATCGTGACAGGACCACCGTTGGCAATTTGGTTTTCAAATATCGGCGACACACTGCCATTGCTGCCAAGAACATTACCGAAACGTACTGCCATGAAGCGCGTCTTGTTGAACTGAAGAGAGAGAGTAATAAGCTCGGCCGCGCGCTTCGTGGCTCCCATGATGTTCGTTGGGTTAACAGCTTTATCGGAAGAGATCAGAACAAAGTTATCCGCGTGAAATTGTTTGGTAACCAGCGCAACATTGTAAGTTCCAAAAATGTTGTTGGTAATTGCCTGGAAGCAATTTTTCTCCATCATCGGCACATGTTTATAAGCGGCGGCGTGGAAGACCGACGAGGGGTGATGCTGTGCAAATACTTCGCGCAACGCGGTGACATCGAGGATGTCTCCCACGAAGGGCACGAAATCCAGCGTGGGGAACCTGGAAGAAAGTTCCAGGCCGATGCGGAACAAGTCGTTCTCCGAGCGCTCGAACAGGATGAGACGTTTCGGCTCAAAGCTGGCGATTTGCCGGGCTAGCTCGGAACCGATCGAACCGCCAGCCCCGGTGATCAGCAAAACCTTATCCTGAACCTCTTCGCGAATCTTGGCGAAATCGAGCTGAACCGGATGGCGGCTCAGCAGGTCCTCGACACGCAATTTGCGAAATTGCTTGACGGATGCAGCGCCATTCAGCCTTTCGCCGATGGACGGTAGAATCTTAAAATCCACCTTCGACTGCCGGCACTTGTCGATGATACGTTCAATCTGATGTCCAGTGGCGGATGGTATAGAAATCAACACACAGTCTGCCTGGTGTTTCCGGATCAACTGACCCAGAGAGTCGATATTACCGAGAACTTTAAGTCCGTTGATTCTGATTCCAAGTTTGCTGGGATCATCATCAACAAAACCCAAGGGACAATAGCCAAGCTCGGGATTGATCTTCAGCTCGCGAGCGATCGAACTTCCGGCACGACCAGCACCCACGATGAGAGCTTTCGGTTGCGTAGGGTCAGTTTTCGCTCGTTCGGTATACGCCCGTACACCAAATCGCGCGCCCCCGATAAGCATCATGCTGAGCAGCATATCGATGGGAACCACGGAGCGCGGATATCCGTGCCTGGGCAACAAGAAAACGAACAGACCAAACATAAGCACGGCAGCAACGAGCGACGCCGAGGCAATATCGAGCAAATCACTCATGCCGACATAGCGCCACCAGCCGCGCAAGAGACCGAAATGATAAAACACCAGAAGTTTAATAGCGATAACCCAAGGAAGGGAGTGCCAAAACAAGGAGTGGGCCGACGCGTCAAAACCAACATCGAGGCGCAAAACAAAGCTGTAGTAATAGCTAACACAAATAAACACCACCTGTGAGAGCACGATGAGCAGTGTGCGATACTGCAATAGCGCATCGCCGGAGCGTGGTTTCATAGCCTCTTTCTTGAAGTTGGCGACTGCAAGGGTCGTCGACATTGAACTCTGCTGGTTCTGGACTACGTGCAATCTAGCTTGGGACATCACCCGAGACACCTGCAATTCTCTCGCCGATTGTTCGCAGCAGCGCTGCGGCAAAGGCCAAGCTTCCTACTATGAAGAATTGGTAAATACATTCAACAAAGTAGGCGCGTCGGAGCAACGCACACACCGCAGTTAAGCCGGGGGGAGGGAGGAGCGGCTGGACTGCTAACAGCTACAAGCAAATATTACTCAATTTGTTACTTATCGTTACTTATTACTTATTGTGGATGTTTCCATCCTCTTCAAAACAACAAAAAATTGCGCAACAAACCATTCCAGAGGTAAAACCAATAATTCGTTGTAACTAACCGCCCCCAAAGCGGAGCCCCATCATATAACGCAAAAAAGTAAAGAGCAAGGAAAACGAAACTCCTCCTATTGCGGGGACCGTAGGCCTCAATCTTTGATAGAGACTTTCGTCTCTATTTATCCCCTCCCCCATCAAATGACGGGTTTCGTCAGGTAAGACGATTCCAAGGGAGGGATGGGTTGCACATGGCGATGATTAACTGTTCAGGTCCATCGGTTATCTCGCCGATGCCAATAAGCAAACTGCAATGCTGTGCACAATTGCGGCACAGCTGGCGACCTGGTCACGGCGTGCCCTCTCAAAATTGAAGAGAGTTTTGGCAGTTGGTTCGAAGGCCGGCCCATTGACTTACGGCATACAATCGCAAAGCCGACGACACGGATAAAAACCGTGTCTTAACTGCAATATCCTGCGCAGTCTAGGCGCCGCCGGCATTCGAAGTAGCCAATCGCAAGCACTTGAAACGGAATGGAAATTGCGCAGCCTGTTAAGGTCCCGCGTCTGGGGCGGGGGGTGCTGCGGCTTGGACACACTCTCCGACAATTCAATTGGGTGACGTTTCGAGGTTTTACTGAGCGTCTGATTCATACGGTTTGTAGGTGCATAAGGTGGCTTCTTTGAAAGCGCGGTCTATTCAAAATCCGTTCTGTAGCGTTGTCATCCCCGCGTACAACGAGGAAGCACGGATTATCAGCTCGCTTGAAAAGTTGCTGACGTACGTGAAGGTACAGGGATGGCGCAGCGAAATCATTGTGGTGGACGATGGCTCTGGAGACCGCACCTCCGAGATTGTCCGTAGTTTCGCCACGGACAATCGCGAGATCCGGCTACTTAAGAATTCTCGCAACCGGGGCAAGGGATACAGCGTCCGCCGAGGAATGCTAAGCGCGGAAGGTGAGGTCCTGCTATTCACTGATGCGGATCTCTCTTCACCGATCGAAGAGATCGTCAAATTGCTTGAGGCTATCCGTCATGGGGCGGATATTGCGATAGGTTCTCGATGGCTGCGCAGTTCGTTACAAACTCAACGTCAGTCTTTGCGACGCCAAGTGCTTGGTCGCGCGTTTAACCTTTTGCCGCGTTTCCTGCTCGGATTGAACTACAAAGACACCCAATGCGGATTCAAAGCATTTACGCGAAGAGCCGCCATCGCCATCTTTCCACTTCAGAAAATAGAAGGCTGGGGATTTGATCCGGAGGTATTGTTTCTCGGGAAAAGGGCGGGATTCAAGGTTATTGAGGTTCCGGTCGCTTGGGCACACAGCGAGGGCACTCGAATCAGACCGTTTGTTGACGGGGTGCGAATGGCGTGGGAAATGGTCAAGATTCGTTGGAATGCATCAACCGGCGAATACGCTATCAGGCAAGAGACGGCTGCTGGAAGCACCGTAACGGTTGGATGAAGTTTTCCTGGTGTTCAAATGAGTGCCGCAAGTTTAGTCCACCCGCAAAGTTACGCGGGAAATTACGGCTCAGCATTTGTCTTCTATCTTCACAAAGTGAAGCACCGCACAGGGTTATGGGACTGCGCGGCAAAACGTGAAATTGGAAACGCGGTAAAAACATGAAGCTCTCGGTGGTGGTACCGGTTTATAACGAACGTCCGACGCTGCGGCGTGTAATCGAAAGGGTCGCGGCGGTCCCAATCGAGATGGAGATTCTGTGCGTGGATGATGGCTCTACGGATGGCTCACGTGAGATCCTCGCCAAGTTGGAAAAGGAATGCCCGCGGGTCCGAGT